>Ga0194039_1000593_pt1 | contig 21454 bp, 15 predicted proteins | sample JunL228m_MetaG_FD_148679 | JGI IMG/M metagenome (GOLD analysis project Ga0194039, IMG submission 148679) | Anoxic zone freshwater microbial communities from boreal shield lake in IISD Experimental Lakes Area, Ontario, Canada - Jun2016-L227-8m | ecosystem: Environmental > Aquatic > Freshwater >... | reverse complement strand
CTGCTGATCTGGAGCCAGGTCATCCTGAGCCTGCAATTGTCCTTCGCGGTAATCCCGTTGGTCCTGTTCACCGGCAGCAAGGCCAAGATGGGGGAGTTCGTCAATCCGCGCTGGCTGAATATCCTGGCCTGGACCACCGCCATTGCCATTCTGATGCTGAACCTGAAGCTGCTGGGCGACTTCTTAGGTCTTACGTCCAGCACACGCTAGACTTCCCACGAATATGTTTAAGAAGATTCTCGTTGCGTTGGAAAACACGCGTGCTGACGAAAGCCTCGTGCCACAGATCGAAAAGCTCGCATCGCTGCTCCACTCGGAGCTTCTTCTGGTGCATGTCGCCGACGGATGGGTTGCGCGCAACTTCAACCAGTTGAAGCTCGCCGAATCTGAGGAGATGAAGAGCGACCGCCGATACCTGGAAGAGACCGCCAAGCGTCTGCGCGGGTCGGGGCTGAAGGTGGCTTTCCACCTGGCGCTGGGCGAGCCTGCCACGGAGATCCTCAAGACGGCCAACGCCGAGCAGTGCGATCTTATCGCCATGACGACACATGGCCATCGTCTCATTGGCGATATCATCTATGGCAGCACGATCGAAATCGTCCGCCACAAGGCCACCATGCCCTTGCTGGTGGTCCGCGCGTCTCAGCGGTGAGCTGCGGCTTCTGACCCGTCAGTACACCGCTACCCGGTAAAAGACCGAGCTGACCCCGCTCAAAGTTCGGTTGTCGATGAACAGGATGTTGCCGCCAATTCCGGGCATGTTATCCCGCAATACCGACCAGCTATCAAGGCTGGTCGCCGTTTCCAGCCGGTACATCCGTCCCACCACCGTGCTGAACACAATCTGCGGTGTCTGTCCGGGCACAAAAGCCGTCCAAACCGTGAACCTCGAATTTGCATTCGTTGGGTTCAACCCTGCCAGGTAATCCTGCCAGACCGGCAACCCGTTCGTGGCAATGAGTTCCGCCGCGGCGAAGTTGGTGGTGAATCCATAGTATATCAACCACGGGATGGGCGTCCCGTGCGGCGGTGCTTGCGCATACAGTGTAACGAAGTTGGTGAAGTTCTGGTTGTTGAAGCTTTGCCCGCTGGGCACCATATTCGTGTAGATGCTGTTATCGATGCTGAACTCGCTGAACGCCTGTGTCGAGGTCAGCAAATCCGGGTAGGAAAAGTCGAACTCCACCAGATCGCCAAATGCCGCATACGGGATGCTGGTGAGCAAATTGTTGGTATCCGAACTTATCATCGTCAGCGTCCGCAGGCCATTGGTGTCGGTAGTCTCGGACATGGTCCACCCATGAAGAATCTCGTTCGTCCCGGTGGAGCTCAGGATCGCTGTGCAGGGATAGTTGGGGCGGTAATTCAACCGCATCTCGCGCACAAACCTCGGCGCATAAGCCGCCCGCAGCCGGATTGTTTGCGGCCCCAAGTCTGCATCGGTCACCATGCGCAGGGAGCCGATGCGCACATCATTGGACCAAGTGGGCGGATTGAAGGGAAACTGGACGACGTTCGTGGTATAGCTGTTGGTGACCGGCGGAGTCTGGTTCGTATCGACCACATCGATGTTTGTCGTTACAATGTTGGTATTCCAACTGTCCATGAAGCCGCCATAGAGGACTTGGAACGACGGTTGGAAGCCCGCGGCCGGGTACGCCGCCACGGCCGACCGTTTCAAGGTGGCCCAACGCAGCACGTACTGGCCGCTAATGTCCTTCTGAATCCGCTGGAACTGCGTGGCCAAATCAGCCGTCGTCGCCGCCAGGTAATAATGGCCGCCCGTCTGCGACGTGAGCAGTTGCAGCGCATTGGTGTTGATGTTGTTAGTATCTCCGAAGGCCACGCAGTAGATCGCCACGTGGTTTTTCTGCGCCAACTGGAACAGGTTCGTTACGGCCGCCAGAGGCTCAGATGTGGTGTTCAGCAGGCTCGCATCGTCGTTGCCGTCCGTCATCGCCACCAGGTAGCGCTGTTCATCGGGGTTGTTGGCTCCGAATTGCTTTAGCGCGGCGCTCATCGCGTCCCAGCACCGGGTGCCCGCGTAATTGCCCTTAACATAGTTGTCTTGGATGCCGGCTATGGACTGGCTCAAGACCGTTTTGTCGGCAATAAAATAGTTGCTGGAGCTGGTCAAGCTGTTCGTGACAAATTGCGGAGCCATGTAATCGGCATTGAATTCAATCACGCCGAACAACGCGTGCGGCGGTTCCTCATTGATGATGAGATCAGCCGCCGCCTGCATCGCATCAATAGCCCCCGGCACGACGAACATGCTGTAGGTGTAATCCAACGCCAGAAACGTCTTGAGCTGTTTGGACCCCATCGCGCTTGCCAGAACAAGCGGAGCCTCGGTCTGAATCGGCACCCCGTCCTCCATGCATATCACCTGCAACGTGCTCGGTGGCCGTACCACCGGTTTGCTGGTAGTCGGGTCACTCCCGTCCCGGAGGGAAAATGTAAAGTCCAGCAGGTACGGCTTGGACCAGGTGTGGGTGACATCGGCTATGGCCAGTCCGACGAGGGGTGCGTAGCTGAAAGTCATTGTGATGTTGGTCGAGCCTGTGCCCCACGCGTTGACCGCCCAGACCGGCACGATGTAGGTGCCGCCATACCACGGGGTGCCGCTAATGACTCCGTTGGTGCTATCGAGCGTCAGCCCGAGCGGCAGGTTCGCCGCTCCAAACAACGTCGGCCCATTGCTCGCCCGAATCGTGTAGCTGAAGCCGCTTTGGTTCTCCGTCCCCGACGCCGTCTGGGGGCTGGTGATCACCGGCACGGCGGAAGCCAGAGTGAGTGTCAAGACCTGGCTGTCGGAACCAAACGGATTGCTCGCGCTGATGGTGACGAGCAACGTGCCGCTCACGATCGGCGGTCCGGAAATGACCCCGGTGGCGGGGTCAAGGTTCAACCCGGCCGGCAGCACGCTGGTGCTAAATGAAGTCGGCACGTTGCTCGCGACAATCGTGTAACTGAAATTCTGTCCCTGGTCGCCACTGGCCGTCAGCGCGCTCGTAATGCCAGGAATCCCCGTCGTCAGCGTCAGCTCCAATTGCCCCGTCGTCGTCATCGCCGCGTTGGTCGCAAAGACCGTGACGTCGAAAACCCCCGTCACCAGGGGAATCCCGGAAATAATTCCGCTGGTTGGCTCGATGCTAAGTCCCGTGGGCAAGCCAGCCGCGCCAAACGTAATGGGAAGCGTGCCTGTCGCGGTGTTCGTGAAACTGAAAAACGCTCCCTGCCGCCAGGCAACATTGGTGGCGCTGGTGAACGTTGCCGGCACCAGCACGGTCAATGTCGCGACCGAGTTGCTGGCGGAGCCGACGGGGTTCGTGACGAGCACTCTATACCCGCCGGCGTCGCTGGTGATCGCGGCCATGATCCTCAACTTGTCGGTCGTCGCCCCGCTGATGCGTCCGCCATTCGACAAGATCGTCCCGTCCTTTTGCCAGATAAAACCCAACGGGTTGCTGCCGGTCGTCGTAACGCTCAAGATCGTGTTGCTGCCGACGATGACGGCGGTGTCCTGGGGCGGGATGCTGATACCCGGAGGTATGAACACGCCAAGGGTGGCGTCCTGGCTGGTTGCCGTGGAATAGATGTTGCTGACCACCACGACGTAACTTCCGGAATCGCTCGTGATCAGCGCGTTGACCGTCAAATTGCTCGTGGTGACGCCGGTGATGCGGGCGTCGTTTGCGAGGTTCACGCCGTTCAACCGCCACTGGTAGGTCAGCGGTGCTGAACCCAGCGCACTGACGCTGAAGGTGGCGTTGGACCCGGTGGGGCGAATGAGACCGCCCTGCGGCTGCGTAACGATTCGCGCCTGGTCATATACTGTAAGCGTCACCGCCGAACTAACCGACGTGAGACCGATGTTCGTCCCGGACCTATAGGTGACCACCGTGAAATAAGAGCCTGCATCGCTCAACTGGACGTTTGTCAGGGTGCAGGTGGCGGTGGTGGCGCCGGCAATGGTGGTGAAGGGGGATAGACCATTGGTGGACATCTTCCAGGCGTAGCCGGTGATAATTTCTCCGCCCGACGCGGTTGTCTGCGCGTTGAACACGGCGTTGCTCCTGACCAGCACTACCTGACTGGCCGGTTGCACATTCACGGTCACGTCGCCTAGCGCTGGCAAGGCGCCCAGACAGAAGCTCAAGCCAATGGCCGCGAAGCCCGAATAGAGGGTCGTTTTAGATTTCATGGTTGTTTCTTTGTTGCGATAATTCGGCTGCGCGCCGATCTGGGTTGCTTGATGATGAAAGCCTGCAAACCACCTTCCGGCAATGAGGCACCAATCACCCCGTGGAACAACCTCGCTGTTGTTCGCGGAATGCTTGCGGCTCGTGGCAGCTCGATCATGTCTTATTGCGTGCGCTCATTCTTCCTCCGGAAGAGGAGGCCAGAATCCGCGCCAACTAACTAAATACCACCATACCTTGGCTCGAACGTCAATGCGGAAAACTGATAAGAATTTGCTTTTTGTGCGTCCGCATGTGCTCAGCGCTGCGCGGGTGAAATCAGGCCTCCTGACTTCCGTCGGCCCATGCCCGCCAAATCCCTTCTCGAAGTCCGGTTCCCCATCGCCCAACTCTCCCTGGAGTGCTTTCTGGAGCGGGACGCGCGCACGGGCAAGATTCTTAACTCCTTTGGCAAATGGTGGGGCACAAAACCCATCGTCCTCACGCGTGCCGTCATCCTTGCCTCATTGTTTGAGGCTTCGGACAATCCCGAGCGGTGGCCGTGGAGAACCACATGCGCATCTTAGAATTTTCCAAAACCACCACCCTGGGTAATTGGAGCGCGGACATTTTTGTCCGCTCCCGGAGATCAGTCAACCCCGAAGCGGACAGGAATGTCCAATGCCACTAGGGAGAACCACCGCGAATGAAAATGCAATTTGACAACCGGTATCAATTGATACCATGTTGTTTGCGTGAAGCAGACCGTTAACCGCACTAGAGATGGCACAAATCGAAATTCCAGATGCGTGGCGAAGGGAAGTCGCCGCCACCCTCGCGACGGAAGCGACCGACAGACTGATCGAGTGGAAAACCGACGCAGAGCGGCGGTATGAGGCGGATGCAGCAGCAGCGAAGACCCGTGCAGGAGATGTTGAACCCGCATGGCGTTATGAGGTTTATCGGCCATTCCGAGATTTCTTATTGTCACTCCATCCGACTGGCTGTCCTGTCACCATGGAAACACCTCCCGGAGAGACCTGCGAGTTCTACTTTCCTTTCCTTGGCGAACGGTTTTACGGAAAGATTCTTCTACGGCCTGATCGCAAACGGGTGGTTATCTTTTCCGCGCACCGGCCGCTCAAACGCAGTCTTTCGTGCGAATAAATCACCAATTGCGTTCACCAATGAAAATCAAGAATGAAGAGTTTGAAGTGCTGGTTCCGAGGGCCGACGGCACGGGTATCGCGGAGAAGGTCAAAGTGACCGTTCCGGTTATATGGGACGAGGAGCTGCAAGATTGGCTCATGACGCCCGAGGCTCACCAGATTATTGACGACACCAAGGCCCGCCATACGGGTATCCTGCTCCCGGCCCAGTTCAAAGAGCTGCGCGAGCGTTATGACTGTACCCAGAGAGACATGGGCGAGCTATTCCAGGTCGGAGAGAAAAGTTGGACGCGCTGGGAATCCGGCAAACACCGCCCCAGCCGGAGTATCAGTCTCCTGGCCCGCGCCGTTTATGATGGGGAGCTTTCCATCAATTATCTGCTCAAGAGGGCTGGAAAGACGCCCCGTGAAGAGCTGGAAACCGCCCTCTATATGCGTGATCAGCCTCCCAGTTCAACAGCGAAACAAAGGAACTCACTCCTCCGGAAGAAGTAAGGGCCGCATAACGCCCCCATGCCCATCAATCGCTTCAGCTCCCGTCGCCACCGGTTGTATGATGCGTTTCTCGGAGACCGCCTGAAGGGCGCGGCGTCCTTCATCGGCAGCGCCAACGACGCCGAACATGCCTGGTCGAAGAATTGCGAATTGGTCTGGGAAGACGACACGCCCGAGAGCATCGAATCAGCAATACTCACTTTGGGGAGCAGTTTCGGCGCGCTCTTTCGGTTTGACTTTCGGGACCAATAGGCTAAAGCCCTCACTGCAGATCAGACGCGCAATCAATGAAAATGAACCGTTCGCTCCGCTGTGCCATTCTTTTGCTTTCCGCAAGCCTGTTGTGGCTCGTCCCGCAAGCCTTTGCAGTGCAATCCGGGAACACCATTATCCTAATGCCGCACGATGCTTCGTGGATGGAGAACCTCGCCGCGCGTGAAGTGCGGCGCTACGTCTATCTGCGCACGGGGCGATTGCTTCCAATCGTATGTGAGCCCGGTGCCGGGCAAAAAGCAGACGTCATTCTTGTGGCGCGAAAAGATCGTCCTCTCATCAGGGGCGCCGTTGCCAGTGAGAGTGCGGTTGCCTCTTCGCTGGAGACTCTAAGCGCGCAAGCTTATTGGCTAAGAACCATTTCCAATTACCGATCACCCGTTGGCGGCCTCCCTGCGCCAGGGACCAAGCGTCAACTCCTGCTGCTCGCGGGTGGGGACGACGCCGGCACTCTCTACGCCGCTTATCGCTTCGCCGAAATTCTCGGTATCCGCTTTTATATGCATGGTGACGTCATTCCCGAGGACCAGGTGGACTGGACCTTGCCGGTGTTGGACGAGCGCGCGGCCCCTCTGTTCGCGTTGCGCGGCATTCAGCCTTTTCACGATTTTCCGGAAGGACCGGACTGGTGGAACCGTGACGATTACTTCGCCATTATTGCCCAATTGCCGAAATTGCGCATGAATTTCATTGGCCTGCACACTTACCCGGAGGACCGGCCAAACGCAGAACCAACCGTATGGGTCGGCCTGCCTGAAGATATCGGCCCAAACGGCAAGGTGAAGTTCAGCTACCCGTCCAGCTACATGAATACGATGCGTGGCAACTGGGGTTATGCCCCAAGGCGAACGAGCGAATACGTTTTCGGCAGCGCCCAACTTTTTGAACGTGAAGATTTTGGACCGGAAGTCATGTTTGACGCGATGCCATCCCCGACTGCCCCCGACGCTTGCAATCAGGTTTTTGATCGCACGGCGGCGATGCTGCGGGACGCTTTTACTTTCGCCCACCAACTTGGCGTGAAGACGTGCGCAGGCACCGAGACTCCGCTCATCGTGCCGAAGTCGCTTCAGGAACACTTGAAGACCGCGGGGAAGAACCCCGCTGACCTCGCGGTGGTCAGGGAGCTTTACGAAGGCATCTTCCGCCGCGCTGCGCAGGCCTATCCGCTCGACTATTACTGGCTTTGGACGCCGGAAGGCTGGACATGGTCGGGTGTGAAAGAGGAGGAGATATCAGCCACGACAAACGATTTATTTGCTGCCATTGCGGGGCACAAGAACGTCCAACCGCCCTTCGGCCTGGCCACCTGCGGTTGGGTGCTGGGGCCGCCGCAAGACCGGGCCATGTTCGATAAAGTGCTGCCCAAGAATATCGCGGTAAGCTGCATCAACCGCGAGGTGGGGCACACGCCGGTGGACGCGGGCTTTGCTCAGGTCAAAGGCAGATCGAAGTGGGCGATTCCATGGCTGGAGGATGATCCCACATTGACCTCGCCGCAATTGTGGGCCGGCCGAATGCGCCGCGACGCTCTCGATGCGCTACGTTACGGCTGCGATGGACTCATGGGCATTCATTGGCGCACGCGCGTCCTCGGTCCGAACATCGCCGCGCTCGCCCAGGCGGCCTGGGACCAGAGTGCGTGGTCTCGATGCGATACGACGGGCGCTCGATCGGTCGAGCAGGCGCGGTTCGCTGGTCCGGTCGGTGGCCAGGCAGCAGCCTTCCCCAATAATCCCATCGCGGGCACATCCGAGGCCCCGCTCTATCAGACCGTGCGCTACAACCTTTCCGCCTATCATCTGCCGGCGACCAATGGCCCGTACACAGTGACCCTCAAGTTCTGCGAACCGCATTATGAGGCCGCAGGCCTCAGGGTATTCGACGTGAAACTACAGGGTGGGACTGTCCTGAAAGGTTTGGACATCTTCGCCAAGGTCGGCAAGAACCGCGCGCTGGATTTCGTCTTCACCAACATTGTCGTTACCAACGGCTGGCTTGACATCGAGTTTGTTCCGCAAGTCGAGTTTCCCAGCATCGCCGCCATTGCAGTCGAGGGAAGCGGCTTTGCCACAAAAATCAACTGCGGCGGTCCGGCCTGCGCCGATTACGCGGCTGACCAGCCGGCAGCGCCGCCGCCCAAAGAGGTGTTTCCGCCAACCAATGACTTTTACGAAGATTGGGGCATCCACGAGTTCGGCATGGAAGCCGGCCTGGCCGCGGCAAAGGTTTTCCAGCAAGTTGATGGCGCCCTGCCCAAACCCTCCGATTGGGTTAAGGGTCCGGGCGGGATAAAGCCGGACGGTCGCCCCTGGGAACAGGTATGCAAGGAGTATGCCTTCGTGGACAAGTTTGCCGCGCTAAGTTCCAAGGTGAAAGGCGCCGGCAACCGGGAACGTTTTGATTATTGGCTGAATACCTTCCTTTACTTGCGAGCGATGGGGCAAGTGAACTGCGCGTGGGCAGAATACGATCGCCTGATGGAAAAAGTGAAGCAGGAGAAGGACGCGGTCGCGCAAAAAGCATTGGCCCGTCAGCTCGCGCTGCCTGCGCGCCAGAGGCTCGTCTTCCTGCTTGGCACAGTCTATGACCACCTGCTGGCGACGGTCTCGACGACGGGCGAACTGGGCACCGTGGCGAACTGGAACCAGCACAACCTCCCCGATCTGCTCACCTTGTCCGGCGATGAACTCGCCAGAATCCTTGGTGAAGCCTTGCCCGCCGACGTTCAACCCGGTCAGCAATACCGCGGCCCGACCCGCGTGATCGTGCCAACACTGCGCACGAGCATCGCCGCAAACGAATCTCAGAAATTGAAAGTGCTCATTCTTTCCGAGAAGCCACCTCGCCAGGCCGCCCTCTTCTGGCGAAATCTGGGAGGATCCCGATTTGCCAGAATCCCACTGAGGCATATCGTGCGCGGAGTTTACTCTGTCGATCTCCCTGCCCCTGCGAAACAGGATTTCGAGTATTACATTAAGGTCGAGATGGAGCGCGGCCGGACGATCAACTTCCCCGCCACTGCTCCCAAGCTCAACCAGACCGTGGTGGTCTATACACCAAGCTGAGACCTTCGACGCTTTTTTTCGCCTTTTCTTGTTGCCACCCTTGGCGCGGTTGGATAAGGTTGTCGGTGCATTGTTTCTTCCATTGCGCGCATCGGCTGTTTCCGATGCGCCTTTGCAAAGAATGCGCGCAGTCTTCACGGGCTGCGCCTTTTTTTTGCCACAGCCCATCTCGATCTCCGTCCAGGGCGGATTCAAGAACCTGCAAAATCGTAGCCGCCGACGGCAGTCGGCGCACTTTTCCTCGATTATCGGAATGTTAGCGCCGACTGCCGTCGGCGGCTACGATTTCTTGAAACCACCCTGATCTCCGTCCAAGTATCGCTTGCCAGACGGGTGAAATGAACTAATCTGCTGGCATGAAGGCCAAAGGTCTGACATGGGTGCTCCTGTTGCTCCTGGCGGGATCGACCCTGCAATCGCCCGCCGGGGAGAGTGCCACAGATCGCCAGAAGATCGAGATGATCAAAGCCAGGGCAGACAAAGGAGACACCGAGGCTCAGCTTCGGATGGCCTCGATTTATGCCACTGGCGATGGCGTTGCCAAAGATCCGGTCAAGGCCGCCAAATGGCGTCGCAAGGCGGCTGAGCTGGGCAATGCCCACGCCCAATGTCTTTTGGGCCTGGACTACGCCGACGGTTTTGGCGTCAAAAAGAATCTCACCGAGGCAGTTCGATGGCTGCGCAAGGCGGCCGACCAAGGGTTGGCTGGGGCGCAATACGACTTGGGCCAGATCTATGCGGGTGGTGACATCCAAGGCAAGAGCACTGCCGACGCTGTCGCGCTGTATCGCAAAGCCGCCGAGCAGGGCCTCCCCGAAGCCCAATGCGCAGTCGGCAACTGTTACCTGGAGGGTGTGGGCGTTCCGAAGGATATTCCCGAAGGGGTGAAGTGGACGCGGAAAGCCGCTGAGCAAGGCAACGCAAACGCCCAACAGACTCTGGGGAAATGTTATGCCAAAGGGAAAGGCGTCTCCGAGGACAACGTACAGGCCTATAAATGGTTGAATCTCGCTGCGGCGCACGATAACCCGAACTCGGACGACATCAAAGTCAACCTGTCTATGGTTGAACGGTTCATGACCACGGAACAGATTGCCGATGGGCAACGTCTGGCTCGTGAGTTTAAGCCCGGCAGCGCGTCCTCGGCCGGTGAGTCTCCCGCCCCCGCCGCCGGCTCCGGTTCCGTCCCCACAGGCGCTGCGGCAGCAACCACCCCTGGCGTCGCGTCCGTCGCAGCCAGCCCCTCAAGAACCGGCCTTGTCAACGTGAAAGCGGAGGATGATACACAAGAGATCTTCGTTGACGGCGCGTTCGTCGGCAACACGCCTGCCAAGCTCAAGCTTGCTGAGGGTCCTCATCTGGTTGAGGTAAAGAAGCCAGGGTTCAAAGATTACCGGAAGGAAGTCAAGGTGGGCGAGGGTTCAGAACTGACGCTGCGCGTGGTCTTGGAAAAGCAGCCATAGCCCCAGGCACTTGGATTCCCCTGGTCGGCGCGCACAAGGCCATAGTTGGAGATTTTGCAGAGCCTTAATGGGATTCCGCCAAGCTTCATCCCGCGTTCTGGAACGTACGGGTTTTTGGCAATTGCCCAAGCTGCAAGATGGCTTGCGGCGGTTAATCCGGTTTGGGCGGGTTTTTGGCCAGATAAGCTTTCCACAGGTCCAGATCGAAGTAGAGTTCGGTCAAGACCTGCGGGCGCAAGGCGAACTCGTGACGCATGATGTGGGTCTTGTTCTCGTCCAAATTGGCCTCGAGTTTAGAGGCCACAATCATCACTGGAGCATAGGGATCGGCCGGAGTTTTGTCCCACCATCCGACGTGATTGAATCGGCGCAAATACCAGGGCAGGGGCCAGTAGTCACCTTCGGGGGCAATGACTTTGATGAGCATTTGGTCTCCCTGGGGCGACACCGCGGCGAGCGCCTCCACCTGGCGGACCAGTTCCAGAATTTCGGGGGAGGTTTGCGCATAGACGTAAGGGTTTCGCGGATCGGAGGCATAACGCCCGCTGACCTGCCAGGCCTGCCAGGCGAGATGGCCGGAGCCGACGAAAATCAACACCCCCAGAGCGGCTCTTGGCAGCCGCCGTTTCACGCTGCGCAGCAATGCGACCGCGCCAACGCCCGCCAGCAAAATCATCGCGTGCCAAAAGCCCAACAGACACCACGGCGTCTTGTATGCAATCAAACTGTACGCGGCGGCAAGTGCGAACGTGTACAGTGCGAGGAACCGAACGAAGCTCGAATTGGCATCCACCAGCCCTTTGCGCACGAAACCGGCGGCCGCGCCGACCGTTGCGAGCCCCAGAATCAATGCCTCGCTCCAGACCGGGCCATTCGCAACGTGGAAGAAAAACAGCCGATGCAGGTAAAAGGTCCAGGGATGGATGTGCGGTGAAGCGCCCTTGGCACGGTGAAGCCATGGAAGATAGGTTCGCACCGAGTCGAGCGGACCGCTGGCGTTGGTAAAGAAGGAGGAGAACAGGACCAGCGCTACGATCAGCCAAAGAGCAAAAGCTGCTGCGACGTGCCCGGGGTTAAGCCGGGGTGGTCTTATCGGCGGGCTGGCGGCATCGACCCAGCGGTTCCAAAAGTGATTCCCGGCTAATGCCAGAGCGGCGGCGGCCAGCGTGATGAGGAAGGTTTCCTTGGTCGCGTGCATCAGGCCCAAACCGACGCCCGCGAGCAAAGCCCAACCGATATTCCGACTTCGCCAGTAACGCCACCCGGCGGCGAGCGCGAGGAAGGTGAAGAAGACCAGCAGCATTTCGTGAATGTAATACTGGCTGTAGAAGACCATCGCCGGGGAGATGGCCGTAAAGACGGCCGCCCAAACCGTGGCGTTCCTGCCGAGCCCATCGGCGACGAGCGGCAGTAGCAGAATGAGCCCCAGTCCGAACGCCACCGTGATCAGCCGCAGTTTGGCCTCGGAGAGATGTCCGAAGTCCGGCGTGCTCGTCAGCCGCGCGACGGCCAGCGTGGCGTAGAAGAGCGACGGTCCGTGATGTTCGTTCGGATCGTACTTATACCCGCCGTGGGTCCAAAGCTCGCCAAACTTGATGCCGTTGACCGCCTCGTCATTATGCATCGGGCGCTGGTCCAGGAAAGGACAGCGCAGGGCCAAGGCCAAGCCTGCGGCCGTCAACAGACCCAGCAGGACGGCGCGGTTCATCCTAATCTCGGACGTTCATCGAGCCACTATTTACACAGCGTGGCAGAGGAATGAGCGAAATGCGGAATCCGAATGCGGAACCGTCGATCATTTGACTGGCCGGCCGAAGACTTCCAGTTCGGTGTATTCGTTCAGGGCGCTCTCGGTGCTGCCTTTGGAGTAGAAACGGATGTAGCGGGCTTTGGCGCCTTTGGCGTTGATCAGTTTGCCTTCGTAGGTCTCAAAGTATTCGCGGTCGGTGCCCACGCCCAGGCCCGATACGTTGTTCTGATCGTTGTTAAAGATGGTGCGTACGTTTTCGATGAAATCCGCATCGTCAGCCACCTGCACAATGACGCTATGATAGACCTTGGCACTGTTATGGGCATGCCAGATTGCGACGGCGAAGATTTCCTGCGGGCTGCCAAGGTCCATTTGCACCCACTGCGCACCTTTGCGAATGAAAATGATGCTCTGGTCGGAGGCTTCCTTGTCGCCGTCGGTGAGCTTCCCCAGGTTCTCACCCGTGACGTTCTTGTCGCTGCACGTCACTTTGCTTCCCGACGCGAGGTTCTTCAATCCCGGCGGCACCATCATCGGCGGCCGTGGCTTTTCTGAGATTGGCTCAACATTCGGGCCGATCTGCATGTCTTTGGGTGTTCCCTTGAACGCGGGGGCGGGCAGTTTGAGAGCCAGCGGCACCGATCCGTCTCCGCCGCCGCCGGCGTTGTCCTTGGGAGCGTCAGCGGCCACCAAGGTGTGGGCCACGAGTAGATTTAAGGCAGCGAAGGCCAGACCAAACAGCGACGACAGCGCAAGGCCGCGTCCGAGTAAGTTGCGAGTCATTTTCATTTTGTTCGTAATTCGTGCGATGAATCTAACCAAAGCCGCAGCCCACGACAAGTCCGATTGACAAGCTCCATGATATAGGGATTGTGTTTTGCCGAGTAGCCACGCTTGACCGCTCTGCGCAAACTTGCGCCCGGCATCCCCGTAATTCTCTCCAGCGGCTACGATGATGCCACGGTGATGGAAGGCCATCATGACGAACTGCCCCAGGCATTCTTGCAAAAACCTTATGAATTGAAGGCGCTCATCGACCTCATCAACCAGGTCCAGCCCGAACTGCGCGCCGAAAAGAGGGGCAGCTTGCGAACAATTCCGACTGTTGCAGTATGACGTCAGGAGGCGAAGACGCAAACGGCAGGGACATGGGGAGGAGAAGACAGGCTGAAACCGACTCATCCAGCGGGTGAGGGCGTAGAGCAACCGAAATCCTTGCGTGTTTGCGTTAGTTTAATTGCGTTTCTTGCCGCTGCGCAATTCATTCAGGCATTGTCGGCAGCGCCGGCTTGTCCTTGCTCCGGCACCGGCGAGATCTGCGGCTTTGCCAGTTCTTTGCGCAGAGTACCATCCGTCCATGCCCGGCCCGTTCTGGTTTTGAATCCGCGCTCATGCAGGTGTTTAAGGATGAACCGTACCTTCGTGCCCTTTTGGAGTTCTTCTCGGGCCAAGCGCATGCCGCTCTGGAATTGCTCCAAGTTAGCCTTTTTCACCGGAATAAAATATTCGGGCACGAAGGGCGCTGGGGGAACAATGGGTTTTGGATGGAGGGCTTCCTCGGCTTTGGCAAGCAGCTTGACTTGCATCTCGGTGTAAACGGGACAGCCAAGGCTGCAATGCGCGTGGAAACTGTTGTTGTCACACTGACAGAGAAACGGAACGTTGGACCCGTAGATATATTTGAGATTGGACTTTGTGCTGTGCCTTATGGCGGCCGGCGTTCTTTTGGAGAGCGGCAAGAGCGTGCTGGCGCAGTATTCAACCAGCCATCCGCGCGATTCCTCCTCACTCAACCCGGCGTGCCGGGACCACGCTGCCAGGTACTGGGTGATGTCTTGACGTTGCGGCTTAGTTTCACCAGCAGAGAAACGAGCCAAGTCCAGGCCGTGCTCGACTAAATCCCGGATGCAAAGATAAATCGTTTCCTTGCCCAGCTCGCCGAGTTTGGCGTCCAGCATGATCAGATAGGAGTTTTCGGTATTCGTCATATTCGTTCTTAAGTCTGTCAGTTCCCGGCGATTGATGACTGGCGACGATACCTCGCAATATCCATCCAGTCAATCAATCAACATCCGCCAGCAATAAATCGTGCGCATCTCAGCAAACCAGTCGGCGGGCCGGCGGAATGGGCCGAGTCACTTGACCGACTTGGCTTGGAGGTAGTTCCAAAGGCGGCAGCCGTGTGAGGTTAGTTGGAAGATTTTTCCAAAACCACCACCCTGGGTAATTGGAGCGCGGACATTGCCCTGAAAATGACGAATTTTTGTTGCGGGTGGTGCCGACTTGTCGGCATGGTGATTCTTGTCCAATGCCGCCAGGATTTGCCCATCCTCATCCTGGAGGGATGGCCGACAAAAGATGATGCGCACCGCGCAAAAGTTCAGCTAAAATAGTGGTTGCATCAGCCCGGAGAGCGGGTAGCATCCAAGAAAATAGACAACTCGCCAATTTCAAAACCAGTTAAATCCTCAGTTGAACCTGTTTCAGTGATGATTTGAAACCCGATGTTCGGGAACGGTCGAGAAAGGGCAGTCAGTAGAAAAGCAGAGTCAACATGAGCACAAAACTGTTTGTCGGAAATCTTTCCTTCAATGCAACCCAGGAGCAGATCCAGGGCCTCTTCGCCGCGCATGGCACGGTGGTGGAAGTGGATGTGATAAAGGACAAATTCACCAACCGCCCGCGCGGCTTCGGGTTTGTCACCATGGAAACCCAGGAAGCGGCGGATGCGGCCGTCCAGGCGCTCAATGGCAAAGATATCGATGGCCGAGCGCTCACCGTGAATATCGCCCGCCCCCGTGAAGATCGTCCGCCTCGCTCCGGCGGTCGCGACCGTGGCGACCGTGGCGACCGTGGCGATCGTGGCGATCGTCGCGAACACAGCCGCTGAGTCGCAGCTTGATTTGGGTTCGGCACGGAATCCTACCGCTCTGGCGAAGGGTTCTTGCCGGTTGATGATTTCGGCAAGCGATCGGCTTGCGGGTTGGGGGCTAGTTCAGCTTTAGAAAGTTCCTCAGAATCTGCCGACCGCTTTCCGTCAGGATGCTTTCCGGGTGGAACTGCACGCCCCAGATCGGGTAGTGCTTGTGTTTCACACCCATGATTTCGCCCTCGTCGGTTTCAGCGGTGATTTCCAAGCACGCCGGAAAGGTGCCGCGTTCAATGACCAGCGAGTGGTAGCGGGTGGCGGCGAATGGATTTGGCATCCCCTCGAACAAATCCTTGTCGTTGTGTTTAATCAGCGAGGTTTTGCCGTGCATCATGCGATAGTTCACGATGATATTGCCGCCGAAAACGTGACCGATGCACTGATGTCCGAGGCAAACTCCCAAAGTCGGAATCTGCGGGCTAAATGTGCGGATGATGTCATTCGACAAGCCCGATTCCCGCGGCGAGCATGGCCCAGGCGAGATCAGGATTCGTTCCGGTTTCAGGGCACGGATTTCCTCGATGGAAATCCGGTCGTTGCGATGGATACTCATTTCCACCTGCATTTCACCCAGGTATTGGACCAGGTTGTAAGTGAACGAATCGTAGTTGTCGATGACCAGAACCATGCCGCTAGACTAACGCAGGCGGCGGTGATTGGAAAACGAAATCAAAGCCGGGCGGTGAACATTTGCACCGAACGGCGAACAAGCGGCAAGAGGCTCACACGAAGCCCATCAAGGGCGCGAAGCAGGAAGGAAACTCAGGACGTGGCTTTTTTTCGCCGACTCTTGAATAACTCCATCTGCGGCTCTTTGAAGAAATCGTAGTTCTTGAGGATTCGGATGATCTGAAGCAGGTCGGATTTCTGGTAGTTGCGATTGACCTCGGTCTCGCGCACCAGGTCGGCCAGCATGGTGTGGAAGGGAATGACGGCGTCGATGCCTTTGGAGCGCAGCAGGGCAACGCTTTGCTCGCGCGCCTGAGCATCCTGGGGCAGCGCCGGAACCACGAGGATTTTTAGCGGGGAACCGTCCTTGCCGAAGGCGCGGGCGGCTTGCTGGAAAACCTTTGGTTCGACGAAACGAAATACCTCGGGCCAATGGGTTAGATGGCCAGGGCTGAAGGTCTGCGTGTGCCAGCCCTTGACCACCACAATCGCGCGGTCCACGGACGCCAATTCCGGCGACCCCAGCACAAAAGGCAACGGGCTTTGGCGCTCCGACATCTGGGGATTGAGCACGAAGAAATCAATGTCATCGTCATCCTCGCGGCGTGTTTGGCCGATGTACTTGCGATGTTGCCGAACGAGGAACGCATGCAGCTCGAAGTATTCGCGGACGATGGTTTCGCTGACGGCGGACATTGCCTAATGAATGGTTGATAGTTGGTGATTGATAGCCTCGCCCAGAAGGGCAGGGGACACTTTGTGATCGAACTCGACCTTCCCGATGCTGCGGGCGAGCACGAACTTGATTTCGCCGCCACTGACCTTTTTGTCGAGCTGCATGGCGGCCAGCAGTCTTTGCTGCGCCGAGCGGCTTAGTCTGACACTGGTGGGCAGGCCGGCGCGATCGAAAATGGCTCTTATTCGCTCCACGTCCCGTTCAGGCAAACCAAGAATCCGCGCCGATAACCCGGCGGCGGCAACCTGGCCGATGGCAATTGCCTCGCCGTGCAAGTATTTGCCGTAGTGTGAAATCGCTTCGAGGCCGTGCCCAATGGTGTGGCCGAAATTCAAGATCGCCCGCAACCCGCCCTCGGTTTCATCCTGCCGGACCACCTCGGCTTTGATTTCGCAGCAGCGCGCCACCACCGCTGCCAGCGTTTCCGTGTTCCGCTCCAATAGCTTGGGCAAATCGCGCTCCAATCGTCCGAAAAGGGCTGGGTCGCAGATGATTCCGTATTTGATCACCTCGGCCAGCCCCGCTCGGTACTCGCGCTCCGGCAAGGTCTCCAGCATGTCGAGCCCGCACAACACCAGGCGCGGCTGGTAAAACGCCCCCACCAGATTCTTACCCGCCTTCAGGTTCACACCCACCTTGCCGCCGACCGAACTGTCCACCTGTGCCAGGAGCGTTGTCGGCACCTGCACAAACGCGATGCCCCGCAAATAGGTTGCCGCAACAAAACCGGCAAGATCCCCAACCACCCCGCCGCCCAGCGCGACAATGAATGACCTGCGTTCGAGTCGCTGTGCGGCCAGTTGATCGTAGCAGGCCTGAACGGTTTTCATGCTCTTGGCCGTCTCGCCGGCCGGCACAGTGATCAGCGTGGAATCAAACCCCGCCCTCGCGAGAACTTGCTCGGCGGCCTTGGCGTATCGAGGCGCGACGTTGCCATCGGAAATTATCGCGCATCGGCGCTGGAGTTTGAGCCGGGCGCATTCGTTCCCCAACCGGGCCAGGAGACCCGTGCCGATCTTGATGTCGTAACTGCGATTTTCCAGCGATACCTTAACGATGCGCACGCGCCAAGGATAGGGTTTGGGCTCGGGTTGTCAAAGGTTTGGCTGCTCCCCAAAATGAGTTTCCTGAGGTCTTTCCAAATGATTGCGCTCCGGGCTGTTTTGGATCAGATTACCGCCGGACCTGGAACATCATTTATTTATGTATGGCATGGTAAACAAAGCGGTGGAGGGCATGGTGTGCATGCACCACGGAGAGGCGGTGTGGGAGCGAATCAAGTCCAGGGCGGGCGTGGATGTCGAGGTGTTTATGAGCAGCGAAGCCTACCCGGACGAAATCACCTACAAGCTGGTGGAGGCGGCGAGCGAGGTGCTTGAACTGCCATCCGGGAAGATTCTTGAAGCCTTCGGGGAACACTGGGTGTTGCACACGGCGCAGGAAGGCTTTGGCGGACTCATGCAGGCGGCCGGCAAGACTTTGCCTGAGTTTCTCGCGAACCTGCCGGACTTCCATTCGCGGGTTGCGATGATTTTCCCCAAGCTGCAGCCGCCGCGCTTTGAGTGCCGCGAGATAACGAACTGTTCCCTCAAGTTGCATTACTTCACTCGACGGCCGGGTCTGACGCCCTTCGTCTCCGGGCTGATGCAGGGGCTTGGCAAACTGTTCCAGACCCCCGTCACCGTCCGTCTGGCTGAAGCCAAAGACGAGGGGGCAGATCACGATGTTTTTGAGGTGGCATGGGGCGGCGCGCCGGCAACTTGAATCCCATGGACCACCCATCTTTCTCGCAGATCGATCTGCCGCCGGAACAGTTCGCGGCGGCCTTCCCGTTCCACATGGCCCTGGACGGGAACTTGAAGCTGCTGCAGGCCGGCTCGACTTTGCGCCGCGTGTGTCCGGATGTTCAGCCCGGCCTGGCGCTGGACCAGCTCTTCAGTCTCATCCGGCCCGAGGGACGGCTTACGCATGACTGGTTGCGGGCAAACCGGCGTCACTTCTGTCTGTTGGAGCATCTGGCATCGAGCCTGCGGCTGCGCGGCGAATTTGTCGCTTTGCCTGGCCAGGAAACGCTCCTGTTTCTTGGTTCCCCGTGGTTCACCGATGCGTCGGAAATTGCTGCTCGCGGCCTGGGTTTTGAAGATTTCGCCACCCATGACGCGACGGTGGACATGTGCCAGGTTTTTCAGGCGAGCAAAATCGCCCTGGCGGATGCCAAGAAACTCGCCGCCAAGCTCCACGCCAAGGCCGCCGAAGCGCGCAAGCTGGCGCTGGTCGCCGCGCGCACCGACAACGCGGTTGTGCTCACGGACTCCGATGGCAGAGTGGTGTGGGTGAACGAAGGTTTCACGCGTCTGACGGGATACACCATGGGAGAGGTGCTCGGCAAGAAGCCCGGTAAGTTGGTCCACGGTCCGAGGACCGATCTCGAAACCGTCCGTTTTATACGCGAGCGATTGGACCGGCGCGAAGGCTTCAGCGCGGAGATTCTCAACTACGCCAAGGACGGCCGCAGTTACTGGATTGCTATCGAGGTGCAGCCCATCCACGACGCTGCAGGGCGGCTGACCAATTTCATGGCTATCGAGTCGGACATCACCGCGCGGCGAGAGGCCCAGCAGCGGCTGGCGATCCAGTTCGAGGTGTCGCGGGTGCTGGCTGACGCAACCAGCTTTCCCACCGCAATTCCGCAGGTGCTCCAGGCCGTCTGTGAAAACCTGAGCTGGCAGGTCGGGGCCGTGTGGCGGCTGGACGGTGAGCGGTTACAGTTTTGTGAAGTGTGGCATTCGCCCGCGGTGCGGGTGTCCGACTTCATCGGCATCAGTCGCGCCATCGAGCTAACGCGAGGCGTCGGGTTGCCCGGCCGCATTTGGGCTGCCGCGCGACCCGCCTGGATTCCAGACGTAACCCGCGATGCGAACTTCCCGCGCAGTGCGGTGGCGGCGCAGGAAGGCCTGCGTGGCGCCTTTGGTTTTCCGGTGTTTGCCCACGGCAAGTTATGGGGTGTGATGGAGTTCTTCAGCAAGAACATCGAAGAGCCCAATGAAGCCTTGCTCCAGACCTTCAGCGCCGTCGGGAACCAGATCGGGCAGTTCATTGTGCGCCGCGAGGCCGAAGAAGCCTTGCACGAAACGAACACTCTCCAGCAGGCCATTCTCGAGGGCGTCAATTATTCCATTATTTCCACCTCGGCGGACGGAATCATCCAGACGTTCAATTCCGCTGCCGAACGTATGCTGGGTTATTCCAATCAGGAGATGGTGGGGAAGGTCAGTCCCGCGATCTTGCATGATGTGGATGAAGTGACGGAGCGAGCCGCCGAACTCACGCGCGAATCAGGCCGAAAGGTCGCCCCGGGCTTCGAGGCGCTGGTTGCCAAAGCGGCGCTGGGAAGACCGGATGAGCGGGAGTGGACTTACGTCCGCAAGGACGGCAGCCGCTTCCCGGTGCTGTTGTCCGTGACCGCCGTGTTTGACAAACAGGGCATCGTGACGGGTTATCTGGGCGTGGCGTCGGACATCACCGAACGGAAAGTCGCCGAAGAGAAGTTGCGGCAGGAGGGCCAACGACTGGCGAGCATCATCCAGGGAACCCGTGCCGGAACTTGGGAATGGAATATCCAGACCGGAACTCTCGTCCTCAATGATCTTTGGGCGCAAATGCTCGGCTATACGCTCGAGGAATTGGCCCCCATCAGCATCAAGACTTGGGAAACGCTGGTTCGCCCCGACCACCTGAAGCAAAGCGAGGCGTTGCTAGAGCGCCATTTTTCCGGCGAACTCCCGTTCTACGAGTGCTCCATTCAGATGAAACACAAGGACGGGCACTGGGTCTGGGTACACGACCGTGGTCAAGTCGTCACCCGGACCGCCGATGGCCAGCCGCTGATGATGTTCGGCACCCACACCGACATCACGCTCATCAAGCTGGCGGAGGAAGAACTTCGGAAGACCAACCTCGAGCTCGAAGAGGCCACGGCGCGAGCCAACGTCATGGCCAAACAGGCGGACGCCGCCAATCGCGCCAAGAGCGACTTCCTGGCCATGATGAGCCATGAGATTCGCACCCCGATGAACGCCGTGCTGGGCATGACCCACCTGCTGCTGGATACGCCTCTCGACTCGCGTCAGCAGGAGTTCGCTCGCACTGTCGCCCACAGCGGCGAAGCCCTGCTCATTATCATCAACGACATCCTCGATTTCTCCAAGATTGAAGCAGGCGAACATTTTCAGGTTGAAGAAGAAGTCTTCAGCCTTCATGCGTTGGTGGACGGCGTGGCGCAGTTGCTTAGGCCTCGCGCTCAGGCGGAGGGGATTGCGCTAACGACCGAATTGATTGCGGAAATTCCCGAGGCATTGAAGAGCGACTACGGCCGCCTGCGCCAGGTGCTCGTGAACCTGGTCGGCAACGCCATCAAGTTCACCGACCAGGGCGGCGTCAAGCTCCGTGTGCAATGCCTCAAATCCGTAGCGGGCCGCGCCCGGCTGCGCTTCGAGGTGCAAGACACCGGCACCGGCATCAGCACCGAGGACATCGCCCGGCTCTTCCAGCCATTTACCCAGGTGGATAGCAGCGGTGCTCGCCGCCGCGGCGGCGCGGGCTTGGGTCTCGCCATCTCCAAACGCATCGTCGAACTGATGGGCGGAACTATCGGGGTGACCAGCGTGCCCGGCCAGGGCTCGATCTTCTGGTTCGAACTCGACCTCGAGGTAGCCCAA
>Ga0194039_1000592_pt1 | contig 21457 bp, 19 predicted proteins | sample JunL228m_MetaG_FD_148679 | JGI IMG/M metagenome (GOLD analysis project Ga0194039, IMG submission 148679) | Anoxic zone freshwater microbial communities from boreal shield lake in IISD Experimental Lakes Area, Ontario, Canada - Jun2016-L227-8m | ecosystem: Environmental > Aquatic > Freshwater >... | reverse complement strand
GCAAGCGAATTCATTATAGTTGACTAAATTTCTAAGCCCCCACTTTTAGTGGGGGAACCTTGTATTGGGGGTTCAAAAGGGGGTGTGACACCCCCCTTGCCAAGGTGGTGGTTTAAAGCCACCACCGCGGAGCCGAGCATCCCGCGCAAGCGAAGCGTCCTGCGGGATGCGAGTTTACTGAACTCAATAAAAGTGATATTCTTTTCTATTTAAACGCTTTCAAATGGTAAGTGCGCCACGAGGCTGCACAGGAGATGAGGGTAGGTCCCTCGGAGTCGGTTTATAGGAACAGGCTTCAAACCTCCTTAAGCTGCAATGGTAAAGAGTCATTGTGGTGAGCGTTAAGGAAAAGGCAGGGCAATGAGCCTGTCAGGTGAGGATCAGGGATGCGAGCGCAAGCGAACTACTTCTGAGGTGTCGAAACGTATTAGACGATGTCAGAACTGGGGGCGTTCAATACTCCAGGATAAGTCCAAGGGGAACCTGTTTACTGCTTGGGCGGCATCCGGCATAAAGGTAGCACGAACCTGATACGGGCTCTTGTGTGGAACGTGGGAACCTGTCGTCCCGATGTTAAGGGAGAAATTCAAGTGGAGGAAACCACAAGAATGAGAGTATCGAAGCGGGGCACGGAGGAGGACCAACTCGTAGTAGTGTTGAAGTTCCTGTAATGGGAATGGAGCGAAGGGGTTGGATCATCTGGTCTTATTGTTTGCTCAACCAGAGATGGGAGGAGCCAGAGAGTAAGATAAAACCGTTGGGTTAGTAGCGCGGCATGGTGATAAGAGCCGAATGACGTGAGGCTGTCACGTTCGGATTCGTGGGAGCGTGGGGGTGAGATTCCCCCGCGCCACCCGAATCAGCGGGGATTTATCAAGGAAAAAGCATGGTTGGCTGGAAATGATAACATCTACGAGTCAAGGGTTTTCTCTTTTCATTTGAGATGATGATTGCCAATCGAAGTGTAGTCGCATTGTGAATTCAAAGAATTAGTGAATCTAATAATGAGGTGTACAGGAGAGGCTTGCCCAAAATTGGCTTCTTGACGAGTGATTCAACCAAAAGGCGCACTGATTTCTCAAAAAGCGGCCGCTGCGCCACCTTCCATTCCCAACTGCATCGCCAGAACCTATTTTCAGTGCATAATATCCCTTGACAAGCAAAACCAGCCCCCCTATACTTCGACCCGTGAAAAGTAATTACTTAGTGCGTTGTAACATAAAGGGAATTATTCAATTTCAATCGATCAAAGCATGAACGATATGTGGCCGTTGTTGGTTTTCCATAGCGCGATGTGGGAGGTTTATGGAAAAGATTTCTATTGTAAAGAGAAGAAAAAAGGGTCTGTTAGAGCCGGGCAAGGGCCAGTTTGATGGCCAGGTACCATCACAGCGGGAATTAACGGAAGTTCCGACCATCTTATTGAGACAAAGTTCCGGAGGCATGGATGCGAATCCGCATGAGCCGGAAGAATTTCCCGGTGATGATGACCTGAAAGAGGCCATTTCCATTAAATTAACACCCGAGCAGTACAACCTTGTCAAGTCGAGTCAATACGTTGATTATTTTCTGAATGGCAAATCAAGTTGTGTTTCTCTGGATATGCGGCAACGGCCGGACGGGCAGATCGTTTTTAATTTTCAATTCAAGAAGGCTGATACCGTAAAAATGCTGACGTCGCAGCATGTATGTCTGATGCTGCAGATCAGTAAAAGTTTCTTGATGAATCTTGTCAAAACTGGAAAAATCAGAAGTTACAAAATAGGCAGGCTCAGGCGTTTTTTACTTGAGGATATTCTCGATTATCTCTCAAAAAGTGAGGATATTATAAATCCCAAGGCGTAAGTATGGCAGGTATACAGGAGGTTAAGATTTATGTATTACGATTACTGGGGTCTTAAAAAGCCGCCTTTCGATAATGTTCCTGACCCGACGATGTATGCTGACAGTCATACTTCCATGGAGAGCGCTATAGCAGAAACCCTGTTTGCCATAGAAGAGGGAAATGAATGTGTTGCGGTGATTGTCGGCGATGTGGGTTTGGGCAAAACCTTGTCTCTGCGCATCATTATTGATTCTTTGGAACCCGAGAAGTACAAAATCGCGTTGATCACCAATCCTGACATGTCTTTTATTGAACTCCTGAAGGAAATCATTGGGCAATTGATAGGAAAACAGTGCGAAGAGAGAAGAAAGATCGATCTTCTGGAAATTTTCAATAAGCTTCTTTTCGAAACCATCGATGAAGGGAAAAAAGTGTTGATCTTTGTTGATGAAGCGAACGCCATTTCTCCGGCCAATCTTGAGAGTCTTAGATTGCTCACCAATATGCAGGATGATCAGAGAAATCTGTTCACAATCGTACTGGCCGGGCAGCTCGAACTGGCGCGGCGACTGGAACATCCGAAGCGCGCGAATCTGCTGCAGCGGATAGGGACGTTCAGCAGGATTGATAAGATAGGAGCCGAAGATTTGGTCAAAGCTTATGTTCAGACACGGCTCAGGCTTGCCGGAGGAACAAGGAATGTTTTCACGGACGATGCATACGGCTTCCTGTGGGAGTATTCGGAACATGGAGTCCCCCGTCTCATCAACAAGATATGCAAACTATCATTAAAGGCTGGCGAGACCAATGAGTTTAATCAAATCTCCGGCGAAGTCATCCGTCAGATCGGGGAACGTTTCCGGAATCTGGCCGGACCCGCTATTCAGAAGCGGAAGCCCAGGAAGAGACTGGAAAGTAAAGTCATTGCCGAGCCTATTGAAGAAAAACCTAAAAAAGTCCATATTGAACCTCCTGAGGTTTCTGTAGATGTTTTTCAGGACCGGCGCCGTCCCATCGAACCGGTTTCAGTAGAGACTAAACCGGCAATGGCCGAAGAAATAGCCTCCGCTGTTGCCGTAGAACCCCCGGAACCAGCCGAGGCTGCCGAGTCCTCTATTGCTGAAGAACCTCTGAAATCAGCCAAAGAGGTTTTGCCGGTTCAGACGGAGTTTACCGAAGAAATCGAAATGGCAGGATATAAGATTACCATCAGCATTCCTTTTCATCTCATTGAACAGGCAAAATCTGCCACTCCAGAACATCGCATGAAAGTGGCGGGCGCTCTTGCGGCTCAAATCTTGAAGAAGCATTCCGAATTGACTTCCACCCACTCGATCGATCCGATTTCCGTATGGAGTGATATTAGAGAATTGGTAGTATCAAGACTCAAGTGAAATGCTGGGTGGGGAGGAATTTGTTTTATTCTGCGAGCAATTCGTCCAGGAGTTTCTGCGCCCTTTTCTTTTGAGGATTGATGGACAGGACAAAGTTGAGCCTTCTAATAATTTCTTCTTTTCTGGACTCATCGCGGAGCGCAATATGCTGTCTATACTGATTTTGCGCGATATTCACATTGGCCTCTTCCTGAAAGGGGTTCAAAGCCAGCGACTTTTTATAGGCCATGACGGCGTCTTCATACTTTTCCATGGTTTCGTAAATGGCGCCCAGATTATTCCATGCCTCTGCGTTGTTGGGGTCAAAAGCCAGAACTCGTTCGAAGAAGTGAATGGCATTTCTGTGATCTCCCAATTGGACGTACAGATTTCCCAGGTTAAAGAGTGAGTTTGCATGGGAGGGATTGATTTCCAGAATGCCCTGATATTCCTGTATCGCTTCATCAAACATGTCATGGCGGTCATACAGGAGGGCTAAAAAGAATCGAGGTGAAACAGCATTAGGATCGATCTCGATCGCTTTCTTGTATTGCTGCACCGCGTGATGGTAGTCTCCTTCCAACTCCGAGATGTACCCGAGGTTGAAAATTGCCTCGATATTCTTTGGATTCAATGCAAGCGCCTGATCGTACATTTGTCTCGCACTACCTAGGCGATCCATTTTCTCGTATACATAGCCCAGGTTGTTATAAGCCTCCGGATTATCCGGTTCCAGTTCGGCAGTCCGGCGCAGATATACCAACGCACAGTCATAATCTTCTTTCTGGAGATATATGAAGCCCAGGTTCACGTAAGCGGCTATAAATGTCGGATCGAGGACGATGCTTTTTTTATAGGCTTCTACGGCCTTATCGGACCGGGGGTCAAGGAGGTCATATCGCGATCCTTCCATAAACCATTCTCTGGCAGAAGTTTTCTGGTCCATTGAACATTACTCTTTGAGAAAGTAGTATTGAACTAATGCCCTGAAGGCCAGAAATTGATACCCAATGTATCCCTTCTTTGTCAAGAGAAAAGACGTGATCACATGATCTAACTTTTCTTATTCCATTACGTTTTCAAGATGGCACTAATCCATGGCCAGTTGGTTAGTTGCCGGATTACCGACTTATTTGCAGCCATCTCTGCCAAGCCGAATTATGCTTGCGCTGTAGCATCATCCAGGGCATCAAAGACGCGGTTACCGTTTGAGAAATGTTAAATTACAGCTACGAGTCTCGATCCGTTTGCCAGTGCCACGGGAATCTGAAAAGATTGCATCTATATGATATGAATATTTAATTCCTCTCAAAGAGTTATGCATAAGGTATTTGGGGTCACCAGTGAGACCGTTCACTCCAAACCACTCAAACTTTTTTTAGAACCCGGTTCTTCAAGCTCAGCTCGGCTACCAATTGCTTTAACTGCTCATTCTCATTCCGGAGATCTGATACCTCGCTATGGCTGGCTTCCCGAATGGTATCCCCGTTGAACTGGGGTTTGCCCGTCTCCAAAAACGCCTTGCTCCACTTGTACTGAATACCCGGGGCTATCCCTTCTTTCCGACAGATATTCGCAATACTGTCCTCCCCTCGCAGGCCTTCCAATATGATCCGGATTTTCTCTTCTGAATTGAATTTACGGCGGGTGTTTCTCTTGATCTCTTTTACCACAGATTCGGGGTCTTGTTTGGCTTTAGGTCCAATCGCTTCTCTCCTTTCCAGAGAATTCATTATATCCTAAAACCGTCTCTTATTTTAACCCATCATCTGTCCACTTTCCTTTGAACCGCTACATATTCCTTTGACGTATTAAGAACCTTAGGGGGTAAGCGAGCGGACTACCTCTCTTACCACGTCGAGAAAATTCTGCAGAACCAGGGATTGATTGTTGGTAACCCAGGCCATTTTGAGAACCGTCTCAGCTCCCCCAGAAATCGTTCTGAAGACAACCCCCTTGAATCGGGAATGCTGCATAGTGGCAGGAACTATCGCTATGCCGATCTCCGCTGCAACCAAGCCAATAATCGTGTGGAATTGAGATGCTTCAAGGACGATATGGGGACTGAAACCTTCCTTTTGACAGAGGGCGATAATGTAGTCGAAAAAACCGGGACCTCGTTGTCTCGGGATCATGATGAAAGATTCTTTTGCCAGCATGCGGAGAGGAATAGACGTTTTTCCTTTGATATGGTGGTTTCGCGGCATAGCTACCATAAGTGGTTCCCTGAAAACAGGCGCTACAGACAGGCCTTCATTTTCAATACCTTGGGGAGGGCGCAGGAAGCCCACATGAATCCTGCCTTCGCGGAGGGCATCGATCTGATTGCTTGTGTTCATTTCCGCCAAGGAAAGATCGACATCCTGAAACCGCTTTCGGAACTCGCGAACGATCTGCGGCAGCACGCTGTAATTGGCAGATCCGATATAGCCCACGGCCAGCCGCCCGATTTCTCCTTTGTCGGCGCGGATCGTTCTGCGCACCGCGTCTTCTGAGAGAACCATGATCCTGCGGGCTTCCTCGAGAAACACCAATCCCGCCGGGGTTATTTCCACGCGCCGTTTGGTCCGGTTGAACAGTCGTACGCCGATTTCCTTTTCCAGTTGCATGATCTGCTGACTGAGGGGCGGCTGGGAAATATTCAGTCTTTTCGCCGCCCGGCCGAAATGCAGTTCTTCGGCGACTGCGATAAAATATTTGAGATGTCTTAATTCCATCGATTCTTAAATAATATCAATTTGAGATTAATAATATATTTTAAATTTCAGGAAGCCTATAATATGCTTACGGTTAAGTCAATATTTACTTGAAATAAATGTGCATCAACATATGAAGAGGCATTATGGATTTTAGATTGTCGGAAGAACAGGAACTTATTCGTAAGAACATGAGGGAATTTGGCGAGAGGTATGTGAATTCCATCGCCGTAGAGATCGACGAGAATAGCCGCCACCCAATAGAGCTTTTTAGGAAACTCGGAGAGGGTGGTTGGATGGGTATACCTATCCCCCAGCAATATGGAGGCGCCGGTTCAGATTTTTTAACGCACATTATTGCCGTAGAAGAGATTTCCCGGTTCTGCTCATCCACAGGATTCACCCTATCATTCCATGCCGGGATTATCGGCATGTCGCTATTGCTCTTTGGAAACGAGGAGCAGAAGAAAAAATACCTGGTTCCGTTGGCCAAGGGGCAGCATCTGGTTTCTTTCGCATTGACAGAACCGGGAGCCGGTACGGACATCATGGCAGTAGCTACCACCGCCGTGCATCAAGGAAACGACTATGTCATCAACGGGACGAAAACTTTTGTTTCCAATGGTCCTATAGCCGACACCTACATCATTTTTGGTTGGACAGACAAAACGGCGGGAAGGAAGGGTATGAGTGCCTTTATCGTCCCCCAGGGAACCTCGGGGTTGAATCCGGGTCAGCATTTCCAGAAAATGGGGCTCCGATCTTCTCAAACATCGGAAGTGGTCTTCAGGCATTGTCAGGTCCCGGAGGAAAATCTGCTCGGACAGGAGGGAGATGGTCTTGTAATAGCCATGACGGGATTCGACCGTGGCAGGATTGGGATTGCCGCTCAGGCCATAGGAATCCTTCAGGCGGCTTTAGATGAATCGATCAATTATTCCAAGGAGAGAATCCAGTTTGGCAAGCCCATCGCACGTCAACAGGCGATCGCCTGGATGATCGCCGACATGGCAACCGACCTTTCTGCTGCCCGGTATCTCACCTACCTTGCTGCCTGGTTGAAGGACAACAACCAACCTTTCAGCAAAGAGGCCGCGATGGCCAAGCTTTTCGCGACAGAAGCCGCCGCAAGGCACACCATCAAGGCCGTACAGATTCATGGTGGCTACGGATATATCAAAGGTGCGAAAGTGGAGCGACTGATGCGAGATGCCAAGATTGCTGAAATCTACGAAGGCACGTCGGAAGCCCAGAGAATGGTAATATCCGGAAACGTTTTACGAGGAGGGAATTGATAAGCAGTATTCGCAATGCAGCGTACAAGTTATTCATACGATTCCTTTTATTATGAATATAGACAGTAGGAGATAGCAATATGCAAAGCTCAGATCTGAAAAAGTATTGTGAGAAGGCTATACGCGCAGGAGTGACCATGCGAAGGTCATCCATCCAAGCACTGTTGTCACGGCCCCATGAGTAAGGATGAAATGCCTGTTTGGCTGTCCCTACAGGATCAGTAATTGCTGCCCCCCGACGACACCGACTCCGAAAGAGACGCGGGACGTCTTGGACAGTTACTCCCGCGCCATCCTGTTCCATATCGAAGCACCCAGGACGCCGGAGCGAGGCAAAAAGAATGTCGGTCTTTTCGATATGCTCGTTGCCTTGGAAGGCGAGATCTTTAAGGATGGTTATTAGAAGGCTTTTGTATGCCTGGCGGGTCCCTGCCCCCTATGTAAGGAATGTGCCAAAGTAAAGGATGCGGCCTGCAACTTCCCAGGTAAGGCAAGACCGTCCATGGAGTCATGCGGGATCGATGTATTTCAGACGGCAAGGAACAATGGGTTTTTCATCCAGACATTGAGAGAGAAGACGGAGACCCAGAATCTTTATTGTCTCATGCTGGTCGATTAAGGAGCACTTATGTTTCGATCAGATAGCAAAAACAGCTAAGCTAAAATTGAATGAGGGGGATCATTTAAAGGACCATCTCAATAAGATGGGGACCAGGCTCTTCGATCGCTCGTTGCAGCTCCTCGGCGAGATCTTCGGCCATGGTTACAGATACGGCAGGCACGCCCATTCCCTGACTGACGCTAACCCAGTCGATGGCAGGGTTCCCCAGATCGCTCAGTGACAGGGATTTAGGTCCTGGTGTGGTACACCCGGCCCGCATCATTTCCACCTGCAGGATAAAATAACTACGGTTCGAGCAGATCAGCGTGGTCACATTCAAGTCTTCCCTGGCTTGTGTCCAGAGCCCTTGAATGGTGTACATGGCGCTGCCGTCAGCCTCGAGATTGATAACAGCACGGTCGGGACAGGCAACGGCGGCTCCTGTCGCACAGGGAATGCCCTGACCTATGGCCCCCCCGGTGATGGTGATGAAACTGTGCGGTGCAACCGTTGCCGCTTGTGGGTAATAGGCAAAAGCCGACGTCAGGCCCTCCTCGACAATGATGGCGTGATCCGGCTGCAGCGCCGCGAGCACAGTGCAGGCCTTCTCGGCGCTCAGCTTTCCCTCGGGAACTGCGGGTCGTCCGTAAATAGAAACCATAGCCCTGAGGGCATTTTCTGCTTGCGGTGCATGCAGGGCATCGGCCAGTACTTCCAGAGCAAGGGCGGCATCCTGGCCTTCCCCGGCGATACGTATCTTGCGGCTGGCCGGATCCAGCAGGTAGCTTGCCCCGTTTTCATATCCGAAGAAGGCCACGGGCTCTCTCGCACCGGCCAGGATCACTGCATCGTATGGAGATAGTGACGCTATTGCCTGTTCCGGAAAATAGGGAACCCTCGGCAGAAAAGGCAGACCGGCGCCCCGATCCATATATGCCGGAAATGTCACGGACATGAGATCGCACCCGGTGGCCGCTTTGATGCGGGCGGCGGCATGGAGGCCCCTTTTTCGTAGGGCCTTTCCATCCATTAGGATGACTGCTTTCCTTGCCGACTTCAATAGTCCGACGGTTGACTCGATACGATCAAAATCTATGGGCACACAGGATATCCGCGGCGGAGCAACCGGATCGTCACTGCTCTGCATCCACTGGTGGTCGTGGGGGACAATAAGGGTGGCTATCTGCCCCTGGAGTGAGGCCTCAACGGCATCGGCCATATCCTGGGAAATGCTTTCGGCGTCCCGGCTTGTACACAGCCATCCGGATACGGTTTCTGCCAGCCCCTCGATATTCATGGCCAGGGGCGCATCCGCTTCCCGGTGCCAAGAGGCATGATCGCCGATGACGTTGACAAGGGGCGTCCTGGCGCGCCGCGCATTGTGCAGATTGGCGATACCGTTGGCAAGTCCCGGTCCCAGATGCAGCAGGGTCATGGCCGGATATTCCAGCATGCGGCCGTAGCCGTCCGCCGCGCCGGTGCATACGCCTTCAAAAAGGCCCAGAATCGGCCGAATGCCGGGTACGGCGTCAAACGCCATTACAATGGGCATCTCCGTGGTGCCTGCATTGGCGAAACAAATTTCAATGCCACACGCCGCCGCCGTCTTTACGAGCACTTCCGCACCATTCATATTTGTCCTCCTCTCCACCATTTCTATGGGGGCATAGCCAATCTCATTCATGTTATGAAGTGATCTTGAATCTATTCAAACTGTTGCCAAAGAAAATGATCAGTGTCAACGTTAATTTATCCAACCTGATGTTCAGTCGCCATCAGGGGGAGGGGAAATAACTCTCGCATCCACTTCTTTATTCCGTGTCAGGCGGGCGATTCTCGATTCCTCAACGCCTGCCTGGCGCAGGTCATCAACTTCGGCTCCACCTCGTTCATACATCCGGCAAAGAATTAAATTCAGATACTGCTGCCATCCCTCGCTGATATTGCTGAGTGGATCAGATCCCCATTTTTTACGGGGATAGGGAATGATCGATGCGAGGAATGCCGATTCTACCGGTGTTAGCTCTGTCGAAGATTTATTGAAGTAGTATTGCGCCGCCGGGCCGATACCATAAATACCGTCACCCCATTCGATAATATTCAGATAAATCTCCATGATCCGTTCTTTAGAAAGAGTTTGCTCTAAAGCCATCGTGATAAATGACTCCTCGAACTTTCTGCTGAAGGTTCTTTCTGGTCTCAAATAGAGATTCTTGGCGAGCTGCATCGTAATGGTGCTTGCCCCCCTTACAACTCTACCTGCCTTGAGATTTTCCACAAAAGAATCTCTGATCGGCAAGGTGCTGAATCCTTTGTGTTTGAAGAAACCGCCGTCTTCAGCAGTTATGACGGCAGGGACCACGGATGCAGGCATACTGCTCAGAGGGATATAATCCGGATTTTTTTCGCCGACGATAAAGGACACCCGTTTTCTGTCCGGCCGACGAACGGTGTGCTGGAAAGGTGAAGCGAGGGCCTTGATACTTATTTTCGTACTGAGGGAGAGCACCTTGATAGGTTCGTACTTCCCGTCAAAAACATACTTGAGACTTTGCGGGTCCTCCATATCCACGAAAAAATGGAATTTGCCGCTCAGATTACCCTTTACTTTCAACCCAGGTAAATCCGGATAAAATTGCGCCGGGATGGCGTCTACAGCTTTCCCAATCGAGAAATCAGGAAAATTCATAAGCAAATCGATTTGCGGTCTCCTCTTGCTCGTGACCCGCCCATTGATGGAAACTGATTGTCCGCCAATGGTAATTTCACCATTTTGGATATCCGTCTGATCTTTATCGATTTTCCCCCTTGCATCAAACTTTACAAGGGTATTTTTTCTTGAGAAATTTGGGAACAGGATCTTTTTCTTTTCATGAACTGAAAAGATGCCGGACAAAGCAAAGGATACGGGGCCGTTTTTATCCGGGGTTCCCTTCGCGTCAGCAGTTATATAAATATCATCAAGAGGAACGCTGCTGCCAAGAAAAGGGGAGAGCAGGGCAAGACGAAAAGATTCAGCCTTAGCTTCAAACTCACCTGTTTTTCTTTGAAAAGAAACATTGAGGCGTTCATCACCATCGCCCACCAGCTCGAAATATCCTTCGCCGTCGTTTGGACTGGTCCTGATCACCATCTTTGCATAGGATTGTTTTACTTCACGTTTATCTGTACGAAAAAATAGCGTGAGGTTGTAAACGGTCAGTTTGAGCGAACGGTTTTCAGTAGCGGAAGCTGTGGTTTTCGATCCGGGGGGATGCAGAACTCCGGATAAATCCCAGCCATCAGCATCCTGATGATAAAAAAATACTTCGAGATTGTTCGCCTCCAGGCTGCTCACGGCTTTGGGAGAGAGTTTCCCTGACAAAAGATAATTCATGGGGCTGATTCGGGCCGTAATGTCTGGTGCTTTAAGCCATAAGCGATTATCGGCTCTGGAAATGCTGATATCCGAAGCCCTGATGCTGAAAGGAAATACATAGTGCAACCCGCCGATTGTGCATGGCAGTCCATATCTCTGTTGAACATGAGCAATAAGGTCAGGTGACTTTTGGCTTACATACCTGTCAAGCGCCCATGTGGCATAAATCAACCCTCCCAGGACCAGAATCCCGGCAAAAATGAGGGGTGGTTTTATGAAGCGCCGGATGTGACCCCATGACGCTCTTAAAATGCCGGTCATGAAAAGCTACCTTTAAAAAGTCATGTAATGAAATATCCTTAGCGCATTCTCCTGAAAACGGTCAATGGAAATCCCAATAATCGTGTCGTTAATGTAGAGCAATTCTCTTTTTATGATTTCTTTTCTGTCGATTTATTCATCATTTTATGCTACAAGATTTTACACATTAATATTGCGTAAAATGGAGGTGTAAATATGCGCTCAGCGTTACATCAGGAAAAGGTACGGATTAACATCCAACTCCCAACGTATATCAAGGAACGGCTAAGCCAGGCATCATCCCGGCAGGGCAAAAAGGTTTCGGCGCTGGTGCGGGAGGCGATTGAGGAAAAATTGAATCACCTCGACCAGCGGGTCTTCGCGGAACGGATGAAAGCCGCCTATCAGGATCTGGCCGAGGAAAATATCAGTGTCTGTGAGGACTTCAAATTTTCTGATGCCGAGAATCTTCCCGAGGTCAGTCTATGACCACGATCCAAGTCAAAAGAGGAGAAATATATTATGCTGATCTCGATCCAGTAGTGGGGAGCGAAACCGGCAAAACCAAGCCGGTGCTGATTATTCAGAACGATGTCGGCAATCTGTACTCGCCCACGACCATTATTACTGTCATCACCGAATATTCGGAAAAAAAGGCGAGTTATCCAATTTGCGTTGCCGTCGGCAAGGACGTTGGTGGTCTGAAAAAGGATTCCATCGTCAACCTCTCACAACTCCGCACCATCGATAAAAGACGCTTGAGCGGGCCGAAGCTTGCCGAGCTGCCAGGCGACCTCATGGAAAATGTGGACACGGCGTTAAAAAGTAGTCTGGCGATCAAGTAAATGTCATGACATGGGCGCCATTTTACGACTTTTTACGATGTCGTCATCTATGATGCCCCTTAAGAATTAAGGACAGGATTTTACGATGGATTTTTCGAAACCAGTTAAACAGGTAAGGATATACACAGACGGTGCATGTCTGGGAAATCCCGGACCGGGAGGATATGGGGCGGTGTTACTTTATGGGACACTGCGGAAAGAGTTGTTTGGTGGATTTCGTTTGACCACGAATAATCGGATGGAACTCATGGGGGCGATTGTGGCACTGCAATCCTTGAAAACCATCTGTGACATTACCCTGTTTACAGACTCACAGTATGTGGTTAACGGTATTAACAAAGGCTGGGCGCGACGCTGGCGGCAACTTGGCTGGATGCGGAATAAGACGGAAAAAGCGGTGAACCCTGACCTTTGGGAATTGCTGCTCAATCTGTGTGAACGCCACCAGGTGAAGTTTGTATGGGTCCGGGGTCACGCTGGTGACTCGGAGAATGAACGTTGCGACGAGTTGTCAAAGCAGGCGGCAACAGCGAGAGACCTGCCCCCGGATAAGGGCTACTTTCCGTAAATACTGCAAGGATCTTGGGGCAACAATGCCAAGCTGCTGTTACACCTCGAATTGCGTCAGCGGCGGCTTGCCTATCGGATAGACGTTAAAGCCGATCTGAAAGCAACGCTTATGGTCGAGAATATTTCTCCCGTCAAATATAAAGGCCGGTTTGTCCATCTTCTCATAGATCTTTTCATAATCTAGGGAGCGGTAGATGTCCCATTCCGTCATGATGGCGAGTGCGTGGCAGCCCTTGGCCGCTTCGTAGGGATCTTCAATATAATGAAAGGCGCCGTCGATTTTGGCAAGGTCCAGGCGGGCATTGCCCAGGGCCTTGGGGTCGGATATGACCACCTCGGCGTGTTCTTCTGCGAGACGCCTGGCGATAAAAATGGCGGGGCTCTCCCGGGTATCCCCCGTATTGGCTTTGAAGGCGAATCCTAACAGACAGATGCGCTTTCCAGCCAGGGTGTTGAACATAGCCGTCAGCATGCTCATGATAAAGCGTTCCTGCTGGTAGATATTGATCCCGACGACCCGTTCCCAGTAGTCTGCAACCTCCTCGAGGCCATAAAACCGACAGAGATAGACAAGGTTAAGGATATCCTTCTTGAAACAGGAGCCGCCGAAACCGACGCTCGCGTTGAGAAACTTGGCGCCTATCCGGCTGTCCATTCCGACGGCGCGTGCTACTTCCGCGACATCCGCTTCGGTTTTTTCACACAGGGCGGAGATGGTATTGATGGATGATATCCGTTGGGCAAGGAAGGCGTTGGCCACCAGCTTGGAGAGCTCACTGCTCCAGATATTGGTGGTGAGGATTCTCTCCCTGGGAATCCAACGGGCGTAGATTTCTAAAATAGCGTTTCTCGCCTGTCGCCCCCTGTCCGTTTCCCGGGAACCGATCAGGACGCGGTCCGGGTTTTCCAGATCTCGAATGGCTGATCCTTCCGCCAGGAATTCCGGGTTGGACAGGACATCAAAGGAGATGCCGTTGGCCTGGCTGTTCAGGATTCTCTCCATAGCCAGCGCCGTCTTGACGGGTAGGGTGCTTTTTTCAATGACGATTTTGGAAGAATCGGCGTTCTCCAGAATCTGACGGGCCGTCTTTTCCCAGTACTGGAGATCGGCGGCCATCCCGGCTCCGGCCCCGAATGTCTTGGTCGGGGTGTTGACGCTGACAAAGATGATGTCGTTATCTCTAATGGCCCCTTCCACATCGGTGCTGAAAAAGAGATTCTTTCCCCGGGTTTCCCGGACCAGATCATCCAGACCGGGTTCGTAGATGGGCAGATCGTCGGAGTTCCACGCGGCGATGCGCTGGGGGTTGACATCCACAACCGTTACCCGGTAATCGGGGCACTTGCTCGCAATCATGGCCATGGTGGGTCCGCCTACGTAACCGGCGCCAATGCAAAGTATGGTCTTGTTCATTTAATTATTTACCGTCCTTGATAAAAGTGTCATCGATATACCCGGCAATCGCCAGGCAGGAGGTGAGACCGGGGGACTCGATCCCGATCAGATTAATGAAGCCGTGGTAGCCGCAGCTACTCTCCTCTCGAATGATAAAATCCATCACCGGATCGCCGGGTCCCTGAACCTTGGGACGAATGCCGCTCATATCCGGATGCAGAGCTGCGGCGTCAAATCCCGGCAGATATTTGCGGATTGCATTACCGAAGGCTTCTTTTCGGTCTTCATCAACCTTGTATAGGCTGAGTGCAGATTTAAGGGGTAGGCCATTGCCGTTTTGGGTGCTGGTCAGGCAAAGGATTTCCTCCTTGTCCAGATAGCGACTGTCCGGACCGAACCGGACCCGGCCGGTTAGATCCAGGGTGGCGTGGATGCCGAGACCGACGTTGTTTTTCATTGGTACGGGATAGACAAGACGTCTTAGCCTTGGGGCGGGGGAGGCGCTGAAATAGTTTCCCTTGCATGGTTTCAGACGATACCCCCGGGCGTCAATGTCAATTCCCGTCAAGGCGGCGATTTGGTCGGCATGGAGGCCGGCGCTGTTAATGACTGTTTTCGTCTGAATCCGGTACTCCCCGTTATTGATTTCCATATCATAACCTTTGTCGTCAAGTTGAATAGCCGTGACTTTCGCCCGGCAGGACATCACTGCCCCTTTGTCCTCGGCGGCGAGGAGCAGCGACTGCATGAGGTGATGACTGTCAATGATGCCGGTGGTCGGAGAGAGCAGCGCGGATAATGCTGAAACCTCCGGTTCCATCGAGAGGAGCTGCTTTTTCCCCAGTATTTCCAGGCCCGGAACTCCGTTTTGTTCTGCCCCGGATCGGATGGCTTCCAATGAGGATGCCTCTTCTTCGGTTGTTGCGACGATGAGTTTGCCAATTCCGGCATGGGGAACATTGTGCTCCCGGCACCATGCGTATAGCAGGCGGTTTCCCTCCACACATAAGCGGCTCTTCAGGAAATCCCGGGGGTAATAGATGCCGGCGTGAATGACCTCGCTGTTTCGCGAACTCGTTTCCTGACCAAAGCTGTCATGTTTTTCCAGGACCGCCAGTTTCCTGTCCCGGCGGGCAAGCTTTTGAGCGATAGCGAGGCCGACGACGCCGGCGCCGATGATGATCACATCGAACGTCATGTCCGGAGAGATTCTCATAGGGAGTTCAGTGCGCCTTTGAAGTACTGAATTGTCTTTACGAGGCCATCGGCAAGGGGCATCCCGGGCGTCCAGCAGAGCAGGTCTTTCGCTTTGGAGATGTCCGGTCGACGCTGGGTCGGGTCATCCTGGGGGAGGGGATTGAAAACAATCCGGGAAGAAGACCCGGTCAGGCGGATGACGTTTTCGGCTAATTCCAGGATCGTAAATTCCGAGGGATTGCCTAGATTTACCGGACCGATGACATCGTCCGGCGTTGCCATCATCCCCATTATCCCTTCGATCAGGTCCTCGTAATAGCAGAAGGAACGAGTCTGGGAGCCGTTGCCGTAGACCGTTATATCTTCCCCTTTGATAGCCTGGACAATGAAATTGCTTACCACACGACCGTCGTTGATGGCCATACGGGGCCCATAAGTGTTGAAAATTCTGACAATCTTGATCCTCACGCCGTTCTGGCGATGATAATCCATCATGAGGCACTCGGCGGCCCGTTTCCCCTCGTCGTAACAGCTCCTGATGCCTATCGGGTTCACACGTCCCCAGTATCCTTCGGGCTGGGGGTTGATTTCCGGATCGCCGTATACTTCGGAGGTTGATGCCTGGAGGATCTTTGCCTTGACCCGCTTGGCCAGTCCCAGGGTGTTGATGGCCCCCATGACGCTGGTTTTGATGGTTTTGATGGGATTGTACTGATAGTGAACCGGGGAGGCGGGACAGGCCAGATTGTAGATCTCGTCAACTTCCAGAAATATTGGCTGAGTGATGTCGTGGCGGATGAACTCGAAGTTGGGATGGCCGATAAGATGACGGATGTTGTCTTTGCTGCCCGTATAAAGATTGTCCAGGCAAAGGACGTCATGCCCTTCGGTGAGGAGCCGGTCGCACAGGTGGGAGCCAAGAAATCCCGCCCCGCCCGTAATAAGAATCCGTTTCATTTTCATGATGGTAATCTCAATAATTTTGGGATATATAGATCGTCACGTTTTTACTGTCAAGAAAATTCGGGCCCCAAGGGTCAATGTCGGTGCCATGTAGAACTTGCTGCGAAGGCATCAAAGGGATGGCAACAGGGATGCTTTATATCGTGGCAACACCGATCGGGAATCTGGAAGACATCACCCTGCGGGCCATCCGGATTTTAAGAGAGGTGGATGAGATTGCTGCAGAAGACACCCGACGCACGAAGAAACTGCTGAAAGCCTACGATATCAATACTCCCATTACGAGCCTTTATGACGCCGTGGAAAAGAAAAGAAGCGGCCACTTGATAGAAAAGATGGCGGCCGGGAGGGACATTGCCTATGTGTCTGATGCAGGAACACCGGGAATATCCGATCCCGGTTTCCATCTCATCAGAGAAGCAATTCAAGCAGGAATCCGTGTAGTCCCGATTCCCGGTGTGTCAGCGGTCGTGGCTGCCCTGAGCGCCTCGGGGTTGCCGATGCATAACTTTGTATTTCACGGTTTTCTGCCGTCCAAGATCATGCAGCGCCGGGATATTCTGAAGATGTGCGAGTCAGAGAAGTGGACGATGGTCTTTTATGAGTCGCCGCAAAGGCTCAAGGCCTGCCTGAAGGACATGCGGGAGATCATGGGCAATCGCCGTCTGGTTGTTGCCAGGGAATTAACGAAAATTCATGAAGAATTTATCAGGGGGGCGATTGATGACGTTGAGAAGGAACTGGAAGAGAGGAACATCAAGGGAGAGATTACCCTGATCATTGAGGGAAAGACTGATAGCGCCAGTGAATATTCTGACGAAGAGATCCTGGGAAAGCTTACGGAATTGGCGGGCGATCCCCTGCTCAGCCTGCGCGACAGGGTACAGTGTGTAGCTGAGATAACGGGGTGCTCCCGGAAAAAAATCTATCAAATTGCTTTAACAGGCAAATTTTCTTGAACTATCCAAGCGGGTATGGTAGCAGGGGCGGTAAAAGTGGGGGAGGCAGTGCTATGAGCGAACGGGTCATGCGGCCGGGAGAGGAGATCTATGATCTCGTTGATGTCGTTGAAGAAGAAAGCAGGGAATTCATCGATATTCCCGAGAAAAGGACCAGGGTCGCCCTTGTAAATCCCAACATTCAGGAAGAAATGATCAGGAAGGTGACGGAAACAACGGAAAGGGTAGCAAGAGAGATGTTTCCCGCCATTGCCGAACGGATCATCCGGGAAGAGATTGATAAACTTAAACAATGATGGTTGTTCTTATGCGTTGTAGGACGGACGTCAACGGGAAATGAAAAAAAGCTATGCCGTATTATAAAAGAAGACGGATTTTAAAATATTACCCCTTTATCTTGATCCTGCTGGCCTTTCTTATGTCAGGCTGTGCAAAGAAAATTCCTCACTTTATCACTCCGGAGTATGAGAAAAAGGGGATAAGACTGGTTGCCGTACTCCCGGTGTCGAATCAGTCAAAGAATTTGGAAGCTTCAAGCCTGTTTCGTGATAAGGTGCTTGAGGCCATCTATTTCAAGGGCTATCCGAAAATTCCTCTGAATGTTATTGATGAGAAACTATCTAAATTGTATAAAGATTATCAGCAACCAAAAGTGGAATCAGTCACCCCCAGAAGTGTGGGTGAACTGCTCGGCGTTGATGCTGTCCTTTATGTGACTCTCAAAGAGTGTGACACATCTTTCGTGCTTCTTTATTCGACGACATCAGTTTCTGCGATTTTCGACTTGCGGAGCGCCCGCACGAATGACAGCCTGTGGAGTACCAAGTATAGCGTTACGGAAAGAAACTTCGAGATTACTAAGGAACGGCTGAAGATGAAGAGTTCTCAGGTCTTTGAACCGGCCATGCAGGAAATTTTGAACGAGGTAATGAAAACCCTTCCCGAGGGACCGGATGGATAAAGTAAGGAGGTCATTCATGAATAGAAATCTGATCTTTTTGCTGTTATTGTTGACGGCAAGCTGGATGTCTCCCGGCGATGTCCAGGCCAAAAAGCCCTTAAAAGTCAGTATTGACAAGGGCGAGGCCCGTATCGGTTATCTTGATGGAACGATCCGGGTGCTGCCGAAGGGAACACAGGCCTGGCGAGCCTTGAATCTGAAGGATACCCTGCGGGGGGGAGATGAGGTAACCGTCGAGCGCAAATCACGCATGGAACTCATATTGCCGGACCAATCACGCCTTCGCTTCGCCGATGATACCCGCTTCACGATCCTTCAAGCCGGAGATGGAAACACTCAGGATGTCAAAGTCCATCTCGCTGTCGGCAGGACTTGGGCAAATGTCAGCAAATCGGTGGGAATCAAGAGAAAATTTGAGATTTCCTGTGATAACGCAATTGCAGGTGTGCGCGGTACGGTATACAGAATGAATGTTGATCAGGATGCCTCGGCGCTGATCCGCGTCTATGACGGTGAGATAGCCGTTTCCGGCGCAACGAAGCCCCTGGAAGCCCCGAAAGCTATCGGTCCTCCGACCAAGATCGCCGGACCGAAGAAAATTGCCGGACCAACGAAGGTCACCATGGAAGAGTGGACGGTGATCATCCGATCAATGCAGCAGATCAGCATCGGTCCGGACGGAGCGGCTTCCAAGCTGAGAGACTTTACGGAACAGGAAGACCGCGACGAATGGGTCGACTGGAATAAGGCAAGGGATATGGAACGTTAATGGATGCAGGACGTATGAACATCCCTAATGCCCTGACCGTGATGCGAATCATTTTCGTACCCGTGATGGTGATCCTGCTCATGCAGGGAGAATTCTTCAAGGCGATGATGTTATTTGCTTTGTTAGGGATATCAGATGGTCTGGACGGCTTCCTTGCCCGTATCCTGAACCAGCAGACCGAACTGGGCGCCTATCTTGATCCGATTGCCGACAAGGCCCTCATCATAAGTTGTTTTGTGACCCTGTCTATCAAGCACATCATTCCGGGCTGGTTGAGCGTAATTGTGGTGAGCAGGGACTGTATCATTCTCCTCGGTGTCGCGGTTTTGGCTATTATGTCTGTCTCATTTCAGATCCGTCCGACGATGATCAGCAAATTGACAATGGTATTACAGCTTTTAACTGTTTTTCTGGTTTTGGTCGTCCATTCCCTTTCTCTCCAGGGGGAATTGAAAATGGTTCTTTTGGGATTTTATATTGTTACGTCAATATTAACTGTTGCTTCCGGGCTGAATTATATCTTTAAAGGTATTCGCTGCATCAATTCGACGACATGAAATATCGATATTTGCCTTGACATGAAAGGTTTTTCCTGTTAGATGGATGGCCCGTTCGCAAAGAGAAACATTTAGGCACGTAGCTCAGGGGGAGAGCGCCATCCTGACGCGGTGGATGTCCAGGGTTCAAATCCCTGCGTGCCTACCATGACATTCAGAAAGGGCATCAGCGAAATTGAACGTGATGCCCTTTCTTTAATTATCATAAAGGTAGCATGATGAGTGAGCTAAACATCACCTGGCCGGACAGCAGCCGGGGAACTTTCCCCGGAGGGACAACGATCAAGGACGCGATCGGCTCTTGGAAGCCCGATATTCTGAGTTCCACCGTGGCGGCAAAAGTAGATGGATTACCTGTAGATCTGGGGTTTCGTCTCGATAAGGACGCCGTTGTCGAACTGATCGATGTTGCGACGAAAGAAGGTCTGGGGATCCTTCGTCACAGCACCTCCCATGTCATGGCGCAGGCTGTTCAGGATACCTTCCCCGGGGCAAAGGTCAGCATTGGTCCTTCTATAGAGGAGGGATTTTACTACGATTTCGAGTGTGAAACCACCTTTACCCCCGAAGATCTTCAGAAAATCGAAAAACGGATGCAGCAAATTACGGCAACAGATTCCACATTTTCCCGCAGAGATATTTCCCGGGAGGAGGCCATTGCCCTGTTCAAAGGAAAGGGAGAATCCTATAAGGTCGAACTGATCAACGATCTTCCTCCGGACGTCGAGACAGTCAGTCTGTACTCCCAGGGGGGGTACGTCGATCTTTGCCGAGGGCCTCACCTTCCTTCCACGCAGATGATCAAGGCATTCACCCTCCTAAAAGTTGCAGGCGCCTATTGGCGGGGAGATGAGCATAATAAGATGCTTCAGAGGATATACGGGACCTGCTTTGCCACGCAGGAAGCCCTGGATGATTATCTCCGGATGATTGAGGAGGCGAAAAAACGTGATCACCGCCGTCTCGGTCGGGAACTGGATCTCTTCCAGCTGAACGACGAAGCCGGACCGGGACTGATCATTTTTCATCCCAAGGGAATGATGCTCAGATACATCATCGAAGAATGGGAACGGAAGGAGCATTTAAAGCGCGGGTATGACATGGTAATGGGCCCCCAGATTCTCAAGGATGACCTATGGAAAAGGTCGGGTCACTTTGATCACTATCGGGAAAACATGTACTTCACGGAGGTGGATGGACAGGGATACGGAATCAAGCCTATGAACTGCCTTTCCCACATGCTCATCTACAAGTCCAAGATTCGCAGCTACCGTGATCTGCCCCTGCGTTACTTCGAGCTGGGGACCGTTCACCGTCATGAAAAGACCGGTGTCCTTCATGGCCTGTTGCGAGCCCGGCAGTTCACTCAGGATGACGCCCATATCCTCTGTACCCCCGATCAACTCAATTCCGAGATCAGGGCGATTGCCGACTTTGTAGCTTACGCGATGAAAATATTCGGTTTCGAGTATGAAGTAGAATTAAGTACGCGTCCGGAAAATTCCATAGGCTCTGACGCCGATTGGGATCTGGCGACCTCCGCCTTGGAAGGGGCTCTTAAAGACAGCCGGATGGTGTATGAAATCAACGAAGGTGACGGGGCGTTCTACGGACCGAAGATTGATTTCAAGCTAAAAGATGCCCTGAAACGGAAGTGGCAGTGCGCTACCATTCAGTGCGACTTTACCCTGCCGGAACGTTTTGATCTCTCGTACATCGGTTCGGACGGTGAAAAACATCGTCCCGTAATGCTTCACCGCGTTATCCTTGGGGCCATTGAGCGCTTTATGGG
>Ga0194039_1000589_pt1 | contig 21512 bp, 23 predicted proteins | sample JunL228m_MetaG_FD_148679 | JGI IMG/M metagenome (GOLD analysis project Ga0194039, IMG submission 148679) | Anoxic zone freshwater microbial communities from boreal shield lake in IISD Experimental Lakes Area, Ontario, Canada - Jun2016-L227-8m | ecosystem: Environmental > Aquatic > Freshwater >... | reverse complement strand
TATATGAAAGGGAGGGCGACGCCCCTCCCTTTCATATATCGTTTGTCGAGCCGCACTCCCTACGTCCCGCGTTCTTACGTGATTTGGGGTAGCTCCATTGTGGCACCGAAACGGGTGCAAGGCGACGCGTTTTGGCCTCGGCGTCTGCGGGCTGCCTTCGCCCGACGCGACGCCTACGAGCCCGCACGACACCGCAGCGCAAATAAAATATTGACCTATGTCAAAATATTCAAAAGAGTGTTGAGCGAGGTTTGGCGGCGGCGACATGCGCCGGGGCTTCACAATCTTTACCTATTATTGCACGAACTATGATGACATTATGCCGCCTTTTGGTTGTCCTTGGGTTTCTCTCCGCGCTGACAGCCCACGCATCGCCGCGTTTCTCCGCCCCTGTGCGCTATGACTTCAACCAGCAGATGACGACCGTCACGCTGCAGGCGGGGATAAAAAATGACAGCCGGGAGAATGCGACGGGATCGCTGAAGGTCCAGCTCTGGGCGTCGTCAGTGCCTTACGATGGGGGAACGATTCACGGGCATTTGATCGCCACCACCGGTCGTCTCGAGGCGCTGGGGCCCGCGCAGTATTTCGAAAACCTGAAGCAGACGGTCGCCTACACCCCGCCATCTGTTCGAGAAAACTTCTGCCTCGTTTTTGTTCTGCTCGAATACAAGAATGGCAATTACGTGATCGTGGATCATGTGAACCTACCTGCCACAAAATCTCTCGGCCCGCTGCAGCTCTTCACGATGGCAGGTCCGTGGCGCTGGCAAACCAGCTACGAGGGAGGCACGGTTGATATGTCGGTGGCCAGGATCAGCCACACCCGCACAGGCATGACCGGATCTTTGAAACTTTCCGTCTGGGTGACCGCCCAGCCGTATCGCGGAGGGCAGTTGGTAGGATACGAAATCGGGCAGGTGAGGAAAGACCCGCTCAAGGCCGGATTCGTCTATACGGATGTGAAGAATGTTGCGAAGTTCGTCCCTCCGCCGGCGGGCACCTACTACCCCACGCTCGTGCTCGCGGAGTCGGACGGCAACCAGTTCAATACCGTCGCCTACCTCAGCTCATCGACGCCGGCCAAGTTCACCGCTCCGCGCTGATTCAGGGATTACTCCTCGGCCCCGGCTAATCCGCGCCGATTGCTTGGTAAATCGGTTGGGCGAGCTTGATAGATTCCTTGAGGATCTGCTTTCCGGCGTCCTGGAAGCCGGAATCGGAAGGATCGACGGTGGTGTCGCCGTCGCCGGTGCGGGCCCAGCCCACCAGCTTTTTGTTGACGAAATTGTAGGTCTCGGTCGCCTCGGCGACTTCGGAAATCTGCGTTGCCGCGCCCGTGCGGAGTTGGAAGACCGAAGAGAGCTGGCCGTCGCGCCAATAGTAGAGGGTGATCGATTCGTTGCCCTTGCCGAGCGAGTCCACATGCATGAGCCGCTGGAGGACCGTGCCCTCGACCCAGCCGTTCACATAGGTTTTGCGGCCCTTGTCGCGGTTGGGCAGGTCTTTGGAAACCTTCTTCCACTGGCCGGTTTTGGCCCTGGCGTTCCAGTCCTTTCGGAAGGCGGCAAAGTCCTGCGAGGTGGGGGTGCCGGTTTTCGGAGACGCGGCCGCGGGTGCGGAGGCATTGTCCGGAGCGGGTGCCTGCACGCGGCCGGGCCTGACGTCGAGGACCTTGGCGGTGGCGACCCCTTTTGCATCGCGGGAGAACTGGACGGTCATCGAGCCCTCGACCGAGGAAATGTTGGGAGCGGCGGGGACTGCGGCGGTGAAGCCGAGCCTCACGGTGAGCGGATCGTTCGCCGTCGAACTGGAAACCGGGTCCACCACAGCAACGGGCTTGAAGAAGGAGGCGTAGCCCGAGGGAGGTATGCCCTTCTGGGCCCGCGTGACGAGGAACTTCTCAACGGCAGATTCCAGCACGCTCTTGATGCTCGTAATTTTTGCCGATGCCCCATCGATGTTCACGAGGAAGATGTCGAGGCAGCCCTGGCTTTGGTCGTAGTTGAGGAGCCCGTAATACCAGCCTTCCTGACACGGTCCCCAGAGCGCGGAGAAGCCGTTCCCGACAACTCCTGCGTTGAGCTGTAGATCGCCATAGACCGCCGAAAAGATGGCGTTGCTGCTGTGGATGAGGCTGAGCCTTTTCTTGTCGGCGAGCGAGACGACCCAGTTTTCGTTCACATAGAGAGTCTCGTTGGTCGCATCGGTCTGGCCGATGATCGCGCCGGGCACGATGGCCGGCCAGGCCGCTGGCTTCAGGGATTTTTTTCGCGCGACAAAGAGGACCGCGATCTGTCCGTCAGGAGATGTTGATCCGGGCAGGATCGTGGCCGCCTCGCCGCCGCCTGCGATGAGCTTGTTGAAGGCTGCGGCCGGCGGATTCTCCGCGCGCCCGGGGGATCCGGCGAGCAGGGATGCCATGAGGAGGGTTGACAAAATGGAGGGTGTCTTTTTCATGCGGACAGGGCGGATGGGTTTGCCGGAATGGAACGAGAGGGCTTGCGCCCGTACAAGCCCCGCCGAGGCCAGAAAGAACACCAGAAGCAGGAGGAGTCGGAGTATTTCATAAACGCGTGTGATCGGGTGGCAGGATCCGCCTTTCCGTTCTTGTCCCGCCCATTCCGGAGGCGCCGCAATGGGCAGTCCAGAGATCAGGACAACAACCGGCAATATGCGGATTTGATGAGGATCAATTTTGTAGGATCAAGGCCGGTTGTCAACTCCTCTCCGAGCGCAAAGGCGGCCGGACATGACTTGCATGAGAAGACGGACGGTCGGTCGGTGCCGGCATCCGTGGGGGGAATGAGCGGGCGCCAGGGCGTTCGCTTCCGATATTGATCCGACAAGCGAAGTCCGGACTGGCCTCTGAAAAGTCTTTAGAAATTGGTCGTCGCGAGAGGGAAATCCGATACAACTGTGACTCGCAGTCGTCCATCAACCGAAACCGTCCATTCTTCAGACCATGAAACTCATCCCGATAACATTTGTTCTGTGCATCGCCTGCTTCAACCTTCTTGCGGCGGATGTTGACTTGTCCGGTTGGGACAAGTCCGCGTCCTCCTATTTTTTGGCGACGGAATCCGAATCTCCGGATGGGAAGTATGGCGTGGCCTACCCCAAAGCCAGCGAGGACAATCCCAAACTCGCGAAGAATTTGATCGTGGCCCTGAAGCCGTTCCGCATCCTCACGATCCTGGAGGACGACGGGATGTGCGCGGGATCAAAGCGGCTGAGTTTGACCGTCGAGTGGATCCGAGACAGCTCCCAAGTAATCGTGACCACGAAACACGACAAATGGGACATGGTCGTCGGCTCTTCCCTGGTGAGCATCCGCGACGGCCAGGCGGACCAACGGTTAAATTTGCTCAACGTCATCAACCGGGAAATGGTGCCGGATTTCCGCAAAAGCAAAGCGGAAGCCTACAATGAACTGCTGCCGTTTATTCTCATCGAATCGAAGATCGGCTTTGCCGACCAGGGGAAGAATGTCCGGGTGAAGACCGCCGCCTGCAATGACCCGAACGAAGCCAGGGCCATTGAGTGGATCGCAAATTACGACGGGCTCTGGAGTATCGCGGAAAGTAAATGGCTCACCCATCAGTTGACGAGCCACGCGAAAAAAAACCCGGAGCTCGAGCAGTAGTTTTATCTTTAAACGGGGTGATCTATTCGTGGATCACTTGACGCACCAGAAGCGGTATTTGCCGTCCTCGACGACCTCTCCCGCGACGATTTTTTCAAAGCCGGGAAATTCGCGGCCCCAGTCCTCTATCGAGCGGAGGAAGGTGAGCTGCGGCACTTCGGTCGGGCCGATGTTTTCGCCCGGCATGAGGATCGTGATGCCGGGAAGGTAGGGGATCGCGCCGACGGCGACCGTGCGTCCGGCCATGGTATCGAGCGCGAGGAGTTCGACTTCGCAGGACATGAGTTTCGCGTTGGGCGCGCGCGGGGGCATCACGGGTGTCGGCAGATTTCCGAACGCGGCGGCCTGGGCCTTGTCCATCGCGCTGGTTTCCCGCCCGTTTGGGCACTGGCTTTGCAAACGCGGCCGAGTGCCTTTCAGACCCGACCCCATCTGCATTTGAGATTGTCGGAGCGGAGCATAATAAATAACGGGAATTGGACTTGACCCCATTCGAGAACGTCGCACTCTCGCGAGCATGAAAGAACAGGTTAAACCAATCGTTTACTGGTGTTCGACGCCAGTGAAGCCAAATGAGACATTGATGGTGGCGGGCGAGGACTTCGCGGAGAAGGCCGTCCTGGAGTTCGCCGTCGGCACCAAGGAAGAAAAATGGGTCGAGGCCAAGCCCCTGCAGGCCTCCCGGCAATGCCTCAAGGCGGTCGTCCCGGAGACCTTCCATTTGGGGGTCTGGAGATGCCGGGTGCGCCAAGGGTCCGCGTATTCCGAGGAGTTTCTCGTGAACAAGCCGGAGGTCTGGTGGAAGCAGGGGGACACCGGGCTGGACGGGACGTTCACCGGCGGCTGGCTCAGGCTGTTCGGACGTTGCCTGGCGCTGGACGGGAAAGCCAAGCTCAAGGTCGCCGGCCAGGAGGTCGAGTGCGAGGAGGCCGATTCCTTCGCGCTGCGAGCGTCCCTCCCCAAGGATCTCAAGCCCGGGGAACACCCCGTCATGGTTTTCAACGGCGGCGCCTGGGAGGCGGCGGGCAGCGTTCACGTCGAGGACAAACGTCCGGACACGCGCCCGGTGATCTACCTCAAGGATGACCCCAGCGCCGACCCGACGGGGAAGAAAGACTCCACCATGGCCTTCGTCCGAACATTGGAAATGGCCAGGTCATGCCCGGGCGGTGCCGTCATCAAAGTCCCGCGCGGTCGTTTCCGCATCGACGGAAACCAACGCCCCTTCATGACCATGAGCTCACAACTGTTCCTCATGGAGAACACGACGCTCTCGGGCGAGGGCGCGGACTTAACCTCGCTCTGGTGGCCGGACAAAAAGGAGGCCTTGCCGTGCCTTCTGGAAATGGCCAACGGCAGCGCGCTGGAAAACATCGCCCTTTACGCCCAGGGGCCGCTCATCGGGGTCATCAAAGCCGAGAGCAACGTCCGCATCGAGAATGTCATGATCCGCGCCCGGTCCGACTACATGACGTCGGGCCCTGGCCGCCTCCACCATAAGCACGCCTACCCGGTCGAAAACCAGCGCGGCGGCACCGCCATCGACCTTTGGGGCCGCAACAACCGGGTTCTCAATTGCGACGTGGTCGGCGGTCTCGTGAGTTGGAACGGCGAAGGCACCATCATCAGCGGGAATTGCTTTTCAGCAGGGCTCTGCAGCCTCAGCAGCAACATGATTTTCGAGAACAACCGGTGCGGCGAAAGCTGCAACATCCCCCTCTTCAGCAGAACCTTGGGGGAGCATGTCTATTTCAAGGGCAACCAGATCAGCACCGGTTACACGGGCGACCACGAGTGCCTGACCTTCGACGGGCACGGAACCGCCTACTTCGGGAAAATAAAGAAAGTGAATGGCGTCACGTTCGAGTTGGCCGGGGAGTGGTTCAAGGAGCAGGGCAAAGGTGCCTTGAGTAGCAAAGCTAACACCGTCGTTTACGTGGTGGACGGCCGGGGCACCGGACAGTCGCGCCTCCTCAAGGAATACACCGAGGACGGGCTCGTGACCATAGACCGCCCATGGGACGCCGTCCCGGACGACACCAGCTACATCGCCATCGGAGCCTGCAACCGGCGGCACCTTGTCCTCGACAACGTCTGTAAGGACGGCGGGACGGCCGTCCAGCTCTACCCCGGCCACGCCGAATGTATCGTGGCCCGCAATAAAAACATCCGGACCAGCAACTACAATTGCTACGGCTTCATGGGGCCGTGGCCTGGCCGGAAAGACGTCTCGAAAATGACCCGTGTCGATTTGAGCTGGTATAACCAGTTCCTCTCGAACGAGACCCTGGTGGGGAACGGCTGGGGCGGCGGGGTGACCGAAATCGACCGATGGCTCGGCGGCGAGGCGACGATGCTGATCGTGGCGGCATGCCGGATGCGCTCGGCGCCGGTCGCCGGGGACGGCCGCTTCTTCGAGCAAGGGGAGATATGCCGCAAGAACCAGACGCCGGAATGGCTGCGGGTCGCCTTAGGCGAAAAAGACTTGCGCGAACGCAACCTCTCGCCCAGCCGCTGGCAGGTCATCCGCGGGCATGTCATCCACAACAACAGCTCGATCCGCGTCCGGGGAACGGTCACGGATGTCGTCATTGAACTCTGCAAGCTGGCGAAATCCGACCGGGGCATCCGCATCGACGCGGATACCGATTTCATCCAGCCGAACGACCTGGGCATGACGTTCGACTTTGACGGTTCGGATTTCCCGGCTATGCCCTTCCAAGCCCCCGAAGGCATCCTGATCCGCGGAAACGAATTCTCCGAAGTCGATGCGCCTTACTGCGGCAATGCCCTCGACAAGGCGGACATCGTCGAAACCCCCAAACAACGCCCCCGAGCAAAAACCTAATAGGTGCCGCATGGCGCCGAGAAGGCAGATGGGGTCGGGCCTGAATGCGCGTTTCTTTCGCGCCCGGGGACCGGCCCCTACGTTCCCGGCAGATTTTTCAGGCGATCATCGAGGTGGTCGCGCCCGGCCATGGCTCTGAGCAGCGGCCCGTGTTTGCCGAACTCGATGATGGATACGGATCCGACCGGACAGGCGAGGCGGTAGCGGAAGCGCCCGACATCGATCCCGAGCAGCGAGCAGAGCAGAATCCTGATGGTTGCCTTGTGCGAAACGATCAGCACGTTGCCCTCATCGTAAACCTTCTGGATTTCTTCGACGACCTGCAGCGAGCGGTGCGCGATGGACACCGCCGGCTCGCCATCCGTCGGCGGATACCATGCGGGGTCGGCCGTCCAGGCAAGGTAGTCGTCGTGGAACTCCGCCTCGACTTCCTCCACGGTTTTCCCTTCCCACTGGCCATAGCCGATTTCCTTCAACCCGTCCCGCACCTGCGGGGACATCCCGGTCGTGCTGCAGATCGGGTAGGCGGTCTCGAGGGTGCGCTTGAGCGGGCTGCAGAAGATGGCCTGCCATGCGGCCAAGCCGTAGGCCTTCGCGAAACACTCCGCCATTTGCCGTCCATCTTCGGTGAGATCCGGATTAAGCGCCGCCCCGCAGAACGCGTTGGCCCTGCTGAAGGAAGTTTGCCCGTGCCGGAGAAGATAAAGCGTCAGCATGCCGGCGGTATATTCGATGCGCGCACCGCCGGCCAACGTTTTTTAGCGACCGGCTGCAATGGCGGCTGCTGGGCTGTTGGCTGTTGCCCCTTCGGGCTTAACACCATTCCGGTCGGGCCTATAAAATAAAAGCCTCGGGCTCAGTGGTGGAAGGCCGTGGCGTCCTGCGGGGTTGCGGGCACGCTCACCGGGTGTGCGATGAGGTATTCGATGGCGGCCTTGATGTCGCCGACGAGAATGCTGGCCAGGTCGCGGCTGACTCCGAGGCGGACGAGGATCCGCTGGACGACGAGGTCCTCGCGGTGGGCGGGCATCGAATACGCGGGCACCTGCCATCCGCGCACGCGCAGGCGGTCGGCGAGGTCGTAGAGCGAGTAGCCCGGATTTTTTCCCGGCTTGATCGTCCAGCAGAGCGCGGGGATCCCCTCTGCGGGATCGCCGCTGTAGATCATGTCGAAGGGTCCGAGCGCGGCGATTTCTTTCGCGAGAAATTGCGCGGTTTCGTAGCACGCCGAATGGACCTTCGTATATCCCTCGTGGCCGAGGCGCAGGAAGTTGTAATACTGGGCGATGATCTGCCCGCCGGGGCGCGAGAAGTTGAGCGCGAATGTCGGCATGTTGCCGCCAAGGTAGTTCACGTTGAAAATCAGCCCCTCCGGAAGGTCGGATTTTTCGCGCCAGACGACCCATCCGCATCCCAGCGGGGCGAGGCCGAATTTATGGCCGGAGGAATTGACCGACTTCACGCGCGGGAGGCGGAAGTCCCATTCGAGATCGGGCGCGCAAAACGGGGCGAGGAAGCCGCCGCTCGCTCCGTCCACGTGGATCGGGATGTCGAGGCCGGTTTTCTTTTGCAGTTTGTCGAGGGCATCGGAGACCGCCTTGACCGGCTCGTAGCATCCGTTGAACGTGACGCCGAGCGTGGGCACGACGCCGATGGTATTCTCGTCGCAGCGCTTGATGACTTCCTCCGGGCTCATGAGGAGGCGGTCCTTTTCCATCGGGATTTCGCGGAGCTCGACGTCCCAGTAGCGGGCGAACTTGTGCCAGCAGACCTGCACCGGACCGCAGATCATGTTCGGCTTGTCGGTGGGTTTTCCCTCCGCCTGACGCTTCGCGCGCCAGCGCCATTTCATGGCCATCCCGCCCAGCATCGCGGCCTCGCTCGAGCCGGTGGTCGAGCACCCGATGGCATTGCCGACATTCGGCGCGTGCCAAAGATCCGCGAGCATGGCGACGCACCGGTTCTCGATCTCGGCGGTCTGCGGATACTCGTCCTTGTCGATCATGTTCTTGTCGATGCAGTCGTCGAGCAGTTGGTGGACTTCCGGCTCGACCCACGTCTGGCAGAATGTCGCGAGGTTCTGGCGCGAGTTGCCGTCGAGGAGGAGCTCGTCGCGGACGGCTTGGTAGATGTGCTTCGCATCCCGCTCGTGGCGGGGAAAATGTTTTTTGGGAAGCACGTTTGCGAGGTCGTCGGATGCGAAGACCTCGTCGTTCGGGTTGCCGGGAGTGGAGAGAGCCATAATGTTATTGTGCGTTGAAGAGATTGAGGTTGAGGTCGGCGACGATCTGGTGGATCGCGCTGGCGCCGCGGACGCTGTTGCCGGCGGTGTCGAGCGGCGGAGAAAATCCGACGATCGCCATCTTGCCCGGGACGATGCTCACGATCCCGCCACCCACGCCGGTCTTCGAAGGCAGGCCGGACTTCCACGCCCAGGCACCGGACTCGTCGTAGAACCCGGCCATCATCATCACGGCGAGAAGCTTCGGCACGCTTGCCGCATCCAGGCATCGCTCCTTGGTGATCGGGTTCACGCCGCCATTCGCGATCGTGGCACCCATCACGGCGAGTTGCTTCGCAGTAACCAGCACCGAACACTGCTTGGTGTAAACATCGCAGGTTTCAATCGGATCCGCATAGAGCCGGTTGTAGCTGAAGAGGAGCTCCGCGATCCCGCGGTTGTGCTGGTTGCACGACGCCTCGGATTCATAGACCTCGTCGCTCATCGCGAGCTTCTCACCGGCGAACTTGCTGTATTGCGCGAGGATCTTCTCCCATTTCTCCTGCGGGCTCTTCGCCTTCACCAGGCTCACCGAGGCCATCGCGCCGGCGTTGACAAACGGGTTCACCGAGCGGGCGGGCTCCAGCTCGACGGCAAGCACCGAGTTGAAAGGCAACCCGGTCGGCTCGACGCCGATTTTGTTCAGGATCGTCTCCGGGCCGGATTCGTTCATCACCAGCGACGCGGTGAACGGCTTCGAGACCGACTCAATCGCGAACGCATAATCCACATCGCCCGCCTTGTAGATCTTTCCATCCACCGTGACGATGACGACGCCGAAGAGAGCCGACGGCACCTTGGCGAGGCACGGGATGTAGCTGGCGTTGGCACCGCCCTTCTCGTCCTTGAACTTCGCGTGAGCGTCGTCCACCGCTTTTTGCAGGACTGCAGGTTCCGGGATGGTTCCTGCGCGCAGGACGGGAAGCGCGGCGCAGACGAGGGAGCAGAGGCAGAGGAGGCGGATGGTTTTCATAGGTTGTTAGAAGCTGATGACCGATTGCAGCCCGATCACGAGCGCGTTCGGGATATTCCCGTATCCGTTCGGGCGGATGACGTATTGGATGTCCGGCTGGATGCTGATGTATTTGTTGAGCTGGATGACGTAGCTGGTCTCGAGCACCGCCTCATAGGTCGGCGTCGTGGTGCCCGGGTTGGACGGGGAGTTCGCATACGATCTGCTGTAGTTGCTGATCAGGAAACAGGTGAGCCATTGGTCCTGATCGCGGCCCGGGATGAGCCCCTGCCAGATCGTGCCGGCCATCCCCATGAACGGGTTGCTGGAGATGTTCGTCTGCGGCGAATAAACCACCCCGCCCCACAGCGAAAAATTGTCGTTGGCTTCCTTCGACGACCGCCAGACCATCTGCTGGCCCATCGCGTAAAACCCGTATGCGTTGGCGATCTGGCCGCCGGAAAACTGGTCGAACGTGTAGTTCGACCAGTAGCCGCCGACCTTGTAGATCCCAGGCAGGCCGGGGTTCGCGACGACCTCCTTGTCTTTCGAGAGGCCCTTGCTCGCGCCGAACGTCGGCTTCCATCCGCCCTCGAACATCATGAGGATCCCGTCGCTCTGGCGGATCGAAAAGTCCGCGCCGTGGTAGGCATAGACGCCGAGCCGCGGGGTCGCTTGAAAGATCCCGGTGGACACATAACTCTCCTTGGTCGGCTTGTATTTGATCATTGCCGCGTTCGTCGCGGTGATCCCGGCATGGAACGGTGCGTTGCTGAACAAATTGTTCGGGTTTCCGTTGATGCCCCCGTTCACCTGGAGTCCGAAGGCGGGCAGCGTGGCGAAGAATTGTCCTGTGCTCATGCGCCCGATCCGGAGATCCAGCTTGTCATCAAAAAGCTTCTGCGTCAGATACAGGTCAAAAAGAACGCCCGTGTTTTCCACATAGGACTCGGAGACGGTGAAGTAGTTGCCGATGTTCTGCGAGAGATTGTGCCCGGTCCCGTCCGCGAACGATGCCGTCAGCACGGCCCCCTTCCACCCGATCATTTTGTCCAGATCGAAATGGCCGCCGATCACGATCTCATGCGAATAGCCCACCGACTGATCGAGTCCGCCTGTCGGGTTGCCGAGAAAGACCCCGTAATAATCGAAATAGAGCAGAATCCCGGCTTCCTTCTGGAGGGCGGCCTGACCTTTGGCCAGCAGATCGAAGGGCGCATTGAAATCTCGCGCCGCCTCGCTGGCGAAGTCCTGAAGGAAACGCTCGTCTTTCGACCGGGTCCCGTATTCCAAATGATCCGCAGTCAGATCGCTCGCCCCCGCCGACCCCGCGCACGCCAACACCACGATGCAGATTTGTTTGACCGTGCGCTCCGGGGAAGAAAAAGGAAACATGAACAGTAATGTTCACACGTTTTCCATCGGCAAGGCAATTAGCTGGATGTCGTATTTTATGCGCCGCGCACCTTGACGGAAAACCGGGAAGCCGCTATGCCTACTTCCTGTGCTGACAGCCTTGATGCAGAACCGTCCGGCGACGCGCGCGGGCGGCCGGCGCGCCACCCCCTCAGCTTCCAGGCTCTCGCGCCGTGAGAGCGAAGTCATGTGCTGGGTGCGGGAAGGCAAGCGCAACGGCGAAATCGCTGTGATTCTCGGCATCAGCTCGCACACCGTCCGCAAACACCTGGAAAACACGTTTTCCAAGCTCGGAGTCGAAACCCGCACCGCGGCCGCGAAGGTCTTTGTCGAACAATGCGCCCGCCGCCCGGCCGCCAGACTTGCGGAGCGCTGAATCCCGAAGCGAAGATCCGCGGCGACAGGGATCACCGCCCGCAGTTATTCTATAGAAGTTTCAAAAAAAGAATGCCTTGACGCGGCGGAACCCCATGTCACATTGGAGTATCTCACGCGGGTGTAACTCAGTTGGTAGAGTGCAACCTTGCCAAGGTTGATGTCGCGAGTTCGAGTCTCGTCACCCGCTCCCCCTCAAACACGAGGGAAACCGCATGAATAAAGGCTCTGCTGGCTTTTACTCCCAATTCTCATTCGTGCTCATACGCCCCGATAAAACCCCATGAAAGCCGATAAACCCCGATAAAATTGGCAGCGGATTGGCAGCAAAACCCCGGAAGATCAGCCGATTTTCAAGGCTCCGCACCCCTGCGCAAGAGCAAAAAGCGGGTCGCCACTGCCCCACACCGGACCCACCCGCTAAAGAAAAGTGGCCCGGACACCGTCTCCGGAATCCGAACCACTCCCCCTCGGGATCTCCCGATTATTTCTTGCGGACTGCTTCCGTGATTACGGCTGCTGCTGCTTGCAGGGCAAGGGCAACGATTTGGGCTGGATTCATGTTCATCACCTCCCTCAACAGTTGAGATTTCACGGTGACGGGAAAAATCTCCCCGCCGGTGGATGGAAGAGGCGAAAAGCACGCTTCCAATGGATTATACCAAGATTCCTCGTGAAAATTGGCCGGGGTGATCACTTCCTGCGGTTGGCTACCCCCCTCCCCGAAGATTCAGCCGTTTCGGGGTATGATTCCTTGAAGGCAATGGCTTCGCTGCCTACGCCCTCGAAAAATCAAAAAATGGCACGATTCGCACACTACTCGCCTCCGATTCGTCGTGCACTGGTCCGTGTTCTCTACCATGAGCGGATTCGTCGGAAGATCCCGATGACCCGTCTCGTGGACAGCATTCTCACCGATGCTCTCAGGAACACGGTGTCCTGGCACATGATGGAGGATTCACCCGAATACCAACCCTCCGAGGCGGACAAATAGCCGCATCGGAACAACCAACCAACGCACGACCAGCCCGGCACCACAACAGCCGGGCTTTTTTGTGCCCAAAACCAACCAACGAAAGGAAAATATATGGCACTCAAATTGATCGCCAATTACAGCAAACGTCTGGGCCTCCCCGGATATTCGAGCCACCAGTTTGCGGTCACCGTGGAAACGGAGATCAGCAACATCAGCGAGGTGGCAGCAGAAAGCACCCGCCTCTACCAGCTCCTCCAGCAGAATGTGGATGAGGAGATCCAGCGCACCGGCTTCGTGCCCGACGAGGGATACGGAATCAGCGAACAGGGTGGCCGGAATGGTCATCGTAACGGATCCAACGGCTCCGCCAACCGCACCAACGGAAATGGCAACGGGAACGGCAACACCAACGGAAACGGCGAGGCATGGGCCTGCAGCGACAAGCAGCGCGAGCTCATCATCAAGCTCGTTGACGAACACCAGCTCGACAAAGGGCAGGTTGACGACACCAGCCGCGACATGTTCGGTGTCGGGGTCCGGGAGCTCAACAAGCTTCAGGCATCCGGCCTCATCGAGAGAATCCTCGACGAGCACGGCGGTCGCAAGGGCAGCCGCCCTCCCCGCAGCAACGGCGCTCCCAAACGGGCCTACGCGAACGGAGGTGCACGGTGATCGCGCTCACACCTCCGGCGAGAAAACCAGCGGTCCAGGCGGATGACCACCTGACAAACGTGGTGTCCGCAAGCAGGCTCAACTGCTTCTTCGGATGCAGGCTGAAGTTCTACTTCCGCTATGTCATGGAACTCGTGAAGCCTGCCACGGCAGCATTGTTCGTGGGAAAAGCGGTCCACGCTGCACTTCAGCAATGGAGCACGGCACGCTGGCGGGGACAGCCGCATGATGCGGAATCCCTCAAAGCGGGGTTCTTGATGAACTGGATCACGGGCCAAGAGGACGCACCGGTCAAGTGGGATGCCGATGAAGACGAACAGCAGGAAAAAGCCTGGGGCCTCGTGGATATGTATCTGCGGGATACGCCAATCCCTGCGGAGGAAAAACCTGAAGCTGTGGAAGTCCGTGTCGAGGCAGACCTTGCCAAGCATGGATTGCCCAGCCTCGTGGGGATCATCGACCTTGTGCGTCCGGGAGGAAAAATTGTGGATTTCAAAACATCCGCCGCCACCCCGAATGCCGAACAGGTCGTCCACCGGAACGAAACGCAGCTCACGGCCTACGGCATCCTGTATCAGGAGGCCACAGGTAAAACGGAATCGGGGTTTGAACTCCACCATCTGGTGAAGACGAAGGTCCCGAAGCTGGTCGTCAACGAGGCTCCGGCAACAACCGAAGGCCAGCGCACGAAGTTCTTCCGCTTGATCGAGTCCTTCGTGGACGGGGTTGAGCGGGAGGATTACGTCCCATCACCGGGATTGCAGTGCGCCGCCTGCGAATACTTCAACGAATGCAGGAGGGCCTGAACATGGCGTTCCGCACATGCAACGTCGCGGAAAACCGCAGGAGATACGTCTTCCCTCTCCGCAAGAGGAGATGGCGATGGCTCGTGATCGAGCAGCACCACTAACCAACGAGAGCCCGGAGGCACAACGCTTCCGGGCTTTCTCATTTCAACAACGAAAGGAATAAAATCTATGCAGAGCACAACGCTCTATTACCGCGAGGGATCATCCGACAAAGTTTATCGGGCTTCCCTCGAAGAACGTGACGGCGGATACGTGGTCAACTTTGCCTACGGGCGCAGAGGATCCACGCTGAACACCGGCACCAAGACAACCAGCCCCGTCACATCGGACGAGGCACAACGCATCTACGACAAGCTCATCCGTGAGAAAATGGCCAAGGGCTACATCAGTGGCGAGGACAGCGTGGCCTACAGCGACGGCAGCAGAAGGGGGACAAATATCCGGCCGCAACTCCTCAATGCGGTTGACGACCCTGAACCACTGCTCAAGGACAACGGGTTCTACCTCCAGCCCAAACACGATGGCAAACGGCTGCTTGTCCTCAAAAAAGGCGAGGACATAACCGGCATCAACCGTCGTGGCATTGAATGCGGAATCCCTGAAAGCATCCGTATGGCGGCAATGGTCCTGCCCGGAGACTTCCTCATTGATGGTGAGGCCATGGGCGAAATGCTCCACGTCTTCGACATTCTGGAAGTTGGCGGTTCAGACATCCGGGCCATCCCGTATCGTGACCGGCTGGTGAAACTCCTCAACCTGCTCGCCAGCGGCCAGCAGACAGGAATCCAGTGGGTCGCCACAATCAGCGGGCAGGAACCCAAGCGCCGGGTGTATGACCAGCTCCGCAAAGACAACGCGGAAGGTGTGGTGTTCAAGCAGATCGGGGCACCGCATTCACCTGGGCGTCCGAACTCCGGCGGCAGCCAGTTCAAATACAAATTCGTCGAGACAGTCTCGATCATCGTCCATGCGGCCAATGCCAAACGCAGTGTCCAGATGGCCGTATGGGAAAATGGCAAGCTGGTCCCCTGCGGCAACGTCACCATCCCGGCAGATCAACCCATCCCAGAAGTGGGGGATATTTCGGAGATCAGGTATCTGTATGCACTCCGAGGCAGCGGCAGTCTGTTCCAGCCAGTGTATCTGGGGGTGCGAGACGACATCGCGGCAGCAGAATGCACCCGTGATCAACTCAAGTTCCGCAGGGAGCCAGAGGAGGTGGCGGCATGAAACTCGATGTCAAATTCGAAGGAGGACGTGCCCGCAAACAAGCGGCAGCACCGCCACCATTCGGTCCAGGGTTCATCCCCGAGATCGTCTCCATGACGGAAACGCTCGAAGTCCGCAGCACGGGAGTCAACGATCCCGGCCCTGACTACTGCGTGTTCCGCGCCTTCGACGCCGAGGGACATATCGTGGGAACAAAGAGGATCAACGGCTACTGACCATGGCCATCCTCAGCAAATCAGGTGTGAAGCCGGAGATGAAATTCCGTTGCTGCGATTGCAGCGACATCATCACCGGCCAGCAGGTCATCGAAGGCGAATTCCTCACCATCGTCAGGGCAAACAGGGAAATCCCTGAAGCCTCCATCTTCCGGTGCGAATGCTGCCAGGACGACTACGAGGAACGCTTCCGCCCGGATTGACCACCGCTCCCGGACCATCGGGATTTTCAAACAAGCGCAGGGATGGCTCCCCGGCTCCAACGCAGTTCAACCCAACAGGCCGGAGGCACAACGCTCCCGGCCATTTTCATTCAACAACCAAGAAAGAAAAAATATGATCAGTCTATCAGTCAGCGATTTGAAGCCTGCGCTTGCGGGCCTCAGCAAAGTCGTCTCCGGTAAAGCTCCCCTCGAACAGCTTCGTTGCGTTCGTGTGGATGCCACGCCGGAGCGAGTCAGCATCATGGGCACCGATCTGGAGATGTATGCCAGAATCGAGTTGCCCGAAGCCAAGTGCGACAAAACAGCGAGCTTCCTGCTCCCGTTGGATCGCTTGCAGGCCGTTGCCCGCAGGTTCCATGGCCGCACAGTTCTCAACATCGAACCCGGCAGGATCTCCTGCGATCTCGGCACGGGCCGGGTGAGCGAGAATATCGAAGCCCCGAAAGTTGAGGAGTTCCCAGAGGAGCCGCAGTTTGAAATCAACCCCGTTTCCCTGCCGGAATCCTTCTCGCGCAGGTTCACCGAGGCGATGGGGTGCTCGTCCACGGATTCCCCCCGCTACATCCTCAACGGCGTCCAGTTGGATGTCAGCGATTCTGCCGGTCACTACATGATTGGCACCGATGGCAGGCACCTCTTCAGCGCGAACAGCTTCGCGTTGCCGCTCTCGGATTCGGCCACGATCCCCAATCACAAGCTTCTCTTGTGGAGGGGACTGGCGGATCTGCCGTGGGCACTGGCAGGACAGAAGAAAAAAGACACCAGGCTTGTCCGCATCGCCGCAGGAGATTGGACGCTCACGATGAAGACCATCGAGGGCACCTACCCGAACTGGCGGCAGGTTGTTCCAAAAACCGAACAGCACCGCACGACGGTCACACTGCCGGAGGAACACAAGTTCACGGAAATCGTCAACGGTCTCCCCGGAGGAGATTTGAAGGATCAGCCGGTAGACCTCGTGATCGAAAACGGAACCGTCTCCGTCAAAGACACAACGGGTGGAAGCAGCATCGTGCTCGCAGGGGCCATGGCCAAAGGGCCTGACATGAAGATCCGCCTGAACAGGGATTACCTCGTGAAGGCGTTCCAATACGGGCTCACCAGCATCGGGCTCATCGATGGCATGTCCCCTCTGCACTTCACCAAAGAAGGCAGGCAGATGGTCGTCATGCCATTGCGTGTGGCAGATGTCGCGCCAGCAAATGAACCAGCACAGGCAGAGCCAGACCCAGCAGCAGAAACAACCACCGCTCCAGCAGAACCAGAAACCACACCGGCTCCACAAGAGCCACAAACCGAAAGGAAACCCATGACCGAAACCATCGGACATCAGACCAACGGGGCCGCAACGCCCCTCAACGGAGCCAACCGCTCCACAACGCCTGTCATTCAGGCAACGGACAAACCAGCCATCGAAGTCGCCATCGATAAACTCGATGCGTTCAAGGCCACGTTCCGCGAAGCCCTCATCGGCGTCACTGAAATCGCAACACTGCTCAAGCAGTCCGTTCGTGATCAGAAAGCCGGGGAGAAAGAAATCCACCAAGTCCGCCAGACACTCCGCTCGCTCCAGGGCGTGCGGATCTGACCGACACCAAGCAGAGGTCGGGGGCAGAAATGTCCTCGGCCTGTGTTGTTTCCAGACAAAACCAATGAACATCATCGAACACCCGCAACCCCGCGCTCAGGCTCCGACGCGTGGAATGCTTCTCCATTGCGGAGCCAAAACCGTCAGCCGCGAGGATCTCCTTGCCGTGCCGACACCGCGCGGGACCCAGACGTGGTATCCGCTCGGCCACACAACGATCCTTGGTGAGGTCGAATCCCAACTGGAATCCAGCGGGTTCACCATCCTTGAGGAAACCCACGCACTCAGCCACGAAGGAGCCAGATACTTCGGGGTGATGTCCGTCACCCTGCCGAATCGTGCAGAAGCGGACTTCGGTTGGATCGTGGGCATCCGCAACAGTCACGACATGACGTATCCCGCCGGTCTTGTGGCAGGCACGAGGGTCTTCGTTTGTGACAACCTCTGCTTCAGCGGCGAGGTGCGGATCAGCAGAAAACACACACGTTTCGCAGAACGTGACCTCCGGCACCTGACGGCCCGCGCCGTTGGTCAGCTTGGGGACAAGTTCCGTGGACTCGATCAGCGGGTGATTGCCTACAAGGAAGAGCGGATCACCGACAAACGGGCGCACGACATCATCATCCGAGCGGTGGATTGTGCGGCAATCACGCCTGCCCAGATCCCTGACGTGCTCATGCAGTGGCGCAAGCCGGAACATGAATCGTTCGAGCTCCGGAATGCCTGGAGCCTGTTCAACGCATTCACCGAGGTCCACAAGGCCATCAACCCGCATACGGCACTCCGGCGTGGGGAAGCCCTGCATGGATTGTTCGATGCAGAGGTGGCCTTGGCGTCATGAGCAAGAATGAGCAATGCCCACGCATCCGCAGTCTACAATTCGACAGCCATGAACGCCCTGCCCGTGCTGTGGTCGTAACCAGTCACGGGATCGTGCGTGTGGAGTGGCTGGAGGTTGCGGGCGACCGATGCTGGTTTACCAGCGGAACCGGGGATGCCAAGCGGGAGGCTGTTCCTGCCATTCAGCACATCGAAGCCATGTGCCTGACCATGCACTGAACCGTGCGTGGTCGAAGAAACTCATCCGCCTGCCGGGGTGAGTTTCTTTTAGATGTCAGATGAGGAAGGCGCGAACATTGCAGACGGTCCTCGGAAGCGCGCGTTCTCCCAGCGTTTCAAATTGCTTTCCTCGGGGAAATGGTGCGAAATGGTGCGCCATGGAAAAGCGTCGCCCCAGATCTCGTCATCCAGTTTCCGGAGAATCGGTCGAGCGGTTGTCGATCAGCGTCTCGGGAGAGGATAAAGCCGCCCTCGAAATGCTCGCCACGGAGAAGAAGGTCAGCCTCGCATGGGTGATCTTCGCCAACACCTGCAAGCCACACAGGGATACATCGAGCTCGGAATGTTCGTGGAGGCGGCCAACGAGCTGGAGTGCATTGCCCCGGAGGAGCGGGTTCACCCGGCTGTCTTGGCGTATCGGTATGCCATCTATTCCGAGATGGGAAAATGGATCATGGCCGAGGTGGTGACCCGTCAAATGGTCAAGATTTCTCCCGAAGATCCCGTTTGGTGGGTAAACTGGGCGTATGCCACACGGCGCTGTCAAAACATCGAGGCCGCCAGGCAGATCCTTCTGGATGCCGAAAAGCTGCACCCGCACGCGGCGATCCAGTTCAACCTTGCCTGCTACGTCTGCCAGATTGGGGAAATGGAGGAAGCCAAGAGCCGGGTGGCGGCGGCGATTTCACTGGATGAAAAGTTCCGACTGATGGCCCTCGATGATCCGGACTTGGAGCCTTTGTGGGATGAGATTGCCAATGGACTGCAGGTTGATAATGCTCAGGCAGAGGAAATATGAACCAGAGCTCAACTTCGCATGATTTGCGAAGCTCGTCCGCCATGGCGGACTATCTACAGAAAGAATTGCAAAAACATGATGGGTATGGGAAAAGCCGAATAGACTACCAGATATAATGAATCGAAAGATTGCCCGAAATGATTCCTGCCCGTGCGGAACTCGATCAAAATTCAAACATTGCTGCCTCGGGAAAGTTGATTGGGATGCGCTGCAAGCACAACCGCTTGATGTGGCGTCACGGCATCTATCTCTTCGGGGCAAAAATCTGATATTTCTTGGAAGTGTTCTTGAGTCTCTCAATTTAAACGACTCCTTTGAAAAAGCGGGACTTGTCGAATTCAAAAGACGAGTTACCCCAGATGTGGTTGAAAAGACTTTTTCACTCATACCTCTGCTTTGGCCCGATATTGACGATTTTGAACGCATAGCTGAAGCGGAAAGTGGATTGACAACAGCACTATACACTGGAAGCTATGAGCCATTTGATGTCTTTAAGGCCATCACGCGTCTATCCCTATATTGTGATAGGATATTGTTGGTTGATCCGTTCATACGACCAACCAGTGTACGTCCTGAATTCTCACCACTAAACCATCCAGAGGAGCATCGTGCTACTACGGTAAAGTTTTTATATCTTTGGATGACCCTTTGGCCGTGGATTGATGCTGGAATCGTTTCGTTTATCCGACCATTGCATGACTTTGTGCCGGGCCTTTGGCACGACATAATAGATATCCAAGAGAACAGGATAAAAAAGAATCCAAAATTGAAAAGAATTCTTGATATGGAAGTCAAGGAGAGAATGTCATCTGTAGGCCCGCTTGATCGCGGAATGGGAGAAATGCATCTACTCCAGCACAGTGATGACGCACTCTTAAGAATGTTTAAGGGGTTCGGCCCAGGTGAGCTATTCAAGTCGAAGGAAGATTTTTGTCGCTATATTCGTAAAAGGCGAGAACAGCATCCCTACTATGTAGATCGGATTCCTGGGCAGACTTCGGAGTTCCATCAAGAAACATCTGGCTCGTGTTACGAACTTGCAAAAAGAATGTGTTCGCTGACCAATTCTCATATTGTTACAAATTTCAAAGCTAGATGGAAGGAAGTCGAGATTGATCGAGAAGCTGCGGGTATTGATCTTCAAGGGTGGTCACCATTTTCTAAAGCATTGCAAAGTTCTGCCTTTAAGGCTCTCGATAATGTTCCAATCCGAGCTGCATTGAAATTAAGAGAGGAACAGAGACTTCAGTCCATGAGGTATTTTTTAAGGAGGGTTTGGAAGGATTGCTCTAATCCTGATTCATTTTCGGAGGAGAATGCGGTTACATTAGCTGCCGAGTTGGCAGACCAAACAGCAATTGCAAATGATGAATGGTCTAAAATTGATCGCGATTTATTGAAATGGCTAGGCGGTACTGCTGGCGCATTGATATCCTCAGGAATCGTCGGCTTTGTTCCTGCAGCAAGTGCTGCAGCGGTTGCCGGGGTGACTGGCCTAATTGATGCTCAAATTAAAAGGTCCTCGTTCAAGGAGCGTTTCCCTGCCGGATTCTTTCTCGGATTAGACAAAAAATAGAATCAAGCAATGCAAAATGACTGCTATTTGGGTACACCCTTGATCTCCAAGGGCGAAACATCCTTCGTCGAGAAATCCAGCACCACGGGTTTGTGGTCGCTCACCCCAGTAATGGCAGCAATCGAGGCTCGTTTCTTACCCAAGCCGGCCGTGAATATGTGATCAAAGTCGGCATCTGCATACTGGCCTGAGCCGGGGTGGCTGATTCGCTCTGAGAGGGGCAGACCCTCGAAGGTCCAATCCAAACCCGCTCCTTGGATGATCTCGAATGTCCTCTCTCCCTGAAACTCGGGATCGGGGGACGTATTGAAATCCCCACCAACAACCACCGCCACCGGGCCACCCTTCCGATAGAGCTTCACCATGCTATCCACATGGGCGAGGAGTTGTCGAGCAGACTCTGAGGTGGACCCCGGAATTCGGACCAGTTGGTAAGCTATAAAAAGCGGTGGCGTTCGGGTGTGGAAAACCACAACCTGAAAGACCATCGAAAATGAAAGCCAAACGCAGAAGACACGACGCAGTATTCAAATCCCGAGTGGCGCTGGAAGCGCTGAAGGGAGTAAAAACGATCCAGCAGATCGCGACCGAGTATGAGGTGCACCCGGTTCAGGTCTCGGAATGGAAGAAAACCCTGCTTGAAAGGCTTCCCGAAGCCTTCGAGGGGAAAAAGGGAGGCCGGGGAGGAGGTGGGGATTTCGAGAGCGAGCGCAGCGAGTTGCATTCCAAGATCGGGGAACTGACGGTGAAATTGGATTTTGCGGCAAAAAAATCCAGACAGCTTGGCCTGTGAAAAGGGCCGGGCTGGTGGAAAAAAAGCATCCGCAGTTGAGTGTGAGAGCGCAG
>Ga0194039_1000586_pt1 | contig 21562 bp, 10 predicted proteins | sample JunL228m_MetaG_FD_148679 | JGI IMG/M metagenome (GOLD analysis project Ga0194039, IMG submission 148679) | Anoxic zone freshwater microbial communities from boreal shield lake in IISD Experimental Lakes Area, Ontario, Canada - Jun2016-L227-8m | ecosystem: Environmental > Aquatic > Freshwater >... | reverse complement strand
TCCTCGCTGTGGCCCCGTGGTTTCTCGGGTTCCTCGTCCTCTTTTTTGCGGCCGGAAAACTTTTTGTTCGATGGCGGCGAGTGGCGCTGGTTCTCGTTTGGATTTGCTGGGGCGCGATGGCAGCCACCGGGCTTTGGAACGGCTGGGATGCCTGGCAAAACCGCATCGACGACCTGCGGCTCGTTGCCCCTGTCGGGCTCGTCGGGCAGGCAAAAGATTCCCGCCATGTCTTTGTCAACCCTTCGGCGGTTCCATCCGTCGCCGCCCTGGCTCCCCGGATGGTTGACCGGGAGCCCGCGCCGGAAACTCCCCTCGCCCAATCCCCCGCCCGATGGAGAGAAGAAGACCGGAAGAATCCCTTTTCTGCGGCGCTCCTTTCCGGAAGACTTTCCGAGGCAAAATTATTGATCCGGCATTTGCTGGAGTCGCCGGATTGGCACCTCGCCGCGGTGGATAACCAAGGGCTGCTTTTTCTGCGCGGCTCCGCGCCGGATCGCTCGGAGACGGACATCCCGGATTTTCAATCCTCCAGAGATCGCGCGATCTACCTCTCGCAATACGCGCTCTGCCTCGAGGCCGCCGGACTCGCCCTCCCCGCGACCCTGCGCATGGAGGAGGCGATGGATGCCGCGGGAAATGATTTTGAAATCCTCATCCGCGCGGCCACTTTCGCGGCCTCCCGAAACCGGTGGGAACAGGCCCGGAAACTGGCCGCAACCGCCCGATTGAAACGACCCGGAAACTTCGAGGCGGACTACCTGCTCGCTTGGTCGCTCTTGGAAACACGGGCGTTCGACAAGGCCTTCGAAATGACATCCCGCCTCGCCGGAAATTTTCCCGGCGACCCTTCCGTCCTCCTCCTCCACGCCCGCACCGCACGCGCCTCAAAAAATTTCCCGTCCGAGACCGACGCCCTCGAACGCCTCCTCCGGCTGGCGGGCAAGGACAAATCCTCAGCCGCGCGGATCCATGTTTTCCTCGGCCAGTCGTGGATGGAGCGCGGGTTCCCCGACCAGGCGATCGCCCACTTCAATCTCGCGCTCGAATCCCTCCCCTCCCCCGCAGAATCCCGCGACATCCGCGAGTCCATCCGGACGATCGAGGCCAACCGCCTGCGAACCCAGCCTTGAAGGCTTCTCAAACCTCACGGAGTTGGCCGCGCAACGCGGGCGAGTATTTCGGCGAGTTCCGCCTTTTTGAACGGCTTCGAAAGGAATTCGTCCATGCCTGCGGCGAGACAGCGCTTGCGGTCGCCGTGCATCACGTTTGCGGTGAGGGCGATGATCGGCACGTGTCCGCCCGCCATCGCTTCGGCCTCCCGGATTTTTCTTGTCGCCTCGATCCCGTCCATGCCCGCCATCTGCATGTCCATGAGGATGGCAAAATATTTTCCTTTCGCGAAGGCGGCGACCGCATCGGCCCCGTGGATTACGGCTTCTGTCCGGTATCCGAGGCCGGACAGCATTTTTTCCGCGAGGGTTCTGCTGTTCGGGTCGTCCTCGACGACCAGCACGACATTGCAAGCAGCGGGCATCGTCGTCCCGCCTGTTTGAACTGGATGGAGATGCTCCGTCAGCACCGATTTATCCGAAACAGGCACGGCGGGGATCCCCCCGGCACAAACAGGTGCTGGTTCCATCGGGAGGCGAAAAGTGAACGTGCTGCCTTTGCCCGGCGTGGAGGAGACCGTAATCGCGCCGCCCATCGCCTCGGCGAGGCGCCGCGAGATCGCGAGTCCGAGCCCTGTGCCTTGAAACGCACGGTGACTCGACGGGTCGCCCTGCGTGAACGGATCGAACAGGCGGAGGCACACTTTGGGAGAAATCCCGATGCCTGTGTCTTCGACCGAGAAATCGAGGAACCCGACCGCAGGCGCGATGCGGAAGACGACCGATCCATTCGCTGTGAACTTAACCGCGTTGCCGAGGAGGTTGATGAGGATCTGGCGGATCCGGCGCATGTCGCCGGTGATCCGCTCCGGCACGCCGGGATCCATCTCGCAACGGAATTCGAGCCCTTTGTCGGCAGCGCTTTTTTGAAGAGGGATGCAGACGGAATTCACAAAGCCCTCGACCTCGACCAGCGTGGGTTCGATCTGCATGCAGCCTTTTTCAATGCTGGAGAAATCGAGGATGTCGTTGACGACGGCGAGAAGGTGCTCTCCGCTCTCGCTGATCGTCCGGGCATACATTATTTGCTCCGCGTCGAGCGGGGAGCCCGCGAGAAGCTCGGCGAAACCGAGCACGCCATTGAGCGGGGTGCGAAGCTCGTGGCTCATCATGGCGAGGAAATCGCTCTTCGCACGGGTGGCGGCCTCGGCGTGGAGGAGCGCTTCTTTCAGGCTGGTTTCCATGGCGATCCGGTCGGTAATATCTTCCTTGACCGCGATGAAATGGACGATTTTCCCGCTGTTGTTGAAGACCGGCGAGATGGTCGCCGATTCCCAATAGAGCGAGCGATCCTTGCGCTTGTTGTGAAACTCGCCGCGCCAGGTCCTTCCGGAGATGATGGTTTCCCAGAGATCGCGGTAAAATGACGGGCCCTGCTTCCCGGATTTGAGAACGCGGGGGTTTTGACCAATCGCCTCGGCGGCCGTGTAGCCCGAGCTCTTTTCAAAGGCGGGATTCGCATACTCGATGTTCCCACAGGGATCGGTGATGACGATGGTGTTCGCGCTTTGCTCGACTGCCGCCCGCAGATTTTTCAGTTCCTCCTCCTCCAGGCGATGCTCGGTGACATCGCGGAGAATGCCCACGGAATGCCAGTCCCCGGCGACCTGTATGGAAGAAAGCGATATCTGGACAGAGATCTCCTTCCCGTCTTTTCGCAGGGCCTCCATCTCGACCGTCTTCCCGATCGCGGCACCCTGACCGGTTTTCAAAAACGCCGGGAAAGCGGCCTGATGCGCCGCGTGATATCGTGCAGGCACGATGAGCGCGTGCAGGTCTTGGCCGATGGCTTCATCCGCCATGTAGCCGAAAATACGCTCGGCGGCGGGATTCCAATAGGAGATCATACCTTCCGGGCCCATCATCAAAATCGCATCCTGCGCGGAGTCGGTGATCGCACGCATACGGAATTCGCTCGCTTTCCGCGCCGCGTTTTCCGCCCGCAAATCTTCCAGCAGGTTGAGCGTGGCGGTCTGGCTTTTTTGGAGTTCCCGCGTGCGTTCCGCCACCAGAACGCCCAGCCGCGCGGCTTCATCCCGTTGATGGATCGCGGCGGCCTTGATCTTGGCCATGACCCGAATCTGGACGGTCAGTTCGATCTCGTCGAAGGGCTTGGAGAGAAAACCCTCCGCCCCGGCTTCCAAAGCCTTGACGTGACTGTCCCGGTCGCTCTGGGCTGTCAGGAAGAGCACCGGAATCGTTTGCAGACGGGTGTCTTCCTTCAGCTTCCTGCAAACCTCATACCCGTCCATGCCCGGCATGAGGATGTCGAGCAGGATCACATCCGGGTCTTCGGCCTCCGCCAGCTCAAGACCTTTCGCTCCGTCGGGGGCGGTCAGGAATCTGACCTCCGGAAGGCGGTCCAGCACAATCGCCCGCAAAACCGTCAGGTTGTCGGGGTTGTCGTCAATCGCCAGGATTTTCATGGCCGCTTTTCATCCAAAAATTCCCTCAGCAGGTTCCGCAGCGCGTCGTGATCCAAGGGCTTCGTGAGATAGCCGTCGAAGCCGTGAGCCAAAATTTCCTCGCGGTCGCCCTTCATGGCGCTGGCGGTGACGGCGATCACCGGGATGTGTCGCAAGGATTCGTCCTGCCGGATTTCGTGGAGTGCCTGGATGCCGTCCAGTCCGGGCAGCGCGATGTCCGTGAGGATGAGATCGGGCTGGTGCGTCCGTGCGAGTTCGACGCTCGTCCGGCCATCTTCCGCTTCGATGATCTGATAGGTGTCGCCGATCAGGGCCTTGACGGCGTGCAGGTTGTCGGGGTTGTCTTCCGCCACCAGAACGACAGGTTTTCCGGGGCGCGCGGGGCGGCGGCGACGCGGCGGGGCGGCTGGCTTCTCCGGCGTCGGGGCGACCATCTTGGCCACTGCGGCCAGCAACTCATGTTTATTGATGTCGCCCTTCTGGATCAACTGGTGAATGTGGTTTCCCTTGAGGACGCTCAACTCCTCCTTGGTCATATGCTTTGCGGTGAGGATGAGGACGGGCAGATGCGCGGTCCGCTCTTCGGCCCGAAGCGCCTGGAGCACTTGAAAGCCGTCCACATGCGGCATCATGAGGTCAAGGATCATGGCAGCGGGAAGAGCTTGCCCGATCTGCGCCAAGCCCTCCTGGCCGTCGCGTGCCACCCGCACGCGGTAGCCCTCGGCTTTGAGAAGATGCGTCATCTGAATGATCGCGGGCTCGTTGTCCTCGACCAACAAAATATCCCGGCCCGTGCGTCCTCCCGATCCCTTTGCTGGAGGGATGGCCTCCGTGCGGTCCGATTTATTCCTGGGCGCTGACGGAGCATCGCCCTCCAGCTCCAAAGGCAGGCGGAGGGTAAAGGTCGAGCCTTGGCCGGGGACGCTTTCCACCGTAATGTCGCCGCCGAGCAGGAGCGCGTATTTCTTCGCGATGGCCAGCCCGAGGCCGGTGCCGCCGTATTTGCGAGAGGTGCTTCCGTCGGCTTGGCGGAACTCGTCGAAGATATAGGGAAGTTGGTCGGCGGCGATGCCGATGCCGGTATCCTTTACGGAAATGCGAAATGGGAAATGCGAAATGGGAAATCCGGAGTCCGGTTTTTCGATTTCCGCCGTGATCGTGACCTGTCCCCGCTCGGTGAACTTGACCGCGTTGCCGACGAGGTTCTGGAGGATATGCCGGCACTTGTCGGGATCGGAGGCGAGAAGCGGCAGGTCGCCGGACACCGCGTTGAGGAGAGCGATCTTCTTTTCCCGCGCCTGCGGTCCGATCATGGCGGCGATCTCACCGGCCAGCTCGCGAACCGAGAAGTGGCTGACGGTGATGTCCTCTCCGCCCGCCTCGATGCGTGAAAGGTCGAGGAGATCGTTGATCAGCGAGAGGAGAGCTTTGCCGTTGCGTTCGATGATTTCGAGGTAGCCGAATTCCTGCTCGGGAATGGCCTTCGCCAGCCGGCGGCCCAGGACGCCCGAGAGCGCGATCACCGAGTTCAGCGGCGTGCGCAACTCGTGGCTCATGTTCGAAAGGAAGGCGCTCTTCAACCGGTTGGCTTCATCCAGCTCCCGCTTCTGGATTTCCAGCTCGGTGTTCTGCCGGGTCAGTTCGTCGGTTTGTATCGAAAGCTCCTCCTTCTGCGTGTCCAGTTCATGGTTCTGGCGCTCGAGCCGCTCCGCCAAGTTCTGGATTTTCTGGAATGCCAGCACGCCGTTCACGCGGGCGGTCAGCACGCTCCAGATGTCGTTGACCAGGCGGATCGACGGCGCGTCGTAGGCGCGGACGCTGGCAAGAGAAATCACCGCCGCCACCGTGAGATCGGAGAACACGGGGATCGTCAGGATTTCCCTGGGGGTGAATTCCCCGCTCACCGCCGCAAAGGTGAACCGCGAATCCGCCGGGATGTCGGTGATCCGATGAATCTGGCGCGCGGCCACGGCCGCTCCCAGCTCGCCCTCGAGTTCCGCGGCGGCGAAGGCGGTGCGGCCGCCGGGACCGAGGCCGATGGAATCGAAATGCTCGTAGGCGGTTTGGGCTTCGTTCAGCAAATAGACCGCCCCCACCTGCGAGCCCGTATGCAGGAGCAACGCCTTGAGCATCTCGTGGCAGAACGCATGCACCTCGTCCTCCCGAAGCATGACGTGTGCGAGCTCGGCCGCGTTCTGCCCGATCATCATTTCGACCTGGATGGCATCGGCCATCGCGTTGAACGAGGCCGAGAGTGCCCCGAACTCGTTGGCGGAAACAAATCTGCTGCGCGCGGCCATCTTCCCCTGGCGCAACTGCGCCGCCGTTGCCGCCAGTTGCCGCAGGGGGTCGTTGATCCCTTTCAGCAGGATCCAGACGATGAACAGGGAGAGCAGCAAAATACCGGCAACGATCACAACCAACTGGACGGAAAGAGCCTGGTGCATCGCGGTGGCATCGCGGTAAAGTTGCTCGGCCTTTTTCTCGGCGAAGGTGTCTATCTTCGAGACGCACCCCATCATCTCCTCCCTCATTTTGCCGAGGTCTCCGGCATCTCGGACACGATCCATCGCCTCGGAAACCTTCCCAGACCGCAACAACTCGGAATTCGCTTTCCGCAAAGACACCCAGCGCACGAAATAATCCCGGGCAGCCTCGATGTCCTCTCGGGGGCCGAGGTAATTATCGAAAAGGATTTGGAACTGCCGCGCGGCGTCGGCCTCCTGAACGTCGCTGTTCGCGACCGCGGCCTTTCTCTCCTCATCGTCCGCAGCCAGGACCATGTTCCGGAACTCCAGGCGCATGGTCTGGATGTCGATGGTGAGCTCGTCGATCGCCATGCGGACCCGATAGGGATGCTCATAGATCATCGTGGTCTGGAGCCAGAGCAAATCCGCCTGCCGCCACGCCACGACGCCCAGGACGACGACGAGCAGCAGGATGATTCCCAAGCCGAGCCTCAGTTGCGTGCTGATTTTCAGGTCGTTCAGTTTCATCGGTGGGAAAAATTTGTCTTTTGAAAAATCGCCGCCGGGGGAAACGCAGCGGAAAGGCGTTTCTGCTGGGAAACAATAGCCCGTTCCGCCTCGCCGGTCACGAAATAACCGCCGGGGGACAGAGCGCGGCAGAACTTGTCCAGGATCTGGCACCGTGCGTCCGGCCGGTAATAGAACAACAGATTGCAGCAGAAAATCAGGTCGAAGGCACCGTAGATGCTCGCCGCCGGACTCGCGGAGTCCCCATCCAGGAGATCGTGAACGGAAAAATCCACCTTCGCCCGCAGACGGGGGACGATGGCATAGAAATCGCCGTGCCGGGAAAAACACCCGCGCAGGTGGCGCGAGCGGACGTTGCCCATGCCTTCGACGCTGTAAACTCCGGTGCGCGCCAGCGCGAGGTCGGGCCCGTCCAGATCGGTGGCAAAGATGCGATAAGAAGGCGCCTCCCCGGTCAGTTCGTCGAGCAGCATGGCGAGCGACCAGGCTTCCTGCCCGGCCGCACAGCCAGCCGACCAGACCCGGATCTCGTCCCCGCCGGATTTCTTTTTCGCCTCCACGAGCCCGGGCAGGAACACCTGTTCGAGCAGGGCAAAGGTCAGCGGATTGCGAAAAAAATCACTGTGGTTGATCCGCAGGGCATGGGCGAATTTCTCCGCTTCCTCCCGATCCCCGGCCAAGTGCCCGGCATAGGCCGCAATCGTCTGCAGCCCGGTCGCCACCAGCCGCTTGTCGAGTATTTTCCACAAAAACGCATCCTCGTATCGGGAAATGTCCAAGCCATGCGCCTCCGCCATCACGCGGAGGATCGCTTCAACTGCGGAAGAATCTCCAAGGCCCAACAAGGAATTTCCAACGCCCAAGGCCGGAGTCGGGGACACGACGCTGCTGTCCTTCATCCTTGGATATTCCTTGTTGGACATGGGATATTGAGATCGGGACTACGCCTCCGAGATCCGGTATTTTTCCGGCTGCCCCGCGGATTTCAGCATCGCGTTGATCTCCTGCTTCAACTCGATCATGCGCAATTCCCGCCCTGTCGTCATCTGGTTGAACCTCTCGAGTTCCTCAAACTTCCGCTTCAGTTCCTCCTCCGCCTGCTTGCGCTCGGTGATATCAATGCCGATGCCCAAAAGGAACGGCCTGCCGTTGACCGCCATCTGTCGGCCTGTCATCACAAGCCATCGGAATGCCGGCCCCCCACGCAGAAGAACACGGGCCACCACCGTCTCGGGCTCGCCATTTTTCAATACGTTCGCGATTTTCGAACTGATGAGCTCGCGGTCGTCCGGATGGATGGTGGCGATGGCGTTCGTGGTGGCGATCCTTTCGTCCTTGCCGACAATTTCATCCCGCTGGTAGGCATTCCAACGCACATACAGGCCGTTTTCGTCGAGCATATAGAAGGTGCCGGGGATGCTCTCGATGAGGGTGTTGCTGAAGGCCTGCTCTTCCAGCGCATTTTTCCTTGCTTCCGCTTGCTTGCGTTCTCCATGAATGAGGGCGCGGAAGTTCCCGGCCTGCTGCCGCCGGTAGTGGTTGATGACGACGAGCGTGGCCAGCAGGAGGAGCAGCCCGATAATAAGACTCATGACGCCCGCACGGTAACGCGCGTCGGCAACGATCTCTTCCCGATCCACCTTGGTCACGAGGAACCACGACGTCCCCGGAATGCGGCGCAGATCGGTCAGAACGGGAATGTTGCGGTAATCCCTGCCCTCAAACCTGCCTTCTTTGCCGAGCGCCGCCTGCACGGCGGGAACAGTGGCGCGGGCCAGCGGGATCCGCCGCTCCATGGGAGCAGTGACATCCGAGCGCATCGGGTTCACGAAAACCACTTCCTCCCCCTCGCGCTGGACGAGAACGGTTTCGGTGCTGCAACTCTCCAGGGGCCAGAACTCGAGCAGCGAAAACAAATGGTCGATCGCGTGGGTGCGGAGCACCAGCACGGCCAGCGGACGCCCCTCGTCATCCCTCACCGCCACCGCAACGTCAATATGAACAGCCCCCGTGGATGAGGGGAAGAAATCGGACATGACCGCCTCCGGTTTTGTGATCGCGGCACGGCTGGCTTCCCGCGTGGTCGCGGGCACCAGCCATTTGGTGCTCCCGGCATTGAACAGGATGTTTCCGTTCAAATCGAACAGAAGCATGTTCGCGAACTCCGTCACCTCCAACCTCAGGCACTCGCGCAGCTCGTCCTGCAAAGCAGGATCGGCGGGTGCAGTCAGAAATTTTTCGACGGCCCGTCGTGTCAACAAATCATCCCCCGCTCTCTTCCCCTCGGTCAGGCGCTCCTTCCGCCACTGCTGAATCTGCCCGGCCTTGAGCTCGCCGATCGCAGAAAGGGCTCTGTGTTTTTCCCGGGAAATTTCCTCCAGCTCCGCACGATAATACCAGCCGCCAACGAGTGCCATCAGGACGGGAATGAGCACCAAAACCACCGCTGTAATTCGACGTGCTCCGGGCTCGGGTGGCAAATGTTGAGATGTCATGTGGCTCCCGTTTGTTTGTGAACCCGCGGGGGCGGTTTGGCAACTCCGATTGTGTGCCCGGAAATTTTCCGGTTGCGCGGATCGTCGGCGCCGGTAAACTGCCCGCACTGATCCCTTTCATTGTTTTGCACGGCAGTGCTCCTGAATAGAATTTTATGAGGGGCATGTTTTGCAGGCCATTTGAAATCAAAAAATGCCGGCGTGGCGGAATTGGCAGACGCGCACGACTCAAAATCGTGTTCCTTCGGGAGTGTGGGTTCGAGACCCTCCGCCGGTATCTTGGATCGGTTCCGAAACATGCCGCTTTCTCCTTACATTCTTGCAGGTGATATCGGGGGGACAAAAGCCAGCCTGGCCACGCTGCGCGTCGTCGGGAGCGAGCTGGTGCTGGTCCGCAGCCAGCGGTATCCGAGCGCCTCGTATGCCGGTCTGAACGCGATTCTCCGCGAGTATCTGGCCGAGGACGAGCGCCCGGTTCTGGCGGCCGCATTCGGCATTCCGGGACCGGTTCACAAGGGCCGCGCAAAGCCGACGAACCTGAGCTGGGGAGTGGACGCGGCCGAGATTTCCGAGGAGTTTAAAATCCCGCACGTCGCGGTGCTCAACGACCTGGCCGCGAATGCCTACGGAATCCCCCACCTGAAAGCGGAGGATTTCGCGGTCGTCCAAAAGGGCGCGCCCGATGCCGCGGGAAACCGCTGCGTGGTTTCCCCCGGAACCGGGCTCGGGGAGGCCGGGATGTTCTGGGACGGGAAGCGGTATCACGTCTGGGCGTGCGAGGGCGGACACGCTGATTTCGCTCCGCGCAGCGCGCTCGAGATCGCCCTCCTCGAATACCTGATGAAGCAGTTCGGCCATGTCAGCTCGGAGCGCGTGGCTTCCGGCATGGGAATCGAAAATATTTATCATTTTCTCCGCGAAACCGGACGCGGCAGGGAGCTCCCCGCCGTCGCCGCCGAGATGCAGACCGCCGACCCGAACCGCGTCATCTCGAAATTCGCCGACTCCGGGGCCTGCCCGATGTGTGTGCAGACGCTGGAAATCTTTGTCGGCTGCCTCGGGGCCGAGGCAAGCAACATGGCGCTCAAGACGATGGCCTCGGGCGGCGTGTATCTCGGCGGCGGGGTTCCCGCCAAAATGCTCAACCACATCCAGAGCGTCGCGTTCCTCCACGCCTTCAACGACAAGGGCCGGCTCTCCTCGCTTCTGGAAAGCACGCCGGTGATGGTGATCCTCAACGACCAGGCGGCGCTCATCGGCGCCGCCTACTACGCGCTCCACGGCGCGGCCGCAGTCAGCTCCTAATCAGCACGATGTCCTTGTTATGTTTTCTGATCTTCGCGTCGGCAGGTGCGGAGTGAGCGACGTGGTCAATGAGGCGTTGCCCATCCTCGGCGAGGTCGGCGATCAAGCGAAGGCGTCTGATTGCGAGCGCGACCCTCGATGATGTCGCTGGCTGGTACGGGGATTGCAAGACGAGGATGAGAAGTGGAGGCGCGATGGCTTCTGGATTATTTGGTAGAGAAAAGTTCCAGGCTCGACATCCGGAATGCGGATTGGGCGTCTTTCAAAGCCATTCGCACCTTGGTGGCGGTCACTGGAGGGAAGTTCAGGACGGCGACCTCTTCGATCTTGTCGCCAGCCCAGAGGGTCTTCCACTCGCCGCCTTCTTTCTCCTGGCATTGAAAGGTTGCCCCGGCTTTCAGCGCCGCATTCAGTCCGACACGAATCACATCGAACGTGCAAGGCTTCCCAAGATCGAGTTCCACCCACCCATCTTTGGAACCTTTTGCGAGCTCCCAGTATGACGCGCTGGTATTGTCAACGAGGGTGGCCGCCTGTTTCACGTTGTCGGAGGCAGTGACTTTACAGTTCAACGCAAGCGACTCGTCGGGAGCGGGGGTGCCATCGCATTCCACCGCCACGACGCTGGCAATAGAATCGGGCGGATCCGACGGCACGTTGATCACGAGTTTTCCCTGCCCGCTCCGGAAAGCGAGCGGCTTCGAAGGATCGGCGAGCAGCCACGCCTTTTTGACCGGAGAAGATAGCGGCACCGTGAGCTGGCTGTTCTTCGGCCAATCGAAGACCTGCAAATAGAGCATGTTGCCCTTGCGGGTATTATATCCCCATGGCAGATAGCTGAGCGGACCGTAGGTGCTGCCGTAAATCGACTCCCCATTGACTTTGAGCCATTTTCCGATCGCTTGGAGGCGTTCGATGTTATCGGGCGCAAACGTGCCTTCAGGAGTCGGGCCGACATTGAGAAGCACATTGCCGCCGCAACTCCAGATTTCGACGAGCCGACGCAGGAGCTGATCCAAGGGCTTTGCCGGCTTGTTGATGTATCCCCATGAGCCGTAAACGAGGGTGTCGCAGTATTCCCAATCGTTCGGATTCGCCTGGGCGGGGCGATGGCCTTCATAGGTGCCAAAATCCCCGCCTCTCCCCAGCCGGCCATTGTTAAGGACATCTGGCTGGTTTTTTGTCTGATCGAGAATCCTCTGTGCCCGCTCGGGGGTCTGCCCGGGAGTGCCATCAGTGTCGTACCAGATCTCCGCGATCGGCCCGTAGTTGGTCATCAGCTCACGCACCTGTGGAGCAGCCACGGTGTCGATATAGGTATCGATATCGCCATCCTGCGCCGGCTTGTCCCAATGTCCGTCGCCACCAGCTCCGCCACCGGGATGTCCCCAATCCGCGAGCGCCGAGTAATAAACGCCAAAGCGGATGCCGTGCCGTGGGCAGGCAAGGGATAATTCTTTGAGCGGATCGCGCTTGAAAGGCGTCTTCGCAACAATGTTATAATCGCTCGCTTGGGAGTCAAACATCGCGAACCCATCGTGGTGCTTCGTCGTGAAAATCAGGTATTTCATCCCCGCGTCCTGGGCGACCTGCATCCACTCGTCGGCGTTGAATTTTGTGGGATTGAACTGTTCCGCCAGCTTGGAATACTCCGCAAAAGGCGTCTTATGGTTGCGCATGTGCCATTCCCCGTCGGCGGGAATCGCATAGAGTCCCCAATGAACGAAAAGCCCGAATTTGGCCTCCCGCCACCATGCCATGCGCGCGTCCTTCTGTTCTTTCGTCAATGGCGTGGGAGTCGGCAAGGGAGCGGGCGCAGCCGCGGAGCTGCCTGGTGTCAGGTTTGCTGTCGCGGCCGATACGAGGGCCAGAAATATAATGACGAGTGGTTTTATTTTCATTTTAAGTATGTTGGACGAGACAGAAATGCTATCCACAGATTTTCACGGATTTTCACAGATTCAAAAGCACAAAGCTGTGCTTGGGCGCATGCCCGATAAGTGCAAATACGGCTGCGCGTTGTCGCCATCTCGATCTGCCAGTGTCGCCACAGGGGGAATTTGTCTTCGACGCATGTCGGGAACCAGCGTCATTTCGAGACATTGGCCCCTTCTCCGCTTTCTGGCACCGTTGATTCGGGAATAACCAGTTCGATTTCTTCCAGGATTGCTGTGGAGAAATGCAATCTTTCTCCTGCGAGGATTTCAGCTTGCCTGCCGTTGCGCACCAGCCGGACAGAGAAGCCCGGCCAGGGATTGGCGAGTTGGCAGGGCGTCCCTTTTTCGCTCAGGATGCGGACGCCCTGCACGACGCCGTTCTTGAGTTCAGCCGAGACGAGGAAGGCGCCCCAGGCGCGCAGGTTGGCAAACCGCGCGTTCTGATTTGCCGGCCAGCAGGGAAAGAGCCGGATCTCGCCTTCGTAGCTTTGCAGGAGCATTTCGTTGATCCCGGCGGTGATGCCGCCGCAGGTTTCGATGCCGCCGCCGGATTGCACGATCCAGAGGTTAGGAAGGGCGTGGGCTTCGATTTTGGCACGCATCATTTTCAAGATGTGCACGGGATCGAGCCCGAGCCGCGCCGCGCCCGGCGGCACGGTGTCGAAGGAGTTGCCGTCGCGGACCCAGATTTCCTCGCCCCACTTCGCGGCTTCCTCTTTCAGGATTTTGTAATATTCCGGAAGATGGTTCTGGCCGACGATGGAGGCGGGCCAGACGGTGCCGTGAAAGGTGAGCCGGGTGACGCCTATTTTGCGGCTGTTCACTCCGCGCTCCGCGCCGCACGGCAAGCGCCGTCCGTCCTGCTCGGCCAGCGGCAAAGCGCTCAGGTGCTCGAGGATGTGTCGCCATTTTTCCTGCCGGGGCATGTCGCGCGCCAACCCCGTGCTGATTTCAAGGAGCCCGGCAAGGAAGCACCGGAGCAGCCCGAGCGAGAGGAGCGGGTTGAAGTCTTTTCTCAATTCCTCCCACCCCGGACCTTCCCACGGACCCGCCTCGTTGTAGCAGTCGTTGTGAATGACGTATCGGCCTTTCTCGAAGGAAAGATAGTCTTCCCAGAAGTTGGCGACCTCGATCAAATACGGATAGACGCGCCGCGCGTAGTCGAGGTCCAGCGTGTGATGCCAGCGCAGGATCATCGGGACGGCTCCAAAGAGCGCGTTGCTTTTTTGCCCCCAGAATTGGTGGCCGCATTCCAGCTCGGCGGCCCGGATCGTGCCGGGATTCTCTTCATCTTCACGAAACAGCGACGAACAGAATCCTCGGGGGCCGATCCCGACTTCGTAATAGATGCCGCGCACGCCCAGAAATGCTTTCGCGTTACGCTTGCCCGGTTCGAGATATTCGAGCAGCGGCGCATCGTAGCCGTCGGCCAACCGCAAGTGGTTGGAGCCATACAATCCCCAGAACGGAGCCTGATGGTTGTAGTTGAGATGGTAGTCGCCCGCCCAAGCGGGAGCGTCGGTCGTGGTCCAGTTGCCCCACAAGCCGGGAGGGAAACCGGGATTCCGGCTGCACGATGCCAGGATGTATTGCGCGCCGTAGTAGTGGCGCTCGATGAGGTCGTCGTGAATGTCGACCCACGATTCGCTCCAAAATTGGGCCCACCAACGGCCATGCTCAACGCGCATTTCTTCCAACGCGGGCGCATACAGCGCTTCTACGCGGCGGACGACATCGCCAGTCGGATCGGCGGATTCAAAGCTGCTCGCAATTGCCGCGACAAAGCACGTATTTCCGAGGCGTTTCAAGGCGACGCTGGCCTGACATGGCCACGCGAGGTCCTGCCCTTCGTAACGACGGCTGATCACACCGGGGCTGGCAGAGGTCGTCGAACCATCGCCCGTGCAGACCCATAATTCCGGCTCGATCTCCAGCGGTCCGGCGGTGACAGCGGTTTCCACGACCAAGACGTTTTGCGTGGCGGCAACCCAGGCGCGGAGTTCCACAATCACGCCGGGTTTGGAAAAGACGCCGACCAATTCCCCGGAAGCCAGATTGACCTCCACATGGTAGGAAGCGCCCTGGAGCGAAGGCGCGATCAGGTCGAGCCCGCCGATCGGCCGGGGTCCGCCGTTGGGAAAGCCCGGCTTCGATTTCCAAAAGTCGTTCTTGGAAATCGAGAACCTCAAACGCTCAGGCGGGCCGCTCAAGATGATGCCGACATCACCGTTGCCGAGCAGCGGTCCGTCAACATTCTTGTCGGAGGGAACCCGCTCGGAAGGGCGGTCAAAGACAGCTTTGTGTTTCCGGATACGGGACAATACGCGGTCAAAAGGATTCATGGGAGTCGATTAATGTTTGTCTAAGCATTTAACCGCCACAACGATCCATCGCCCCCGTTCAGGTGGACGCTCTGCCCCATCGGTTGTGTGGTGCCGGCAAACACGTCGAGTGCCGGACGGCCGCGCAGCGGGAGGGGAACCTGGAACACTTGAGATTCCTGGTGCCAGTTGATGATGCCCAGCACCGATCCGCCATCATCATCGCGCCTCCACCAGACATCGGGTGCGCTTCCCTCGTTGGCGGTCCAATTGTAGCCGGGGCATTCCACGATTTGCCCGTGCCGGACGTAGGCGACCGCCCGCAGGAAGGCGGGCATGCGCGGATCGTGCTCCTGCTCGCTGAGGCGTCCTGCCAATTCGACGCAGGCCCCGGAGGCCACCAATAGCGCAGTGATGGCCCGCCACTGGGGATCCGGGGTGTTCTGGTTCCGGAAGAGAGAGAGCTCGTCAGCGTCGGGAGTCCAGAAGTGCCGGTGAGTCTGCTTGAGCCCGTTCAATGAGGCGATCAACACCGCGAGCTCCTGGTATGTTTCCAAGCTCAACCCGCCTGAGTCCGGGCCGATGCGGTGCATGTCCCAGACATCCGATCGGAACGGATCCCCGTTGGCAGGTTCGAGGCAACTGAGCATGAGCCCGTCCGGACCGAGGCGACGGCGGATCTCTTTTTCCAGCCAGCGCATCCAATGAAGGTTGGTGTGGTCCTGCCGGGCGAGCGGCAGGCGGGCCTGGAGAAATTGATAGGTCCAAAAGTCGAGCTTGATCCCTTCGAATCCCCATTCATCGAACAGGCGGTCGAGGGCTTCGCCTGCCAATGTTCTGATCTCAGGTTGGGAAAAGTCAGGGAACGCAAGTGTGGGTGCGAAATGCAAGCGCGCCTCTGGGAAGAAGAGATCCGGGCGCTCGCGAAACAGGTCGCGCCCCACGACGCATGCGGGGGAAAACCAGATCATCGGACGGAGGCCCATCGCCTTGATGTCGTCGGTCATCGCCCGCATCCCGCGCGGAAAGCGCTTGGGACACACCCTCAACGCCGCATCGGCATGGACCCCGAGATCCGCCAGCGCGAACTCCGGATTAGGGTTTTCAGGATCGGCATCAACCTGGAAACCGTCATCGACCTGGATCCATCGCACATTAGGTAAATGGCGTGCAATCCAGGCCGCCTCACGCAAAACAAGCTGCTCGCTGACTTTCTTTTTGATGCCATCGTTCCAAGTGCCCCAGAACATTTCGTGACGGGATAGCGGGCCGATGCGGGCGCGTGAGCGAAGGCCTGCTTCGCACAGTGCCGCGTGGTAATTGTGAAAAACGGACGGGCCAAATTCGGCGCGGTCAGCCGGGGCTTCCACCCAGAATGTCTCCCCTTCGAATTCCTCGTGATCCAGCTTCCAGCCGGGCAAGCCGAGCGGTTGGAAGACCGCCGTGATTTCCACGCAAGAATCATCAACCAGTTTCCATCGGTAGCCGGCAAAGGACTCTTTTTGCGTCAGCGGGCCGGCAGTCCATCGGGGGCCTCCGGGTTGGAAAACCACGCACGCGGGATGCAGCAGCATATCCTGGTGGCCTGCCGGAAGGTCGTAATTGCCGGGCGTGGCAAAATCCGACCGGGGAAGCGACGAATCTCCGAGCGATTGCGACACGGGCACCGTCATCCGCCGGTGCATCCGGGGAAGCGATTGGTGATGGATACGAAGCTCTTCGCCAATGGGGAAATTGATGCGAAAGACCAACTCATACCGTTGCAGAAGCGCTGGCATTGAGGCCTGGAAAAAGGCCCGGATCAGTTGCGGGTCGTTAGCCCCTGCATCCGCGACCTCGACACGCATGGGCTCGCGGTCCGGCGAAAAGGCAACCGCCTCCACCGTCCAGTTGGCCGACGGGGTTTCGTTCACGCTCTGCTGCTTTGGCAAAGTGGGATTGTTCACATGTTGGGGAGGTATTTATCCTAAATTCCGCAGAAAGCTTAGCCGCAGGTTCACGGGATTTACGCAGATTTAACGGATGCGCAGAACTCCCGCTTTTTCCACATGGCTCGCGCCCGCAGGCGATCCCGTCCAGAAGGCTTGCGACTTGCGGCCACCCGCGTCGTCGGCGTCATCCACGGCGACGTCAAAACCAATTTCGTCGGCCATCGCCGGGACGATCTGGAAGCTGCCTTCGATCTGGTAGCCGGAGGCGGTTTTCTGTGATGTCGCGGTGAATCCCGGCGGCAGCTTGTCGCCTGGGGCCTGGATGCGGCCATCGGCTGCGACGCACGGCTGGTAAATGTCGGCTGCGAGGCCTTTGCGTCCGAAATCGAGGAAGAATTCCACGCAATCTCCGGTCCATACCGGTTTGTCGGCGGGAGCTGGGGCGGCGTGGTCGTCGGTCACATCGACGTGGAATTTTATCCGGTCGCCCTCGCGGACGAGCTGCATTTTGAGGCTGCAATCTTGTGGGCCTGTCCATGCGGCTGGGCTGAGGATGCGGTTTTGGAGGTCCATGATGGCGGCACCCATGCGCAACTGCTCGGCCTGGTTGATTTCGAGCTGCGCGGGTTGTCCCGCAGCCACGTTCAAACGTTGGAAAATAGGCCGGTTCAGCGCCAGATCGAAGCGCTCGGTCAGCCCGCCGGTGGCGATGACTTCCAAATCCAGCGGCCCGGAAAATGCCGTGGCGTCGAGCGCGAGCAATTTCTTGTCTCCCGATTCCATGGTCACTTCCTGCGGGGTTCCAGAGACGTCGGCACTCGAAAGTGCCAGCTTGAACGTGGTCTTCGATTTCGAGGGGTTGAACAGGTTGACCGTGATGGCATCGGACGAGCCCTGCGCAGCTTGCATCGAGACAATCTCGCGCAATTGGATCGGCTTGTCAGAGAGGAAATAGACCGGGGCGGGCGTCATTTTGACGAGGTTCGGAGCCCCTTTCGCAAGCGGCGCAAGGTTGCCCATACGATTGATCACTTGGAACCGCTTGGCTCCCGGGCTCTCGACGGCCAGATAGCCTCGTCCCGCCATCGTCCAGGCAATGGTGAGATATTGCTCGCCTTTGGTGAAGGCATGGACGCGGTAATTGGGGGAGCAGGGCTCGTCGCGGAGGAACTTCGCGCCCGACAAGATCGACGATAGGAAGGCTTGGGCGGCGTAGGCGGGCTTGGGCGACAGATCGCCGTTCACGATGCCGTCCCCGCCGATGAACCCATACCAGAACGTCCGCTCCACGCCGACCGAAAGGCTTTGCACGTGGAGTTTGATCAGCTCGTTGGCTTGGTCGCTCTCCGAGATATATGGAACGTTGCCCCAGCCGCCGCTCTGGCCGACTGGACCGCTATACATGCTGGTTTCGCTGTTCCAGAGCGGCTTCTTGTCCTCGCCGACGGACTTCAAAAAGCCGTGTCCCGCTTTGACGTCCTCCCGAACCCGATCCCACGATTGCCCGGGCTCCCCGATGCTGTAAAAATGGCAGTCAACGATATCGTAATAAGGTTGAGGGCTGAGGGCATAAAAGGCACCCGCCGGCCATGCACTTTCTTTTTTAGTGAAGGTGGTCTTGGGCGACAGCCCGGCAGCAAATCCTCCCAGCCCGATTTTCGCTTGCGGATCCGCCGCCCTCAGGACCTCGGCGCTCTCTTTCAAGACCGAAAAGTAGGCCTTGGGATCAAACGGGTAGAAGTAGCCCTTCGAATCGGGTTCGTTCCAGATTTGGTAAGCAGGAATCCGCCCTTTGTATCGGGTGCCCAAGGCACTGAGAAACCGCTTCCATGCCTCTCTGTCCAAAGGCGCAGAGCCACCCGGAACCAGATCCACTGCCCAATCGTCGCCAGGCGCAGCAGGAGTTTTTTGAAAAACGCGCTCGCCCCCCATGATGTTAACGTAAAGGTTCAGCCCGTTTTTCTCCGCCTCGGCAACAACCGCATCGAGGGCTTTCCAGTTGTATTCCGACTTGGTCGTCTCGATGTCATCCCAGTGAATCCATAAACGCCACCAGGCGACTCCCGCTTGTGCCACTCGCAAAAAATATGGCGCGTTCTCTTTGCTGTGGAATCCTGCCTGGATCCCGCAGGGGTTGGCGAGCGCTGCCTCCCGACTGATGACCGGCGGGCAAACCGCAAAAGGTCGCTTGCTTTCCAACTGTGCGCCATCCGTCTTGAGGCGGGCATGAAGTTCATACCACCCCAAGGGGAGCTTGGGCATCTTGAGTTTGCTGGCTCCGGCGGTCTTTTCGGCCACGGTCGGTTTTTCCTCCAGCCGCTTCCCGGATTCGCTGGCAATCCAATATTCCGCGCTGATTTTGTCCCCGTTGTTTTCCGGGAACGTGAGCCCCCACTCGTGAGGGCCGGAGCCGAAGAAATACCCGCCGTCGTTGCCGCCGGAGAATTCCGCCACCAGTTTTGGCTTCAGAACCTTCAGGATCAAGCCGAGGATTTTGCCTCGGAAAACCGAGTCACTCGCGGACTCGCCGCCGATCCAGAAGGTTTTCTGTTTTGGCCAGGAGAACGGTTGGCTCATCTGTGCCTCACCCCGCTTTTCGCCGTTCCACCAAAGCTCCAGCGTCGTGGAATTCCATCGGATCTTCGCCTCATAGTGCTGCCCCTTCACCCACCTCAGCTCGGCTTTGCCGAGACCTGTAGAGACGGAGGTGGTGCGTGACGTGAGTCGGGCCATGAGCTGGGTGGGCCCCCAAAACATGAGCGACATCGAATTGGGTTCCGCAGGCCCGGACATGTTTCGGCCCAGGACAAAAAGAGCCGCATGGAGATCCTTGACGTTGTCAAAATCGGGAATGAACTGGACGTCGACTTCGTAGCGCAGGGTGGGGCTATCGCAAAATGCATCCGGGAGCACGAAGCCGATTGGCAGCCCAGTTGCTCCAACGCTGACGGCGGGCAGCGAGCCGCCCGGTGACACAAGTTCGGGCTTTGTGCCGCTATCATTCTTGAAGGTGTAGGAGGCGATCTCCTGGTAGGCATCCTCCGAAGCCACTGGCGTCTGCTCCGCCACCCCGGCCTCCGTCGTAAATGCCAGATCCGCCACGTCGAACGTCCCTTCCTGCTGCTGCAACCTCAATTGCATCCCGACGGCGACGGCCCCCTTGGGCGGTGCCAGCTCGATCACTTTTTCGCGCCATGAGGGGGAATAGCTAAAAATGACGTCTTTCCTTTCCAACGGCTTGCTCCCTTCCCCCACATACGAAATCATGAGCCACGCACCGTTATCTCGCGCAGAACCTTTGACCGTGGTCCGAAAGCGCAGCGAAAACCGGGCTTGCTTGTCCTTTTCCAGTGCAAAGCGAGGGGAATTCATACTGGCAGTTTCGGTTTTGGAAGCCGACTGCAACCGGATGAATGGTTCTCCCAGCGGGGAGTGCATCGCGCTGACATTCTTGCCGAGGATCCAGCCCTCCGCCGGCTTGTCCAGCGCGACCGCGGCTCCCGACGCTATCAAAACCAAAAACCACACGCCAACCCACCGGGCGAAGTCCTGCCGATAATAAAAAGAGGGGACTATCATAATATTAGAATTATTTAGAAAAGCTCACGTCATCAATCCAGCAGGTGCCGGGTGCCGGAAATTCAAAAAAGAGGTTGTAGCTTGCCGGGTTGAAGTCGTCGGGAACGGTGAACGTCGCGTTGAATTCTTTCCATTCCCCCTCCAAGTCAGCCGTGTTTTTGCCGAGATAAGTGTAGGGGGGCCGGGTGGTGCGAAGATACGCGTTTGCCTTCAGGGAAGTCGCTGAGCGCGCCCAGTAGTTCAGGGTGTAAGTGGCTCCCGCTTCCAACGCCGGAGGGTGCTGGTAAAGCTGCGCGCCAGGGGAAGTGACCGTGATTTTCGCGGCGCTGTCCCCAGAGTGCGGATTCTCTTGCGACATCTCGAATGCGCCAGCGGATTCCGGACAGACTTTCCACCCGCCCTTGGAGTCAAACGCCGGATTAGATGCGGATGCCGGAGCGGCCGTTGAAATCTTTCCGTTTGGCCCGGTCACCGATGCGGCCGACGCCAGTGTCGCCCGGGCTTCAGCGGCCGACGCCTGTTTTGCACCCAACGCTTGCCGGATGGCGTCAGCGACCTGCTTGGCCTGCATTTTGCGCGCCGCGTCGTTGTAGTGGTAGGTGTCAACCCAGAAGGCGTTCCTGTCGAGCGGATCCATGAGCGCGAAGAGATCGTTAATCGGGATGCCATTGGGCTTTATCACCTCGTCGGCGATGAGGTTGAGTTCCTTGGCCTTTTCGGTGAGAGCCGGATCCTTGAGCGGCGTGGAGGTGGCCCAGATGACCTTCGCCCCCTTGCCTTTTTCCTTGATCAGATTGAGCGCGGCAGCCAGCCCCGCCTTCCACGCCCCGCGGTCTGCGTTCAAGCTGTGCAGGCCGTTGTTGAGCTGGATGACCTTGTAATCATACTCTTCCAGCATGAACCCGAGCGCCTTCAAATACGTCGGGTCGCTGACGCACTTGGATGTCGCAAAAAAGGAGACATAGGCCGTCCCTGCGAGCTCGTCGCGAACCAAGGACTCGTAGCCTTTGCAGATGGAATCCCCGATGAGAAGCACTCTCGGCAGGTTGCTGTCGCTGGCATTATACCAGTAGCTTGTCATCCATTCCGTGGCTTCTCTTCCAAACGTGCTCCCAACCACAAACATGGGAAGGAGGATCAAGAACCACCGGGAAGGGACACCGAAGAATGTTGTGTGCTGTATGAGGTTCATCGTGGAGGTATTCATAAGTGTTTTTTTGTGTTCGGTGTCGCCGCAAAAACCAGCGGCGAATCATGTGAGTCTTGGCAGGATATTGTCAACACAATGACGCTAACGGATGCGGAGGACGCCGAAATTTTCCGGTTGGGTGGGGCTCGCGGCGGGACCGGTCCAGAAGGCCTGGGATTTTCGTCCGGCGGCGGGGTCATCGGAATCGTCCACG
>Ga0194039_1000585_pt1 | contig 21592 bp, 17 predicted proteins | sample JunL228m_MetaG_FD_148679 | JGI IMG/M metagenome (GOLD analysis project Ga0194039, IMG submission 148679) | Anoxic zone freshwater microbial communities from boreal shield lake in IISD Experimental Lakes Area, Ontario, Canada - Jun2016-L227-8m | ecosystem: Environmental > Aquatic > Freshwater >... | reverse complement strand
GCCTCCGCAGTTGGTTCATAAAGCTGATGAGCATGATTCCATTGAGCACGGCGATGCCGGAGAGCGCGATAAATCCGACGCCCGCGGAAATCGTGAACGGCATCCCCCGGAGCCACAGCGAAAAGATCCCGCCGGTCACCGCAAGCGGCACACAGAGAAAAACGAGCGCGGCCTGCCGGAGCGAGCCGAAGCTGAGAAAGAGCAGGGCAAAGACCAGCACGAGCGCGGACGGCACGACAACCATGAGCCGCTGGCGCGCTTTGATGAGGTTCTCAAACTGCCCGCCGAACTCGAAGTAATAGCCGTCGGGCAATGCCAGATCCTTCCTAAGCTTGACCGTCGCCTCCCTGACAAATCCTTCCGTGTCCCGGCCGGTGAGATTGATCAGGAGGGAAACCCTGCGCTGGTTGGATTTGCGGTTGATCGTGCCGATCTCGTCCACGACCCTGACCTCCGCGACCTCGCCCAGCGTGATGAGTCCCCCGTTGGCGAGACGGAGCGGCAGCCGGGAGAATTCCGCGGCCTTCCTGCGCTGGTCCTCGGCCAGCCGCACGACGATCTCGTAGCGCCGGTTGCCATCAATGAGCTGCCCCGCCACCTTCCCGCCGAGCGCGTGGGAGACCACGCGGTTGATCTCGTCCCCCTGGACGCCGAAGCGCTCGAGCGCATCCCGCTTCGGCACGATCTCGATCATCGGCTGGCGACCCATCGCCTCGAACTCGACATCGCCACCGCCCGGGACGCGGTTCAGAACGTCGCGCGCCCGCTTCGCCAGCTCATCGAGTTTTTCGAAATCGTCCCCGAAGATTTTGAGAGAAAGATCCGCGCGCGCGCCCGCCATGATCTCGTTGAAGCGGAGCTGGATCGGCTGGGTGAAAAGCAGCGACTGTCCGGGCGCATTCCGTGTCAGGGTTTCGCGCATCAGGGCGATCAGCTCCGGCTTCGTGATCGTCCGGCCATCGACCTTGCGCCACTCGCCCTCCGGTTTGAGCGTGACATACGTGTCGGCGACATTCGGCCCCATCGGATCCATCGCGATCTCCGCCGTGCCAATCCTCGAAAACATGCGGGCGATCTCGGGAAAGTTCGCGCGAAGGATGCGCTCGGATTTTATTTGGAGATCGAGCGAGGCCTCGAGGCCGACGCTTGTGCTGCGGATCATTTGAAGCGAGATCGTGCCCTCGTCGAGCTGCGGGAGAAATTCCGCCCCGAGGCGGGAGAAGACAAGAACCGACAGCAGGAAGATTCCGGCGGAAGCGGCGACGACCGCGCGGCGATGGAGCAGCGCGAAATCGAGTAGCGGCGTGTAGAGGGCCTTAAAAAACCGGACGCTGAAGTTGTCCTTCTCGGCGATGTGCCCGCCCAGGAAGTAGGAGCAGAGAACCGGCATGAGAGTCAGCGACAGCGCCAGCGCGCCGACGAGGCAGAAGATCACGGCCAGCGCCATCGGCTGGAACATCTTCCCCTCGACGCCCGTGAGGCTGAGGATCGGCACGTAAACGACCGTGATGATCAGCACCCCGAAGAACATCGGATTGCAGACTTCCTTCGCCGACTTCAGCACCTCGACCGCGCGCTCGCGGGCGTCGAGTCGGCGTCCGAGCGCCTTCTGCCGTTCGCCGAGGTGCCTCACGATATTTTCGACCATGACGACCGCCCCATCAATGATCAGGCCGAAATCAATCGCGCCAAGGCTCATCAGGTTTCCCGAGATCCGGGAGCCGACCATGCCGGTCATCGCGAACAGGAAGGAAAGCGGGATAGCCAGCGAGACGATCACCGCCGCCCGCCAGTTTCCCAGCATCGCAAAAAGGACGAGCGCAACAAGGATCGCCCCCTGAAAAAGGTTTTCCTCGACCGTCCGGATCGTCCGGTTCACGAGCTCGGCGCGGTCGTAGCTGTCGCGGATCTCGATGCCGGCAGGCAGCTTGGTTTTGATCTCGGACAGGCGCTCGCGGACGGCCTGCGCGACGAGCCGTGTGTTCTCGCCGGCCAGCATGATGGCCGCGCCGATCACCGCCTCCTCGCCGTCTTCCGTCGAGGCCCCGGTGCGAAAGGCCGCGCCAACCTGGATGGACGCCACATCGCCGACAAGGATCGGACGCACCCCGGCCGCAAAGCGAACGGGAAGCCGGGCGATCTCGGCCTCCGTCCGCACGCGGGTATTCGAGCGGATGACGACCTGCTCGCTCCCGATCTCGACCAGCCCGCCGCCGACATTTTCGGAATTTGCGCGGATCACATCAACGAGTTCTTCGAAGCTGATGCCCGCGCTGAACAGCCTGGCGGGATCCGGCTGGACGACGATCTGTTTTTCATACCCTCCCGATGTGTTGACCTCCGCAAGCCCCGGCGTGTTCCGGAGCATCGGCTTGATCGTGTATTCCTGGATCAGCGAGAGATCGAGGAGCTGCGAGAATTTGTCGGCCGGTCGTCTGGGCGCATCGGCCGCATATCCGACAACATACCAGTAAATCTCACCGAGCCCGGTGCAGATCGGCGCGAGCTGCGGAGTGAGCCCGGCGGGAAGTGCCGCCTCCGCGCTCTTGAGCCGCTCCATGACAAGCTGCCGGGTGCGGTAGATATCGGTGCCGTCATCGAACGTCAGCGTGACTTGGGAAAGCCCGAACTTCGAGAGCGAGCGGAGCTCCACCATTTGCGGCATCCCTGCCATCGCGCTTTCAATGGGAAAGGTGACGAGGCGCTCGATCTCCTCGGGCGCCAGCGCGGGCACGGACGTGTCGATCCGCACCTGAACATTTGTGATGTCGGGCACGGCGTCGATCGGGAGGTGCAGGGCCGACCAAACGCCAGCGAAGACCAGCGCCGAGGCGGCCACCAGCACCAGCGCACGCTGCCGCATCGAGTATTCAACGATTTTTTCCAGCATGTTAATGTGCGGCTCCGCAGCCTTTCCCTCCATTGACCGCCTGCAACTCGATCATCCAGAGCCCGGGCGAGCCGTTCGTCACGACGATATCCCCCTCGAAAAGTCCGTCTGTCACCTCGACGGTTCCATTCTGTTCGGCCCCGAGTTTGACCGGGGTGCGGAGGAAGCTGTTGCCATTGGCGGCGTAAACAAACGGCCCGCGCACCGAATCCACGACAGCCGACACGGGGATGGCGGTCACTCCCGAGCGCGCGCCTTTCGTTTGAGAAAGGCGCGCTTCGAGGAAATCGCCGGCGCGGAGTTCGGATTTCGGATCGGCGACGGATGCGAGGATCTCGACGAGCCCTCCATGGCCTTCGGCGGGCGGCTTCACCGATGTGACCGCCGCCTCAAAGGAGGATGTGTTTTTCCGAAGCGCGAACGTTTGCCCAACGGCCAGCTTTCCGGCCTCCTCGGAGGGAAGGAAAAACGAGCCCGAGGATTTTCCGTCAGGCGTCGCGCCCTCGGAAGCCGGGCGGTTGATCTGGACTGTGACCGATCCCCGCTCCGGGATGATATGGGCACTTCGCACCTCGGTGGTTACCAGGCCGAGCGCCTTGTTCGCGTCCTCGCTCAGGGTCAAGCCGGTTCCCGGCTTGAAGCTCCATGCCTCGGCTTCGGAATGTGCCGGCCCCGCGGCTCCATGGACGGTGCCTGCGGAAAAAAACAAGAGGAGCATGGCGCCAGGAACCGCCAGCGAGACGGCAGGAGGCAGAAATTTTTTCATGGCCGGGATTTCATCGTGTGCGAGGGAGCAGAAGCGTCGAGGCGGCCGCCCGTCAGCAGGTTGAGGTCAAGAAGTGCGCGCCACGCATCGAGGACCGCGCCCTGTGAGATTCGAAGGGAATTCAAATAGGCGGATTGCGCGTCGAGGTAGAGCGGTGCGCCGATGGAGCCGCTGCGAAATTGTGTGTCGGCCAGTGTGCTGGTTTCCTGAAGATCCTCCATGAGTCCGTCAGGGAGCATGGCCAACTGCCGCCGGGTGAGCTCATAGGCTTTGAGCAGGCTCAGGGCCTGCGCCTCCGTGTCGCGCTCTCCCTTCACGCGCAAGGCCTCCGCCTCGGCCAGCCGGGCCTTCGCGCTTTGGATGTTTCCGATATTCCAGTCCCAGAGCGGAACGTTTGCCGAGATCGCCCCGCCGAGATTTTGCTCGGTGTCGCCGGCAACATCCCGGCTGAAGAACGGGCCGATGGAAAAATCGGGAGCGATATCAAGGCGGGCGGCGGTGAGTTCGCGGGCGGATCGCACCAGCTCGCTGTGCCGGATTTTGAGCAGGAGATTGTTTTTCCGCACGGAGAGGGCCAGCGCGTTTCCATCCAATTTTTCTGTTGGCGGGACCAGGGCATCGGCGATGTGGAGTGGCAGGCCCTGCGGTCTGCCGATCAGGGCGTTGAGCCGCGTGCGGGTGTCCTCGCTGCGCTGCGATGCCTGTTTGATTGCCGCCGCCAAGTCGACCATGCCCGCCTGCACGAGTCGGAGTTCGATCTTCAGCCGCGCTCCGAAGTCAGCTTGCGAATTCATCCGGGAAGCCAGACCGGCACTCTGTTTGTAGATCGCCTCGGCCGCCCGCGCTTCCGCCACTGCGGCCAGGTGTTCCAGGGCAAGCAGCCGGACCTGCCCGGCCAGAGCCAGACGGAACTGCTCCATGCCCAGCCCGGCAATCTCAACATTCTTGTTTGCGATCGCCTTGCGGAGGGTTCCCTTCCCGGGGAATTCGAACCTCTGCATCACCGCCACGCCGAACGTCGTCCCATTCCCCTGCAAAATATTCTCGGAATCCCGCACCTCGCGGCTCCCGATTTCGATGGAAACTTCCGGGTTCTTGAAAAATCCCGCCTGGGTGCGCTTCCCCTTCTCCTTCCCGAGCTCCGCTTCGAATGCCTTCAACTCAGCATTCCCCTCCAGCGCCGCCGCCACGAGATCATCAATCCGCGATGCCACCGGCTCTCCTCCTGGGACGGAAAGGACGGAGGCGACGAAAAGAAAGCATGCCAGAAGGTGGGGGCGATTCGTGGACGGGAAAACTGCGGGGCAAGTTGCAATCCTGTTTTCCGCAAAGAGAACAGCATGTTTGAGAGATTTTAGAGAAATGATCATGGGTATCCTGTGAAATGGAGTGCGGCCAGGAAGGCGGCGCACGTTGCGGAATGAGCGCACATGGGGCCGAACCGCGGACACACGGATCAGCCGAAAATCACGGACGCACCGCGCCCGTATTTTGTCAGGACAACTGAGGCGGGTGATCGATCTCCCGGAAGCCACCCTCTTCCCACGTCTCGTTTTGGAGGGCGAAGAAACGCGATGGGGCAATCAGAAAAAGAAATTTCGAATCCTCGACATGCGCCATGATGCCGCACGAGTGGGCGCAGGTGTCATCAACCGGACAGTCCTGACGATCCGGGCAGGAGGAATGCTCCTCTGTCGGCTGGTTCTTGGAACACGCCAAATCCAAGCCGGCATGCAGCGCCTGCCCGCCGGCCATCAGAAGCACAGCCAGCAGGCAAACGACCCGCACCTGCCCGAGGAATACATTCTTCACGCGGTTGATTTCGATTATATCGGGAAGGTTGTCAACAGCGATTCCCGGCTCAGCGATTCCCGGGCCGATGCTCCGTGGCGCGCATCTGTGAAAGTTGCCAATCGAGAGGGGACGCCCTCGTCCCCATCGTCTGGAAGCGGCGGCCGAATCGCAAACGGTTTTCGGCATCGCTGGCCGGGGGCGACCCGACTCTTGATTGGGGGGATTTCCCGCCGATTTTCACGAGATCCCCGGCGTGCTGATTCAAGGAGTTCATAAAAACTCGTCCCAGCGCGGGGTTGTCCTGAACCCGCATCGTCGTGTTGTGCGCTGGGGTATCGTCATTTTCCCATCGTTCATTCCACCAGGAGAACCCGCGTACATTGGGCCAGCGGCCTGACAGAAGATCATTCAGGGCCGCCTGTGCCCAGTCTTCCGCCTGGAAGTGGGGATTGCCGGACGTGCAGCCAAACTCGGGAATGATCACCGGCTTGTCCGGTGCCAGCTTCACGACGCGCGCATACACGGGATCGAATTTGTCGCGGAAACTTATGATCTCATCCGCCTCGTCGGTTGGTTTCTGCGGGCCATAGCAACTGACTCCGATCCACTGCGCATAATCCGGACCGGGATAATAATTTTCGAACCGGTTCCATGCGGCCTCGGGCGATTGCGAGGCATCCACATGGAACACCCAGGTGATATTTGCGGCGCCGGACGCGCGCACGGTGTCCGCGATGTGGCGATACGCCGCGACAAATCGTTCCGGGCCGTCGGCCTTGCCCGGGTCACCGAACCCGTCCTTCTTGTTTCCCCCGTGGAATTTTCCGTTCCAACCGAACCATTCGCCGTTGACCTCCGTGCCATACTCCACGATCAACGGCGAACCAAATGCCCCGGCGGCGCGGCCCCATGCCTTCAGGTCATTGTCAAATTTCCCGTCAATGATGGACTGAAGCGTGAATTCCCTCTCCGGTTTTCCAACCGCGTGGTTTCTGCTGCGGAGCATCAGACGAATGTAGGGTATGGCACCATGTTTGCGGATCCACGTCGCGGTTTCGATGGGGAACCTGCGGTCGGCATACCAGTTGTTGGAAAAGTAAACCCACGCCACATTTTGCCCGACAACCTTCTCGTAGTTTTGCACGTCACGCACGGTGATATCGTCCTCCTCCCCGGTGATGCCGCCCGGGTAGCAACCGTGATAAAACCGGCCTTCAGCGGGTGGTGGGATCGTCTGGGCCGCAGAGGAAAAGCAGGCACCCATGATGGCAATTGTTAGGAGAGCCAAGGGCGTCATTTTCATATTTTGGCTAATCGTTGTCCGTTTCCAAGCGCTCGGACTTTCCTTCATTTGATGCAGCCTGGCTGGCCGGCCAGAGCAGCAGGCCCGCTATGAGAGCAAGCCCCGTAAGAAGCAGAGGCGCGGCCCATTTTGACTTTTTCAGCATAACCTTGATCCATGCCCAATTCAAAAGGAGATGAAGGAGGGTCAGCGCGACAAAGCCGAGGGCAATGATGAAATGGATTTCCGCCCAGTCATCCTGGCCCACGCCGAACAGGCGAGCGGCTCCATCTTCCGAGTCCATTCGGAGTTCGAGTAGCAGGCCGGTTCCGATCAGCGCGCAGGTCGCAAAGTAAAGCGCTGCGTTTCCGAGCGACAAAAGAGAAGATTTGGCAATCATTTGAGCGCGCCGGTTTCGATGGCTGCCATCTGCTCGAGCCTGAGAGTCGTGTCCTCCAGGGGTTTGAGGGAGACGTCCTCGCCGGAATGGCTGTCGTAGTAGCCGAACGGGTTGTCGAGATCCCGGATGAGCAGGAGGAGATAGATCATGAGATACGAGATCACGCCGACGAAGAACAGGGATTCGTAGAACGGCTCGATTTTTGCCAATATGAGTCCCACGCAAAGGAGGATGGTGATGAGATCGGCCAGCAGGTAGCCCGAGGAGATGAAGGAGGTTTCCCGGATGGTGTGAATCCGAGTGATGCTGCGCCGGAGATTGGACTGCTCCTGCTTGAGCCGCGCGACGAGCGTCGCCTGAGCCCATTGTTCCATCGCCGCGAACTGCGGGGTGAGTTCGTTCAGGTGATCCATCAATTCCGAAGTGCGGTGCTTCTTGTGGAACCAGCTCAGGATGTCGCGGCTCAATTGGGAGACGAGGATCAGGCAGGGGCCGACGCGGGCATCAGGTTTTGCGAACCGGATGCCGGACACTTCTTGCGCCAGATTTTCCAGGCAGGCGCCCAGCTCGCCGGGAAGCCGCTCGCTTTCCTTGAAATCCGCCAGCACCCCGCTGAGAAGAAATCCCATGAGGAAAACATTGGCCGCCACGATTCCCGAAAAAAGCGGATTGATCGAGAGGATCTCCCATCCGAGGAAATGGACGAGAAGTTTGCAGCCGACGACGACGGCCACGATCCCACTCACATGAAGAAGAAGGCGGTGGCGGTTGGTCATTTCTTTTCCTTTCGTGGTTTGTAAAGGAGGAGACGGAGGCCGTTGAGGCAGACGATGACGGTGCTGCCCTCGTGGCCGACGACGCCCATCGTGATCGGGAGGTTGATTCCGAAGGCCGCGATGAGGAGGACGACGATGACGCCCGAGGCGAAGACGAGGTTCTGCCAGAGGACGCGTCTGGCATGGCGGGCGATCCCGAGGAGGAGCGGGATATTTTCGAGCTTATCGCCCATGAGAACGACGTCGGCGGTTTCCATGGCGATGTCGGTTCCGGCGGCACCCATGGCCACTCCGATGTCGGCCGTTGCGAGGGCGGGAGCATCGTTGACTCCGTCGCCGATCATCATCACGCGACCCTGCTTTTTGAGTCGGTGGATCGCCGTGACTTTGTCTTCCGGGAGCAACTCGGCGAGGACTTCATCCACGCCCGCCTCCGCAGCGATCGCGTGAGCGACCGCGCGCTGGTCGCCGGTGAGCATCACCACCTTTTTGACGCCGAGCTTGTGGAGGCTCGCGGCGATGTCGCGGGCCTCGTGCCGGATCGTGTCGGCCAGCGCGAGAACCGCCAGGGCGGACACGGCATCGCCGACGCGCGCGCCGATCCAGACGCAGGTTTTTCCGTGCTGCGAGAGGGGAGCGGAATGGGTGGCGATCGGATCCATGCCCGCGGCGAGGAGTTCGCGGAAGAGGCGTTCGCTGCCGATGACAAGGCGCGCTCCATTCACGGTGGCCTCGGCGCCCTTGCCGGCCGTGGATTGAAAATCCGTCGCCTCGGGGAGGGAGAGGCTCAGCGCGGCAGCGCTCTTGATGATCGCCGTGGCGAGAGGATGCTCGGACTTCGATTCGAGCGCGGCGGCGGAGGCCAGAAGATCCGCAAGATTTTTCTGAAGCGAGGCGTCCAGCTTGTGGGCACCATTGGCGTCCACGATTTCCGTGACCGTCGGACGCCCGACCGTGAGCGTGCCGGTCTTGTCGAATGCCACGATGTCAATCTGCGCGGTGCGTTCGAGGTGCGAGCCGCCTTTGATGAGGATCCCCCGGCGGGCCGCGCCGCCGATCGCGGAAAGAACCGTGGCCGGCGTGCTGATGACGAGCGCGCACGGCGAGGCCACGACCATCACCGTCATCGCGCGATAAAATGCCTCGGCAAATGTCTCGCCCCACAGCAGCCACGGGACGATCCACACCAGAGCCGTGAACGCAATCACGCCGGTCGCGTAGTATTGTTCGGCCTGTTCGAGGAACCGCTGGGTTCCGGATTTTTCCGCCTGCGCCTCCTCGACCAGCTTGACCATGCGGGCGAGAGTCGAGTCCTCCGCGCGCTTCGTCACCGCGATCTCGAGGCCGCCGCTCTGGTTGAGAGTGCCCGCAAAAAGCGGGGCGCCGACCGTCTTCGAGACCGGCATGGATTCACCCGTGAGGCTCGACTCGTCGACCGCGCTGCTTCCCTCGGTGATTTTTCCATCCACCGGAATGTGCTCGCCCGGCCGCACGAGAACGATCTCTCCGACCTGGAGCGACTCGACGCGCACGAGCTCGGTGCCGCCGTTGCGCTTCACCAGCGCCTTGTCCGGACGGAGCTTGAGGAGCGAGTGGATCGCCTTCTGCGTGCGCTGCAGGGCGTAGCTTTGAAGGACGTTGGAAAACGAAAAAAGGAAGAGGAGGAGCGCCCCCTCGAACGGCTGCCCGACAATCCCCGCGCCGATCGCCGCAAGCACCATGAGCACATCCACATCGAGGACTTTTTCCCGGAGCGAGGCGATCGCCGAGCGCACCCCCTGCTGGCCGCAGAAGATGTAGGCTCCGGCGTAGAGCGCCCAGGTGATTCCCTCGGGAACATGATGCAGGTGATCGCAGATCTTCGAGACGATGAGAAAAATAAACCCGACGGCGCACGAGATTTCCTCGTTCAGCTCGCCCGCGCGGACCTTCCGCCAGAAGGTCGTGTCCTCATCCGGCTTTGGGGCCTCGTAGTCGCTGACGGACGCGCCGGTCGCCCGGACGCCCTTCATCACGGCCTCCTCGTCGGAAACCGAGTCATCGAACGAGAGGCACAGGATTTTTCCCAGGTAAGTCGCGGTGGCCTTCCGGACGCCGGGGATTTTTTCCACCTTCGATTCCAGGCGGATCGCGCAGGCTTCGCAGGCGGCCCCGTCGAGCCGGAACGTCCGCTTTTGCAGGGCATGTGCGGGGACATGCGCCTCGGCGATCCGCCGCAACCCGTCCTCCGAAAGCTTCGCCGGGTCGAATTCGATCTCGAAGGCCGTGCGTCCCGGGAGCGGCTGGACGCCGACCACGCCGACATGCCTGGCGAGGGATTCGGTGGCTTTTTTCAGGTCGTCGTCAATGGTCGGTTTCATAAGTTTGTGGGTTTCCAAACAAGTCGTACGGAAAAATCCCGGCCGTTGTCACGGATCGAGAACCGATGTCCGGACATGCCTCCGGCCAGCGAGCGGACGAGCCGGAGTCCGATTCCGAGCCCGCCGGGAGCGCGGGAGGGCGCGTGGTAGTTGTTGGCCAGAAAAAAAACGGTGTGCGTCCCGATGATCCGGGCGCGGAGCCGCACGGCGGACGCCGCATACCGGCAGGCATTGCCGAGCAGGTTGTGCAGGATCTGCCGCAATAAATCGCTGTCGGAAACCACCCGCAGGCCCGGAGCAACTTCCCAATCCAGCGCGATGTCGGCCTGTCCCGCAAGGATCTCATAAGGTTCCCGCAAATCTTCCAGAAGATCGGAAAGGCTGACCGGATCCCGTTGGGCATCGAGGCGGCCGGACTCCGCCTGAGCGGCCAGCAGCGAGCGTTCGACGAACTTCGAGAGCCGGGCGAGTTCGTCCTGGAGCTCGTCGGAGAGATCCGGCGGCATCTCCTCGGCCGAGCGCTCGATCCGCATCCGCAGCAGGGTGAGCGGGGTCCGGAGCTCGTGGGCCACGCGCGACGAATACGCCGCCATCTCGTCGTAGGCGTTTCCCACACGAAAGAGGAGCGCGTTGATCTGGGCGACCAGCTCCGCGAGCTCGGGATCTTTTTCTGGCATCGGGATTCCGGTCTTGAGTGTTCCGGTCGTCTTCTCCGCGAGGGCACGGTTGATGCGCCTCACTGGGCGGAGCGAACGCTCGGCGAGCAGAAATCCCGCTCCCAGCGAGAGCCCCAGGGCGGGCAGGCCCACCCAGATCCAAACTTGGATCAACTCCCCGAGGATGTCATTCACCTCCGCGTCGGTGTAGCTCCCGTGCAGCGACCAGTCCGGAAACTTCGGATGCGAGCGGTCCCATTTCTCCAAATGGAGCTCCTTGTTGAGGTGCTGGTGGGCGGTAAAGATGAGAAGCCCGACAAGGACGGCCAGCGCGAGGCCGAACCAAGCGGCCATGCGGAGCCGGAAATTCACGCCGGTTCCTCCCGGAGGGCAAATCCGACTCCCCGGACCGTTTGGATCAGAGGGGGCATTCCGGGGAGATCCACTTTTTTCCGGAGGTAGTTCACATAGACATTGAGCACGTTCGTCCCCGAATCGAAATGCTGATCCCAGACGCGCTCGACAAGGCTCGTCTTGGTCACCGTGCGCGGCGAGGCCTCGGCCAGCACCTCGAGGAGCGCGAACTCCCGGTTGGTGAGAATGATGTCGCATCCGGCGCGCCTTGCCAGGCGGGTGCGGAAATCGAGCTCCAGATCTGCGACGCGCAGAACGCTGCTCAGATCCGGCCGCCTCCGGCGCAGCACGGCGCGCAGCCTGGCAAGCAGCTCCTCGGTGGAAAACGGCTTGACGAGGTAATCATCCGCCCCCGCATCCAGGCCGGCGACCTTGTCGCCCAGCTCGCCGCGTGCCGTGGACAGAATGACAGGGAAAGTTTTTTCCGCCCGGCGGAGCGCGCGGGTGACGGAGACTCCGTCCATGCCGGGCATGGAGATGTCGAGCACGGCGGCGTCGTAGGCGTTCTCCTTTCCGAGCCAGAGTGCCTCCTGGCCGTCGCCGGTTTCATCCACGGCATAGCCGCTCTGCTGAAGCGCGTGCTTCAGGTGGGAGCGCAATTTGCGATCATCCTCGGCGACAAGAATTCGCATGGGCAGGCAGCCTATCTGCTGGCGCAGCGGGTTTCCAGACACAATCATCCGCGCGCCCCTTGGTTCCTTGGAGGGATGGCCTCCGTGCCGTCCCCAATTTTGGATCGGGAGAGTCTGATGCCAACGGAGCAGCGTTCGGCAGTTTTTTCGACGGAACCATGTGCCCAAACGGGTCCACCTGCGCTCCGCGGCTTTCCGATGCGCGCCGGCTTCAATCCTCTGCCTTCTTTTCTTCTCCGGCTTTCGGCGGCGGGGAGTCCATCGATGAGCCGGGAGCCGCGGCGTTGACGCCGACGCCAAATTTGAAAACCGCCTGGCCGCCGTAGTGGCCTGCCTGGGCCACTGAGAGCGCGGCGGCGGCGGCGGCGATCGCTGCAACGGCCCCGGCTGCGCGCGCGGCGGCGGGCTTGCGGACAAGCGCGGCGGAAAGGATCGCCAGCACGGCGGCGAGCGATCCGGCATTGCGGGCGCGTTCGCCCCATTCCTCGTGCTCGTCGAGAACCTTCTCCCCGCTGTCGGCCAGCTCGCCCGCCATCTCGGCGGCCTTCCCGCCGGTCACCGTCGCCACCACGGCACCCGTTGCTCCGAGAGCCAGCACCAGAGCAGCAAGAACGGGCAGATGCCAGTTCCTCACAAACACGGAAACGATCGCAAGCGGGGCGCCCAACAGCAGGAGTGCGATCGGGAAGTGAACAATGGCGGGATGGAGAGGATCGGGAAGCATCGGGTTAGACCGGTTCAAGTAAAACGCCACGCCCGTGCCGGGCGTGATCTGCCGACGCAGCGGGCACGGATGCGTGTGTCTTCGGGTTCCATGCGGGCATGTGCGCTATTTGATTTTTTTGAACTCGTCGCGGCCGTTCCGGCAGACCGGGCACTTCTTATCAGGAAGCGCCGTGAGCGTCGCTCCGCAAACCTGGCAGACGTAGTAGTCGGCTGGCGGGTTCTTCCCGAGTTGGTCGAGCGCATCTTGATAAAGGACGGCGTGCTGCTTCTCGACCGCGAGCGCGAACTGGAACGTGCGGATCGCGGCCTTCGCGTCGTCGGCTTTCGCGGCGGCGAGGAACTCGGGATACATCGTGTCGCGCTCGTGGGTTTCGCCCTGGATCGCGGCCTTGAGGTTCTCGGCGGTCGCGCCGGGTTTCACCTCGTCGAGCTTGAAGCTTTCGACCGCTCCGCCGAGCTCGATGATGGCCGCCTTGTGGGAGTCGCGGTGGATCGCCTCGGCGGCCGATGCGGCCCGGAAGAGCTTGGCGACCTGCGGCAGCCCCTCGGCGTCCGCTTTTTTTGCGAACGCCGCGTAGCGGTTCGAGGCGTTCGATTCGCCCTGGAACGCGGCGTTGAGGTTCTTGATCGTCTGCGGCGATGCGGTTGATGCGGCAAACGCGGGAAGTGCCGCCATGGCAAGAATGGAAAAGAGGAATTTTTTCATAGCATTTCAGTATGGCACCGGATCATTGGAATTCTCATGCCGGAGAATTAGAGTGTTCTAATTCCTCTTGAACCCGGCAGGCGAAGACTGGACTCTCAAACTTTGAGCTGCGGCTTGTCATTAATCCTCGCAAATCACGCGGAAGCCCACAAAGGAGACCGGCTGCCATGACTTGAAGGGCACGCGTGAAGCCGAGCGTGCAGATGCGGGCAGGCTGCGCCAGGAACCGCCGCGCACCACCTTGGGGGCATCGGGCGAGAGGTCGTTGCGTCCGTCCCCATCCACGTAGGGGTACGGCCGGTAGCTGGTGCGCGTCCATTCGGACACGTTGCCGTGCATGTCTTTGAGCCCCCAAGCGTTGGCTTCATACGCACCGAGTTTGTCAGCGAAAGCTTGGCCGTCGCTGACCTCCTTTACCAATGGATAAGGCACTTCAACCTTCCTCTCGCTTCCGGCCAAGTTCGCGAAGCGGGCGAAGTTGTCCCCTGCGTTGCCATACCAGAGATCCGTTGCGGTGCCTGCGCGGCAGGCCCATTCCCATTGGGCCTCGCTGGGCAGGGAAAACTTCTTGCCGGTTTTTTTTCTCAGCCATTGGCAGAACTTCATCGCCTCCTGCCACGTGACGCGGATCACCGGCTGGCCGGGATGGTTCGCCGGTTCTCCCGGCGAGTTCTGGTCTTTGCCGGGCCGGTCCAGGAAGCGGCTGTCGTGGCTCGGATCAAAGAGGTTGTAGAGTGCGTTGGAAATCTCCAGTTCGCCCATCCAGAAAGGCTTGGAAATCTCGACTACCGATGCCGGACGTTCGTCGGCCAGCCCGTGATTGGAGCCCATGATGAATTGGCCCGCCGGAATGCGGTGCAGTTTCAACGAGAGTTTCGTATGGGAATCCGATGTGGTTAGCTCAATGGATTGCTCGGCTGCTCCTCCTGTCGTCTGCATCTGGGTAGCATTGGAGGCGTCTAAAGGCCAGCCGGGTAGTTGCGGTTCGGGGGAGGGCGCAGGTGGTTCACTCACAGGGGTTGGCGCAGGCGTCGGGCGCGGCTGGGCGGCGGCGGCTTGTTCCATCGCCGCGCACTCGGCTTCGGGGTCCACCTCGATATTGGCAAAGTGCCTGGCGTTTTCGAGCCGGGCCTTGTTCTGGTCGCAATTGCGCCATTTGTCCGGTTTCCAATTGCCCCGGTAGGGGGCGTTGAGATCGATCCAGGTGGCGATGCGTTCCCACGATTCCTGGTCAAGCTTTACACCATGGTGCCCTTTTTCGAGCATCTGCACCAGGTCGCTGGTGCTTGCGTGGTACTCCATGGGGCGGAAAAGGTGCTGATCACTCTCCGGGCCGGGCCGACGCACGTAAGGCTGGAGATTCATGTAGGCGCTGTCATCTTCGTAATCCTTCTTCTTGTAGCCTTGTCCGTATTCTTTACGGGCCGTCAAATCGAGTTTTGAACCCGCGCTGTGGCAATTCACGCAATTGCGGTCGAGCACTGGCTGCACTTCGAAACGGTATGCGAACGGGCGGGCAGGGCCGTACCATGGTGCGATTTCCGACGGGGCGCGCGTCGCCGCTTTGGCCCGACCGTTGGGCACGGTCGCATTTTGCTTTTCGTGGCATCCCACACAAGAGAGATTTTCGCCTGGCATTCCGACAAACCAGGAGCGCATCAGTTGCAGGGCGCGTCCGTCTTTGTCGAGAGGTTGCACGGCAATGGGCAGATTGGCTGGAATGCGGAAGAAGGCCGAGCCGTCCTCCTCCACGGGGACCGTTCCCAGGATGCGTTTGACATCCCAACTACTTTCCACACCCACGCTGTCATGGCCGCCCCGGCCCATGAAGTTGAAGTGGTAGCCAAAGAGCCGCAGGCTCTTGACCTCGCCATGAGGAATCCCGCGAAGGCCTCCCCCTTGGTAGATATTAGCCAGATAGACCAGCGCATCTTTGCGGTCCGGGTTGATCCGTTCGGGGATCACTGGCGGCACGGGCGTTGCCCGGAACGGCAGTGGCTCCAAGAGGGCAGAGCCCTCAACCTCTTTGATCAGTGTCATGTTGTCGAACACATCGACCAGGTAGATACCCCAGAGGGCTGAAGCGTTTGGCTTGCAGGCTGCCAAAAAGTATTTGCCCGCCCCGGCATTGGTCTCAGGTTCGGCCAGCGGATAGGGATGGATGAATTGCGGCCAGACGCCGTCGATCAGATTGTCTTTAATGATGGGCTCCACCTTTTTGCCCCGACCGGGAATCTCCTGTACCACGCCCTCGGCCTCTTGACGACCCATGGCGGGATCCAGAATCAGCAGCCGCCCTGAGCGCGAGATGCCGTGATGTCCGGTCGCTATCCCCACCACCTGACTCGTATGGCCGGGAATGGGGCGGGCGTAGAAAAAGGAGTTCGGGAAATAGGAGTTGCTGTGGTAATACTCACGCTGGTCCGTGCCGTCCGGGTTGCAGTGAAACAGGATCCGCGAGAAATAGTGCATCTGGTCGGCGTATTCCCAGCGCAGATACATCAACCGCCCGTTGTTAAGGATCGTCGGACACCAGTCGCTGTCCTGCTCGAAGGTGAGTTGACGGATTTTGCGCAGATTGGGATCGCCCTGGCCATCCATGAGGTAGAGCTGCGCCATGACGGACCCGCCGTCAACGCACGGCAGTCCTTGGAAAGCCGCAGTCGTGGTCGTCGCAATGTGGCCGTCGGGCAGGTAGCAAGCGTCGAAAAAGTCCACCGCAGGCATTTTTGTTGAGGTGATCTCCTTGGAGTCCCTGCCACCGGCAGTGACCTCAAAGAGCGCCCAGCGGTCATTGGCTCCCACCGAGGTAAAGAGCATCTTGTCGCCATTGAAATGGAGATCGACATCCGAAATAAGGACGTTGTTGGCTGGTTTGTAGAGAGATGTCAGCTTGCCTTCGTTTCGTAAGTCGCACAGGACCGAGATCGAGTTGTCCCAACCCGTGTGTGGGATGGTATCTTGCGTGAAAGCATTACCCGAGGGCATCCCCAAGCGATCACTGATCACAACGCGCGCCTCTGCGCCAAACCGGCGTTCAATGAGCAAGATGCGGTCGAAATCGAGAGTCGGATTTGCCAGCATGGCTCGGCGAACTCCCGCGAGCAATGCGGCGGCTTCCGCCAGGCTTTCGGGTTTGGGCATGCCCGTGTTAAGCTCTGCCAATAATGCCGGCAGTCGTGCAGCAAAAGCCTCCACTGCTTTGCGATGCGTTGCTGCGTCGTATTTGCCAGGGAAGTTTTTTTCCAAATCGGCAACAGCCAGGCGCGCCGCCTCGACGTTCACCGCACTGAACTTGTTTACGGTCTCGATCACATCATACCCTCCGAGGTAAATCTCCCGCACCTTTTCCAGATCATCCGGGGAGGCAGCCTTTGCCGCCAGATCCCTCGCCTCGGCTTTTAACCCCTCACAGCAAAGCGCTGCGTAGCGACCTGCTAAATCCGGGAGATTCTTCCACTCCGCTTTCCAAATGCCCGCCGCTTTTTCGCGAGACATTTCGATGGAAGCCGCAGGGAAATCAAGTGCGGTCAACCTCCAAACTTCCTTGGACACTTCCCTGGTTTGAGATTCCACCCGCTTGATCAATTCCTGTTTTGCCGCGGAACCGGGTTGCGCGAGCAACTTCCCTTTTTCCGCAGCCAATGATTCCAAAGAAATCCGCACTGTCTCCACCCAATTCTGTTGACGCTGATAGATGGAGGCGGGGCATGGAAATGCAAGCGACTCCGCTGAAACAAATCCACCAAACCCGAACAGAAGCAGGGCGCTGAAAACGAGAACCAAAGCGTTTCTGTTTCTTTGGAGACCATCACTCAAAGAAGAGCACGAATAAATTGGTTTCATAGGAAAGGGATGAGTTTTGAAATGCTTAGCGCAGAAAGGGTCGGGCCGATATTTTAAATGTCGCGCATGGCCCGTGCCTTCTTAGCCGCCGGCTTTTTGCGCGAGCAGGGCGTTGATCTTTTCCATGACGGCGAAGGCGTCGGCGACGCAGAGGACATTGCCATCGCCGCAGGATCATCCGCAATCCGGGCCGAGGCTGAACGCGCGGCACTCGCTGGAGTTTCCGCAGCCCGTCGCCATTTCCTGCTTTCTATTTTGCGGTTCCGAGGCGGGCGAGCTGGGCGGCGGCGAGCCGGGCGACGACCGAACTGGGGAATTCGGTCGGGATCGTTTCGAGAATCGCCCGCGCCTCGTCGCGGCGGAATTCCCGCAGGAGGATTTCCGCCTCGGCGTAGCGGGCGACCGGCGCGGCGTAGCTTGCCGGGTATTTCTCGGCGACCTCGCGGAATGTCGCGGCCGCCTCGGAGGATTTCCCGGAGGCGTCCTGGTTTTGACCGATCCCGAGGAGGGCGCCGCCGGCCAGCGGGTGGCGGCGATAATTTTTCAGGAAGCTCTGAAACGTGGCGGTGGACTCGTCGAGCTTGCCGGCGTCACGCTGCGCCGCAGCGAGCAGGAGGAGGGCATCGGCGGCCGGCATCGTGCCGCGATAGTTTTTGATCAGCGACTCGTAGGCGGGGGCGTCCTTGGCCACGGCGAGGTCGGCTTCGGCCGCACGGTTGGCAAGGGTGGAAGACACATACCATGCCAGCGAGCCTCCGCCGAGGATCACGACGGCGGCCACGGCAAGCAGGATTTTCTTTCTGTTCGCGTGCCAGAAGAGCGCGGCGTCGATCGGATCGTGTTCGAGGATCGCCTCGTCTGCTGGAGCGGGCGCGTCCATCACCCTCCGACCTCCGCGCGGGCATCCGCGGCAAGTGCGGTGCTGAGGTAGCGTTCGCCGGTCGAGCAGGCGATCGTCACGATGAGCTTGCCCGCATTCTCCGGGCGTTTGGCGAGTTCGATCGCGGCGTGGACATTTGCGCCGGTGCTGATCCCGGCGAGAATCCCTTCCTCTTTCGCCAGCCGGCGCGCCATGGCAAAGGCGTCGTCGTTGCTGACCCGGATGCACTCGGTGATCTGATCCTTTCCGGAGGCGGATTTGAGGTGGAGGTTGTTCGGGACAAACCCGGCGCCCGTGCCTTGGATCTTGTGCGGGCCCGGCTTGACGGGCTGTCCGGCCAGCGTCTGCGAGATGACCGGCGAGTCCTCCGGTTCGACGGCGACCGCTTGGAACGATGGCTTCCGGGCTTGGAGCGCCTCGACGCAGCCGGTGATCGTTCCGCCGGTACCGACGGCCGAAACAAAAATATCCACCTTGCCGCCGGTGTCCTCCCAGATTTCCTCGGCGGTGGTTTTCGCATGGGCGGCCGGGTTGGCCGGGTTGTTGAACTGCTGGGGCATCCAGGCCCCCGGGGTCTCGTTGACGATCTCTTCGGCGCGCGCAATCGCCCCCTTCATGCCTTCGGCACCCGGCGTGAGGACGAGCTTGGCGCCGAGCATGGCGAGCAGCGTGCGCCGCTCGAGGCTCATGGTTTCCGGCATCGTCAGGATCAGCCTGTAGCCTTTCGCGGCGGCCACAAAGGCGAGAGCGATTCCGGTGTTCCCGCTGGTTGGCTCGACGATGACCGTCTCCGGCTTGAGGAGGCCGCACCGCTCGGCGTCCTCGATCATGGCCGCTCCGATGCGATCCTTCACGCTGCCCAGCGGATTGAAAAACTCGCACTTCACGGCGATCGTGGCCGGGAGGCCGGACGTGATCCGGTTGAGTTTGACCAGCGGCGTGCGGCCGATCGTCTCGACGATGTTGTTGTAGATTTTTCCCATGGAAATGTCCGGAGGTCCGGAAAAAAGATTTCTACACAATCCGCCCCCGACCCGCAACTGAGAAAATCCCATTTTTCGCGAATCGGAAAAAGTCGGCGCTGACGGAGCAGCGCCCTCCAGGCTCCGGCGGGAACCGGCCGCTCAGCGGTGGCGTAAGCAAGACGGTCGTTCTGACGTGCGCCAGCGGATTCCAGTGCATCCTGAATGTCATTCGGGGATTCGGGGCTTGACGAGGCAGCTGCCGCACTGCAGCATTGCAGCATGACCGCTATATCTGTGAGCAAACGTGGAACGATCACCCTGCCTCCGGAAATTCGGCGTGGGCTGGGATTGGAGGCGTCTGCGCATCCGATGATGCTGGTGGAACTGCGCGACGGCGGGGTTTTTTTGCAACCGGCCGAGGCGCTGCCGGTGCGCGACATCCCGGAGGCCTTGCTGCGCGAATGGATTGCGGAAGACGAGCGGGACGCGGAAGGTTTTTGGAAGAAGGCGGGCAAGGCGTGAGGGTCTTCCTCGACAGCAGCGTGCTGTTTTCGGCCTGCGGGTCGGAACGCTCGTTATCCCGGCTCATCATCGAAATCGCCGGAGAACGGAAATGGGTGTTGGTCTCGGTTGCCTATTGCCGGGCGGAAACCGCTAAAAACCTTGGGAAGTTCGGTTGCGCAGCCGGTGGGCACTGGAAATCTCTGCAGCGGAAGGTCGCGTGGGCGCCGAACGCACTCACGACCCGCAGGCCGCTTCTTCTGACTGCCTCAAAAGACAAGCCCGTTCTCATTTCGGCACTGGCGGAGCGGTGTGATCTGCTGCTGACCCTCGACAAGGGCGACTTCGGAATGCTCCTCGGCACCGAGGTTTACGGGATGAAGGTTCTCACTCCGAGAAATTTTCTTGTGAGCCAAGGGCTGGGATAAAGACCTTGTCCAGCATCCGGTATCGGCAGGAGGCACCCACCATCGGCTGCCGCACCAGCGTGGACTTCCCGACCTGCCGCGACGCGGATGCCGGGAAAATAAAACCCCGCTTGCTGATCAAGGAACAGTCATGGGAGCTACCGCTTCCGGCTGGAGATCTTGCTCAGAACTCCGCGATACCATGGCGTCCGGGTGGCTGGCACCGGGGGATCTTCGCGGAGGATCGGGGTTTTGCTGCGCTCCGCCCATGACCAAAGATCCTCTCCGGAGGGGTGGGCTTTTCTTTTGCTTGGGGACGTTCTCATGGTCGGTATGGGTTGATTCGGATGAGGGCGCGGAAGATTCCCTGGATGACGAGTTCCTGCGCGGGGATCAGGTCGGGATAGTTGGGGTTTTCCGCACGGAGGACGGGTTTCCCGTGCTGGATGAGGTATCGCTTGAGCGTCGTCTCGCCGTCAATCAGGGCGGCGACAATATCGCGGTGGCGGGGTTCCGAGAGCTCGAGGATGACGATGTCGCGGTCGAGGATCCCGGCACCTGTCATCGAATCCCCGCGAACCTCCAGCGCGAACGTCCGGGAATTTTTTTTGAGCCGGAGGCTGTCCGGATCGACCGTGATGCAGCGGTCCGTCTGTCCGGCGGCATCCGCTGGCAAGCCTGCGGGGATGGCGCCGAGGAGCGGGATATTCCACCATTGCGGCGGGCCGGGCTCGTTGAGCACGGTCGAGCGGGCGCGGCCGCCGGCGCGGTTGAGATAGCCCTTTTTTTCCAGGGCCATGAGATGCCGGGTGGCGGCGAACGGGCTCGAAAACCCGAACCGCTCCTGGATTTCGCGGACGGTCGGCATCGCGGTTCCATTTCCGCGGCACTCGCGGAGGAATTCGAGGACGGCGAGCTGTTTGTCAGTCATGGGCATAGTGTCCATGTGGACACTATTCCGGAGGATTTGTCAAGCGGGAGCTATTCTTCGAGGCGGCGTCCGCTTTCGGCCTGCTCCTCGATCCGGTGTTCGGCGGCTTCCACCGACGCCTCCATTTCCCCGATGCCGGCCGGCGAGGTGGATCGGTAGAACAGGTAAACCACTCCGCCGATGAGACACCAGAAGACGACCATGAGGAATCCGGAAATGGAGATCGTCATGGCGATCTCCGCCGGGGTGTTGTAGAGCGACCCCAGCAGATTGATGAACAGCCCTTCGCGCACGCCCGCCCCGCCGACGCTGATCGGGAGAGCGGTGACGGTCGAGACGATCGGCATCACGCAATAGATGCTGAGCAGTCCGAGGCCCGCACCGAACGCCCTCGCCGCGAAGTAGAAACTCGAAAACATGAGAAGATGCGCCGGCAGCGAAAGCAGGAACGCCGTGCCGATCGCGCCGCCGGCTTTGGCATACATGGAAAACGCCGCAGCCGCCTCGGCGATCTTCGCGTGCATCGGCAGCCAGTGCGGCAGTTTCGATGTGAGGTGGAGCCGGTCCACGAGCCAAGCCACGGCGATGAACCTGAGCGAGCCGCCCAGGATGATCGCCACCGTGAGGACGCCCATGGGAGCGGATCGCCAGAGGTCGCTC
>Ga0194039_1000584_pt1 | contig 21600 bp, 22 predicted proteins | sample JunL228m_MetaG_FD_148679 | JGI IMG/M metagenome (GOLD analysis project Ga0194039, IMG submission 148679) | Anoxic zone freshwater microbial communities from boreal shield lake in IISD Experimental Lakes Area, Ontario, Canada - Jun2016-L227-8m | ecosystem: Environmental > Aquatic > Freshwater >... | reverse complement strand
TAAATTCTGATAAGCTCTTTAATATTTCTGCAGCGTACTCATTTTTCTTTTGCTCAAGCGCTTTAGCCACCATGATTCCAATTTCCATTTTCTTCTCATCAGAGATATTTTGAGGGTCTAACATTAAAATATCTTTCAATTTCTTAATCTCATTTTGCTCCCCGATTTCTTTTAGCACTGAGGCAAAATCTGACCAGGACGCAACAACAGCAAACACTATTTTACCCTTTGCTTTATCAATAGTGCTTTTTATTAAATGATGACCTTTTTTTAATATGTCTTTCACTTGGGACTCATCCTCAAGGTAAGTTCCCAGTTTCATCGGGACTATTGAAAGCCCTGCTTTCATAATACTTTCTATAATCTTCTGGTGTTCAAGAAGCTTCCATACATTTTGTTTTTTGTCGAGCAAAAGCATGTCCACAATTTGGTCATCTGCAGTGACTGCTGAGATATCTGCATGTGAAATCAAATTCAGCTTGCCGTCTATTTCAGATAATAGTTTTCCCCCGGTCTCTCCCGGGTTTGAGATCAAACCGTAAATGTATTTTCCTGTCTTCACAATTATCAACCCTTGTTTGATTTATTGGTTTTTTGCAGGTTTAGTAAATCAAAAGCCTGCATAAAATGATTGTGCGTTATTTTGATATCTTTCCCTGATTTTTTACTGTCAGTTTTTAACCCTTCAACAAATTCCCTAATGGCAAACATGGATGCTTTCCTACATATAAGTTCGATATCAGTCCCTGCCATACCCTCAGTTTTCTCTGCCAGTAAAGCAATATTAACATTTTTATCCAAGGCTTTGCTTTTTGTATGAATATGAAAAATATCTTTTCTTGTTTTAGCGTCCGGCAAAGGAAGCTCCATTAGTAAATCAAATCTTCCGCTCCGCAAAAGTGCAGAATCTATTAAATCCAGCCTATTAGTAGCGGCCAGCACCATGACTCCTTTAAGTTTATCAATACCATCCATCTCAGTAAGAAACTGGCTTATCACTCGTTCTGTCACATGAGAACTGTCTCCTCCGGAACTACGGCTCGGAACCAAACTATCAATCTCATCAAAAAATAGAATAGTCGGCGCTGCTTGTTTAGCTTTGCGAAATACTTCTCTGACGCCTCTTTCAGATTCCCCAACATATTTGCTGATAATCTCAGGTCCTTTTACAGATATAAAATTAACCCCGCTCTCGTTCGCCACAGCTTTTGCCAAAAGGGTCTTTCCTGTTCCGGGTTTACCGTACAATAAAATGCCTTTTGTTGGGGTTGTATTTGTTCCAGAAAAAAGCTCTTCATACTTAAGAGGCCATTCTACTGCCTCTTTTAATTCCTGCTTAATATTCTCCAGTCCTCCTACATCTTCCCATTTCACATCAGGAACTTCTATAAATACTTCTCTTATGGCTGAAGGCTCAACCTCTTTCATTGCATCATAAAAGTTTTCCATGGAAATTGTAAGAGTCGATAATGTCTCATAGGGAATGTCTGCCATCTCGTAGTTTATCTGTGGTAATATTTTTCTCAGACATGACATTGCTGCTTCCCTGACTAAAGCTTCTAGATCCGCTCCGACAAATCCGTGACTGATTGCTGCAAGTGTCTCAATATTTACATCCTCTGCCAAAGGCATTCCTCTTGTATAAATTTCCAGTATTTGCTGTCTCCCTTTTTTATCAGGGATCGGAATAGAAATTTCTCTGTCAAAACGCCCGGGCCTTCTCAATGCCGGGTCAATGGTATTGGGAATATTTGTAGCTCCAATAACAATCAGTTCACCACGCGACTCTAATCCATCCAGTAGAGCTAGTAGTTGTGCTACTACACGCCTTTCTACTTGCTTTTCCCCGCCCATGTCCTCTCTTTTAGGGGCTATTGCATCTATTTCATCTATGAAAATAATTGCTGGCGCATGTTTTTTAGCATCTTCAAATATCTTGCGCAGTTTTTCTTCGCTTTCTCCGTATAATTTACCCATGATTTCAGGCCCAGATATATGAGTGAAATATGCCTCTGTTTCATGCGCTACTGCCCGTGCTATCAAAGTTTTTCCTGTTCCGGGTGGACCATGCATCAATACGCCTTTAGGAGGGGCAATTCCAAGTCTTTCGAAAACCTGAGGGAAGCGTAAAGGAAGTTCGATCATTTCCCGGATTCTCTGAAGCTGAAAACCAAGGCCTCCTATATCTTCATAAGAAACAGTATGAGTCTTTTGAGTATTGTTATCACTTGCCGCGCCAGATTTCATTTTAATATTAGTGGCACTGTCTATAATAACGACACCATCAGGGATTGTTTCAACTACATTAAAGTCACATGTCTTAGAGCCAAATAAAGTGGCTCTAACTGTGTCCCCTGTTACTATTGGAAGGCCTTCAATAAGTGATCCGATGTACTTTGCATCCGCTCCCCGTCTAAGATCCGCTGAAATTGTAATAGGCTCTAATGTTACTTTAAGAGCAGCCTTTGCCTGGCATTTGGATATATTTACCTTTTCATCAAGTCCTATTTTGGCATTCCCCCTGATGATTCCATCAACCTGAATAATATTTTTTCCCCTGTCTTCGGAATAACAGGGCATTATTTTCGCCGGAGTAATCTTCTTTCCTTCTATCGCTACTATATCTCCCATTGATAAATCAAGCTTTGACATCTCTTCGGGATCTATTCTGGCAATTGCTCTGCCTACATCCTTCTTTAAAGCCTCTGCTATTTTTAAAGATAAAAATTCAGCTTTCTTCATATATACTCCTTCGATTTGATATAAAACTATGCAAATATCAGGTCTTTGATTTTATCTAACTTTTCAATTCCCCTTATCTCACTACTCTGTAGCGGTATAAGGACTATTTTTAGATGAGCAAACTTGCTCTTTATCTGGTCAATGTAATATTGCTGCTGAACTCTTCTATCTCTGCAGAATTGACATGACTCACTTGTGCTGACATTATTAATAACAATTCTCTTTATATGTATTCCGAACTTTATTAATTCTTCAATAAGCCTTTGGGTTTCTAAAATAGACATTGCTTCGGGGATGGCTACAGGGACAAACTCACACATCTCTCCATCTCTTAATGTTTTTTCTACCCTCGTGATAGTCCTTTTTAAATCCATAAGAAAATCATCACTTATATCTGAAGTATTTTTGCCTGAAAATGCCTTTACCATAAACTTGTATTTCCACCTCATCTTAGCCATAACTTTCACATAGTCATTGATCATCTTGGGCGAAAAAATAAGCTTTAAGGCGTGTCCGGTAGGAGCTGTATCAACGATATATTTGTCAAAGCGGTTTTCATCCATTAAATCAACTATTGCTTTGAAGCCCATCAGTTCATCCAGTCCGGGGATTGGAAGCTCAAACATCGAATCAATATCTTCTTTATCTAAATGGGTAGCTGTATCAAGCAGTTTCTTGATTGCTTCGCCATGTTTCTTTTTGAATTCTGCAAGCCGCTTATCTGCATTTATTTCAAGAGCGCTGAGGTTCTCTATCTTGTCAATCTTTCTTACTTCATCCCCAAGTTCCTGACTATAACTGTCACCAAGAGAGTGCGCAGGATCAGTACACACTACAAGAGTTTTTTCTCCTTTCCCTGCAAAGTACAACCCGCTGCTTGATGAGCAGGTAGTTTTTCCGACTCCTCCCTTCCCACCGAATAATATTAATTTCATAACAATTAGACCTTTCAGAAAATGTTTCTATTATATTTAGCCTCAAATCTATTTAATATGCTGCTAAAACACATTAAATTTTTCAAAGGTCTAATTAGCTCTATTTCATAATCTTGATTTCCAGCATCCCGTTTTTATAATTGCTTGTAAGATTTTCCTTTTTAAGGTGTTTTTCTTCAAGCAATACTTCTTTAGAGTATTTTTTGTCTTTGTTTTCTGCAGAAATTTCAAGGATATCTCCCTTCAATTCAATCTTGATATCCTTACTGGTTACTCCAGGCATCTCCAGCATTACAAGGATATGATCCTTTTCGTTAAAAACATCTGTGATAGGTTCTCTTTCTTTTTCTACTTTAGGGCCCTTAGGCGTTATCTTAATATTTCCGAACTGTTCCTTAACAGTCTGCCCTCCAGCAGCAGTCTTGAAAGAAAAACCATAGACCCCCTTCATCCCGTCTTTTAAATTGCTCAGGTCAATCTCGCCTTCTTTTTTAATTTCATCTCCTGCGTCTTTTAGATTGCCTGCAAGGTTGATCAAACTTTCTAAACCTTTAAAAATTCCGTCAAGCCCACCCCCGAAATTAATATTTATCCCTTTATCAATCTTAATCCCTTTATCCTTCGTTTCTTTTTTGTCTGTCATTTTGAAGTCTCCATATTTTTATTGGTTATTAGATTTTTTAAAAATTTGCTTTATTACTGATCATTCAACTTTTGCTTCTAAATGTTCCAGCCTCTGTTTCAATTTTAAGTTTTCCTCTTCCAATTCTTTTGTTTTTGAATTTGAAGTAAGGTATGGATCAGTCTGCCACCAATTAATCCCTATCTCCATAGCCTTGTCAACGGAAGCGACAAGGAGCCTTATCTTAATTGTAAGCAAATCTATGTCAGCTATCTGGATTTTAATATCGCCTGCAATAACGATACCTTTATCCAAAACTCTTTCGAGAATATCAGCAAGACTGCTGGATTTCACTCCATGTGTAATTTCACTTGACATTTGTTCTCACTTTGGTTATTCTTCGGCGTTTAATTTCTTCAATACATAAGAGACAACTTCAAGCTCATCTGTTAATTTGATTTCATAAAGGTTCCTGTCTTTTACTTTTGCAGGCAGTCCAAGGGCTTTGATAAACGCGCTGTCTTCAAACATTTCAAATTCCCCAAGCCAACCTTCATCTGTTTTTTTAATCTGGATTATTTTAAATTCCTGACTAATATTTTCTTTTATAAAATCACTTATAGATTCTTTGGCCAGTATTATTTTTGGTTTCTTTTTTTCCATTGCCTGCCGCCGTTCCTTAATATTTAAATAATCAGTAATTCAGCTTCATTTTTTTGAATTCTTTCTTTTTATTATCAGCATCTATTCCAGACTCTTTTCCATTGGTATCGCTTTTCCGTATTTCTGTAATTTTTTCATCAATTTCATTTTTAATTACAGCTAAGCGTTCAATAACCGTATCGCGCTTTTCGGTTAAAGTATTTAGAGCCGTTAAAAGCATTTCCTTTTCTTTTGAAAGAACAAACATTTTTAAATACCCCGCGTCTTCACTTCTTTTAGGCATCGAATGTTTCTTAATACTAGAAGATTTTATATTGCTCATCCCTCTAATCTTAATTTTCTTCTTCTCCATTTTGAGCTCCTTTTTGTTGACCTATCTTTAGGAAACAGGTGTTGCCGCTGTTTTTGATTCTTCTTTGTTCCCAAAAAGTTCCTTTGTTACCAGGTCAGAGACAATTTGTTTAACCCTGTTCTGATTTGTTTTAGAACCTACTCTGCTTGTTTCTGAAGCTAAAATATCCTCACATAAAGTAATAAATTTTTTAGGATTGTGAGATGGATGGAAATCTAATACTTTCAAGGTCTTGGCGATCATTATGCAACCTCTTATTGTCGGAGCAAATTCGCATTTGCCGGAATTTCTGAGATTCCTAACGATATTTACAATCATTTTTGCGTCTTTAGTCGATACCTTGGATTTTTCCTTTGTAATAGCCAGCTCTGTCTCATAGTCAAAACAATCCAAATCCATTGTGATCATTCTGTCTCTTAATGCATCCTGACTTCTATGAACACCTGCATATTCTTCAGGATTTGAAGTAAAAATAGCATTGAATTCAGGATGAACTTTCAAATATTGTTCGTTATTCCCTCTTCCTGTCGGCATATCCATCATCTTCTCCTGAAGGATAGATAAAAGAATGTTATTAGCCTCAGGACGGGAGCGTGTAAATTCATCATACAGCAAAGTGAAACCATATTTGCAGGCAATTGTTAGTCGGCTGTCAACCCATCGTTTAACCATATCTTCTTCTGTTTTAAGCACACTATGGATAAATCTGTCAACAACTTTTTTGACTCTGTAGCCATGTTCTCCCCCAACTAAAGACGAAGTTGAGAATTCTTCATCTCCGTGAACCAGAACAAGAGGCCTTCCCAGCTTACTTGCCAAATGCATTGCAAGTGTAGTTTTTCCAGTTCCGGACGGCCCTCTGAGGTGCACTGGGAAACCTGCTTTAAAAAATGCCATTGCTCTTTCTTCAAGGTTTTTAACATACTCCGTTTCGATAAAATCCAGCATTGGAGTCGGCTCAAGTACTGTGGTCATTTCATCTATCATTTTTTACTCCATAATAGTTTTAATTAGATCATATTCGTCCAGCGCTGAATTCTTTGCGCCTTTTTTTTATTCCTTAGACAATTTTGTTCCGCAATTAGGGCAGCATATGTATTGCGTCGAAAAGACATGCCGAGTTTTCCATCCACATTCTTTGCATTCTAAATCGAGCTTTTGACCGCATTTTGAACAAAATTTTAAATTTCCCCATGTGCTTATTCCGCACTTTGGGCATGCAAAAGCTTTCATTATTCTTATTTACCTCGTTTCTTTAATGTATTCTTTTCACTGGGAACAACCCCTTTTCCTCCACATTTGGTGCAGGGAAGACCACTCTCTGTAGCTGAGCCTTTTCCCTTACACTTAGGGCACTCTTCCATTTTTTCATTAACACTAACACTGCCCTTGCCTTTGCAGACTGTGCAGGTAATTCGTGCATTACAGGGATAGACACCACTTCCTTTGCAGAAAACGCATTTAATTGCCGGCTCTTCAACTTCAACTTTTCCTTTTCCTACACAGACCTGACAGATCGAAATATTAGACAGCAAACCGAACTGGTCAGTCCCAGTGCCTTTGCAAAATGCACAATCTATCTCATAACTTCTGTCTGTTTTTTTAATGGTTTCTTTTGTCATAAATTTCTAGACTATACGCCGCGTAAGCTTCTGGTTTAATCCCTCTGCTTTATTTCGAATTATTTACTGAATAGGGAAATATCTGTTATTTTCATTGCCTATTTCTTCTTCTTCATACATTTCTTTTGCAATTCTTCCCAATATTAATTTAGAAACACCTATAGCTTCTTCCATTTCTCCTACTCTTATCCCATCATCTGCGTGCTTTTTGACTAGAGCTAATATTTTCTTTTTCAATTGCTCATTAGTGTATTCTTTCCTAACTTCTTCTACGACCTTAACTTCTTGGTGTGTTGGTTGTTCCTTATTGGATTCTTCTACGGTAGCCTTGTTTACTTCCTGGGCTGGTTCTTCTTTTTTAACTTCATGTACAGCCTTACTTTCTTCTTTTATGTGCTCTTTTTTAACTTGAGGTTTCACGACAGCCGTTTTTTGAGATTTTTTAGCTATTACTTTTCCTACCGGAGCAGCGCTTTTTCTATTTTTTTCTGAATCGGCTCGACTCTTTTCAGAATCTGCAAGAACCTTTTTTAAATCACCGCTGGAAACTTTTAACTCTGCAATTATTTCCTGGTGTTCTTTTCCAAACTCTTTCCGCAACGCTTCTGTTTCAGAACTTACTTTCTCTCTAGCCTCTTTCAAAAAATCAGCAGTATGAGCTTTTCTTTCCTCTCTTGCTTTTCTATTATCTTCTCTTTCCTTTAAGTTATCTTCCCTTAATTGTGCTGTTTGGGCTTTTAGTTCATCTCTAAACTTTTTCAGCATTTCTCCCACTTCTTTATTTCTTTCTTCCTTAGCTTTTCCAAGATCTGAAAAATGTTTATTAGATTCCGATTTCGTTTCTTTTCTATTTGCTTTTAAATCCTTAGATATGTTATTAACTAGATCTTTTGTAAAACTTTTCAGTTCCCCAGAAGTTTTAGATTTTCTTTCCTCTATCCTTTTTCTATTATCTTCCCTTAGTTGGGCAGTTTTAGCATTTAGGTCCTCTCTCGACTTTCTTAACATTTCAAGAGTTTGAGCTCTTCTTTCCTGTCCTTGTTGTTGAATTCTTTTTATTAATTCATTGTTTTTTCCAATTATTTCTGTGATTCTACTTTCCATTGCATCTCCTTATTCTTTTTATATTTGATGTATTTTTAAAGCATAAAGCGCAAAAATTCAGTCTTAAGCTCCTCTCCTGGTATTCTCAAGATATCTAGAATCTGAGTTTTTCTTTCCTGTCTTTCCTCTTGGGGTCTTTTCAGAAACTCTTGTTTAACAGACCTCAAACTTGTGATTCCGCTTTCCATAATATCTCTTTATTATTTATTGTTTTTTAATGTGTCTTTTAGTCTTTTTATGTTCATCAGTTCCCCGCTCTCTATAGCTTTGCATAGAGATTTGAGAAAATGCTGGTATTCAATTTGAAATTCCTTCAATAATATTTCTACATTCTTTAATTGAACTTCCTGTTCTCTCTGATAAGAACTCAGGAATTCTCTGAAACTTGCTGCGTCAACAATATTTTCCTGATTTAATTTTTCGCTGATAATCTGACTGGCTTTTTTATGATCATCAAAGAAGCTGTTTATATGATCTTTTATAGCTTGTTCTTTTAAACGGTAATTATCGTCTATGTCTTTCATAAACGAATAAAAATCCTTATGTCGTAAAGATTTCTGCTTGGCAAGTATTTCACTTATGTCTGTATTAATCTGAATACGCTGAGTTTTGAATTCATCTAGCGTTCTATATGTGTTTGCTACCATGGCGCCTATCAATGAAACTCTCATCTCATATATGGATATAAGCTCTTGTAGAATCGGAACTTTTTTACCTACAGTAGTAATCATAATATTTTTTTAATAACAAGTTAAGAATAGTTTTTGGCGCTTTATGCTTTGAATTAAAGGATAAGCGGCAAAAACTGTTCACTAGAGCGATTAAGCAGCTGTAGCTGTTAATCCAATAGCTTCAGCATACTTCAAGTATGTTTCTACTGATGCTACTACAACACGGGCTTCCACTGCAAGTAGTTCAATACCTACAAGAGAAATTCTTACCCATGCGTCAACTACGATACCTTTGTCTAATATTCTGTCGATAACTTCTACTAGACTTGAGCTTCCCATTGTTTTTTCTACAGCCATGATAAACCCCCTTATTTATGAACAATTATTTGCTCCGACGATCTCTTAAACAAGAAATCTTTTAATCGGACTAAAGAGTGATTAAGCAGCAGTTGCTGTCAATCCGATAGCTTCAGCATACTTCAAGTATGTTTCTACTGATGCTACTACAACACGGGCTTCCACTGCAAGCAATTCAATACCTACGAGAGAAATTCTTACCCATGCATCAACTACGATACCTTTGTCAAGTATGCGGTCGATAACTTCCACTAGACTTGAGCTTCCCATTGTTTTTTCTACAGCCATGATATGACTCCTTTTTATATTCAATTGCTTAAACCCGACGACCCCTTAACCAAGAAATCTATTAATCGGACTGAAGCATTCGAACTCTAATCCTAAATATCTTGTTGCATTTTTTATATTAGCAATTGCTATGCCAAAAATTAATAATAGACATATCATCTTGTAATAAGGGATATTATGATATTATTTGCCAATTGAATCTTTTCTTAAACCCGATTGACAAATTGTCTATTTAATAAAGGGGTAAGGAAGCGGGCATTAAGTCTTTTGAATTCAAATACTGAAGGTGTAGGGCGATTGACAAATTGTCAACAAATCGACAAATCGTCTATAGAGTTAATCAATGCTTAACCATTTCCTTCTCTCTGTCAGCAACTATTCCGGCAATACTATCCAGCTCAGCAATATCTAATTCAGAAAACCAAACTCTCCAAAATTGAAGATTCGATAAATTCCAGAATTGCTGCACAAGACGATAACGCTAACTAAGTGTAAGTTGGGGGGAGTTAAGAATAAGACCTCCGTTTTATCCTAAAAATAACTAAACTAAAAATAGCTAAAAATCACCCGACAGATCTCGAGACTTTTACCTCTAAAAACCCTTAAAAATGCCATAGCAACCCTATCGTACAGGAGATGTTTTTACATGGCTAAAACGAGACTGTTTGGAACAATCTCAGGTAACGCATACTTGCTTATCGCAAGAACAGATAGTGTTAGGAACAGGAATAGTGAGAGTGTAGATCAGAATTTCATCATAAGAACCTCCCTTTTGTTTTGATTGAGATTATACGCAAAACTAGAGAATCATGGAACCACTAGATTTCGTAGCATGGGGCTTAACTGCTCTATGTGCTATTAGCTCAGTATTAATCATGTTACCATGTATGAATCCAGAAAATAGGAAGAAGAACCTTTGGGCAAAACAAAAATCTAAGAAGACCCGTTCTCGCACGAAAGCTAGATCTATTAATATTGCAAAATATGAAGGCCAATTTGACACTAGCTTAAATGGAAAAGGTACTGCTATATATCCTAGTGGAAGGAAATTGGAAGGGGAATTTTCTAATGGAAAATTGAACGGTAGAGGAATTGTAACTTACCCTGATGGAGATAAAACAGAAGGAATGTTTAAGAATTATATTCATAAAAAACAAGGCACTATGACTTTGCAAAATGGGACAAAAATAGAAGGGGAATTTAAGAACGGTAAATTGATTGTTAACTTTAAACTTGCATGTCTTCTGCTAAAGACTATACTGTGTAATACATTTCAGGGAAAAGTTTTATAAAACACATTAACAAATAGCAAATCTACTTTTATGGAAGAGCAAAAGGTTGAGAACCGAATTGAAAAGATAAAGTTGATTTATCCTACTTACCTAAAATAAACTTTGCTTTACAGCAAAATGCTATTCCTGTTATCAGGGAAATAGTGCTTACAAATAAAATTGAAAAGGATCTACAATTTTTAGATTGTAAATTTTCTTCTACTCCTGAATTTTTAGTTGAAACGGTTAAAAGGATAGATTTGCTATCAGCTAATAAGAGCTTTTCTTTGTATAATTTCAATTGCTACATTCAATTTTGAAGTGCAACCAATAACTATTTGAATTATAGATTAGCCAGGAACATTAAGCAACCTTGCCTTGAAAATATACTTCGATAACAGATAAATAGAGTTTACTAATTTGTGTTCTAATGAGTTATTTTATCCAACTGTGATCGGCGATTGACTTGCTGCAAGGTCTATTTTTATCCTGCCAAGGTAGTACATCTATAGACAAATTAGCCTCATTACTTTTATTTTAGTTTTTAGTTGTATTTCTCATTATGAGGACTTCGAACAACACCTCCTACAGGCAGAATTGCTCTGCCTATAGAAGCTCAGCCAATACCGAAGTGGCATATCTTGATTATTATAGGGTACTTCTAAAAATACCTTTTTTTACGGTTTTGGTTTAATTATGGAAAGTTTGAAAAAAAATTTATCACATAAAACTGAAAAAGTATCTGCCTTAGATGGCCATAGCGAAGTTTTGTCTTATTGCATTGATGTGATTTCCAATAGTATTTGCTCCTTAAACTGTCAATATGCTCAACCTATGCATATTATAAGCAAGGTTTCTCAGTCCGATTTTTACTTCGGCTCTGACTATTCCAATTGTTCTTACTATCAGCGTCTTGACTTTCTGCGCCTGGATGCCGAACACATGTTCGACTCGCGATCGGATTCTGGATCTGGTTCGGTTTCCCTGCTGCTCCCACTTACCAAGCTTTTTGTTCTTGCAGCCTTTACGCTGAATATGTTCTCTAAAACCCAATTCCTAAAGTTCTTCCAACCTCTCCTTAGACCTGTAAGCCGAATCAGCAAAACATCTTTGCTACTGTTCTTCTTATCAAGTATTTCTTCAAATACATTGCTGTCATGAGTAGCCATAGGAGTTACTTTGTATTTACGGATTATCTTGTTCTTTACATCTACTTAAACATGATTTTTGGTATCCAAAATGATTCTTCTCGTTTTTCTGTACCCAATTAGCGTCAGTATCTTTATGGTTGCGCTTTTTCTGACTCCAGTCTTCTGGTATTTGCCCATCCTTTATCTGCTCTTTTCTCAGTTTGATAAAAATTTCCCTTTTAAACATGAACTTATCCCCTAAAGAATAGACGCAATTATCGTGTAAATTACTCAATAATTAAAGTTCCATATTGATTAAGAGTGCCACAATTATTATGAATATAGTCATAGAATTAGTAATAAAAACTTTAATACAAGAGGAGTTTGTATGAGGGCTTTTAGAGCAGTATTGACTATTTGCGTGATAATGACATCTGTAATCGAGGAGCGTTATATATGATAAAAAACCGACAGGATAGTGTTATTGTTGATATTCATGCCCACATTGGCAGAAAGGAATTGTTTAAAAATATCCCCTGGATGCATGATATTGATGATTTGCGGCGGCAGCAAGATGAGGCCGGAATTGATATATCTGTATTAAGCACGCCTTTGATTGATATGCCGTGGGAAAAAGGGGAAACGGTATGTCTAGACTTGATTAAAGATTGGAATGATTTTGCCATAGGCGTCGTTCAAAAAAGCGAAGGTCGTTTTCTGGCATTAGCCGCAACCAATCCTTTTGGGAATGACAGTTATCTGAAAGAAGTCGAGAGAGTGGTAAAACAAGGGGGAATGAAAGGTATTTGCATAAATTCCAGTGTACGCGGGGAGTACTTAGACTCGCCGAGGGCATTTCCACTATATGAAATGGCTATTGAATTAGATGTGCCAATTCTGGTACACCCGCCCGGAGTGACAATGGGCTCGGAATTTTTGGACAAATACCGTTTGACGGAAATGGTAGGTCGTCCGTGCGATACCACTTTATCGATGGCAAGATTTATATTTTCAGGAGTTTTAGAAAAATATAAGCAACTTAAAATAATCCTTGTGCACATGGGCGGAGCGTTAATGATGCTGCCAGGGCGATTTGATTTTGGCTATCGCCTGCGGGCTGAATCAAAGGCTTTCGGTCCGTGGGAACCGGATGTGCTGACAATGCCGCCAAGCGGTTATATAAAGAAATTACATGTTGACACTTTGGGTTTTCATCCTCCGGCACTAAGGTGTGCAATTGATACCATCGGAGTTGATAACATTCTGCTGGGCAGTGACCATCCGCCGGTACCAATCCCTTTACGGGAGTCAGTTGATTTAATTAAAAACATTGCTTTAACTGAAATTGATAGAAGAAAAATATTGGGCTTGAACGCTGCCCGTTTATTAAAAATATAAGACCCTATTATTCCGATAACTGAGACTTTGTGAGCTATAAAGACGAAAGATATATTTTTATGCCGGGAGACAAGGTCAAAGTAGTAATCGGTGAAGAAAAAGCAAATAATAAAATATGATAAATAATCATCCCAATGATGCTGTAGAAAATATCAGATCTTGAAATAAATCAGGAAGATTTGTTCAAAATAATCTCAAGTGATATAATGAATCTCAATTATCAGATGGCAATATCGGCAAACGCTATCAATTGGGATGCGACTGATACAAGAAATTGTAGCAAATAACCTCAGACCCTGATGCGCACCTCAGCATCAGGTCTGAATTTTATAAAATTACACAGAAAAAAGCGATGCTTGTGATGCACCAGAAAGACTCCTCTGAAAATTTAGATACGCCTCTAGTTGATTTACTATTATCTTTAGGACAGATTATGCTGGATAATGGAGCTACAGGGCACTATGCAAACGAAGCGATTCTGAAGTTAAATAAGTATCTGAAAGGTCCAGAAGTTCGAATAGTAATAAATTATGCTTCAATAATCATTACTACAGTTGAAGACCGGCAGTTTTTTACAGTGCTAAATAAATCGAAAGGTTTAGACATGCCTAATGTGAGCGCAATATCCAACATCAATCACTTTTTATCTGAACTTCCCAAATTGACGCAACCTCCTATTAATAAATTTGAATGGATTAAAGAGCAAATTGTTTCAATTGCCAATCAGCATTATTACAAATACTCACTGATTCTTGGAGCAATAGCAGGCATTGCTGTATCAGCAATTGGATTTATTTTCGGTGCAAATTACGCTGATATCGCTGTAATGTTTATAGCCTCACTAATTTCTTTCATATTAAATCAGAAGTTGATTATACATGGTATTAATTTGTCCGTAGCCACCTTTTTTACAGTTATTGTCACAGGTCTAATTGCATCGGCCGGAGCTTGCCTCATTATTTCGCCAACACCACTAGTAACAGTTATTACACCAATTATACCTATGATACCTGCTTTTCCTTTCATTATTGGTTGTACCGATATCCTCCAAAATAATAACATGCTAGGGTTGGGTCGTATTTGTTCTGCCATTGCAACTCTATTTTCAATAGCTATAGCTCTGGTAGTGGTTATGCTAGCAGTTCCGAGATTTGATGTAAATGCTGTTCCGGCACAGTTGTTTAGCCCAGCTCTAATTAGTATTTTTATAGAATGCCTGCTGTTCGGTGTAGCCACAGCTGGAATAGGGATATTATTCAATGCTCCGTGTCGTTCCCTTTTATTATTTGCCTTTGGGGGTGGTCTTGCCTGTTTTATTAAGGATGTTTGTATTATTTATTTCGCCTTGCCTTTTGCCAGTGCTTGTTTTTGGGGAATCCTTGTCATTACAATCATTGCTATGAAATTAGAAGAGTATTCCATAACTTTAAATACTCCTTACTTAAGGGCGCCGGCAATTCCATTGGTAGTTATTGTATCAATGACAATGTTTCCTGGACCCCTTTTAATCTTTGGTCTAGATGGTCTTGCATCAATCGCTAAACAAACCACAGCGACATTGTCGTCGGATTTGATAAAGGAAACTTTGCTATATTTTTTGAAGGCCGCAGCAACAATTCTAGGAATATTATTGGGAATTCTATTACCGTTACTAATGATTAAAGGGGATCAATCTCAGAAAAAATAGAAGAACATACCATTAGACATCAAGTCTTGTACAACAGCTTTCATTATTGTTTCACGGAGGAAATTAAATGTTATCAGAAAATCAAAATGTTATCAGAAAATTTGAATGTGATGTCCTTATAATAGGCGGTGGTATGGCGGGATTTTTCGCCGCCATTAGAGCCATAGAAAAAGGCCAGAAGGTAGTAATGGTGGATAAAGGCACTGTAGGCCGTTCAGGATTCACACCATGGGCGAATACTTTCAGCATCTTTGATGAAGCTCTCGGAGATAAGGCAGAAGAGTGGATAAAGGCAGTTCAGTCAAAAGGCGAATATCTTGTTAACCTGGATTACTTCAGCATGCAGATTGAAGATTCGCTTGCCAGGTATAATGAATTACTTCAATGGGGTATTGTAGATACTCGTTCTGAATGGGAAAAGGGCAGTTCTACTCCTTCACGCAAATACCTTGCCGGGCATGACCGCCGTATCCTGATGCCTAAAGTCTTAAAAGAAGCCGGTATTGAAATGATCCAGAGAGTTATGATTACTGAACTTCTTAAAAATGAAAAACAGATAGTTGGCGCAATCGGCTTTCACATGGAGAACAGCGAAACAATGGTTTTTCTTGCAAAAGCAGTTGTCCTATGCACTGGAGCAGGAGGTTATAAGGCATCGGGATATCCAATACACTGTTCTACCTTCGACGGAGATGCAATGGCCTATCGCGCAGGTGCAAGTATTGCAGGAAAGGATTTCATGGACTTTCACTTTACTGGAGACATTAACCCATGGGATGTTTTCGAGATGGAAGAGGAAATCTTTATCAATCGTATTTATCCTACAAAAGGCCCAGAGTTGGAGGGACCCAGCGTTAGCATAGACCCAATATTCAAAATACATAAGAATGCTCCCCCCTTGACTGAATTCCTGCCTGAAGAGCCGCCCCCGAAAAATCCTAAAGATTACCGAAATAAAGGCAAAAGCCTGATGCCAAAACTACCAAAAGGCAATATTGTCATGGGAGCAGCAACAGGTCTGGGAGTTCATAAATCAGAGGGTGTCTGGCCAGTAAATAAAGAATGCTTCTCTGGAGTGCCTGGACTATATGCGGCAGGTGATTCTTTAGCCTCAATGATCTGTGGGGCTGCTTATCCTTCCACCGGTATGGGTTTGTCCGGTTCCGCCGTTCAGGGTTTTAGAGCTGGAGATGCTGCTGATGCATTTGCCTCGCAGTGCAATACTCCATCTGTATCAAAAGATCTAATCAGCTCCAGCGCAGCAAGAATTTTTGCTCCACTAAATTCATCAAATGGATTCAATCCAAGATGGGTTAACCAAGTTCTTCTAAACACCATGGCGCCATATTACATTCTTTTAGTAATGGAAAAAAACAGACTGCAAAGCGCTTTGACGCAAATTGAATTTTTACAGCAGAATATTGTACATAGAATGAAAGCAAAAGATAACCACGAATTGAGATTGGTGCATGAGGTTGAAAACATGGTACTAAATGCTGAAATGAAACTTCGAGCCTGCCTGATGCGCACCGAAAGCCGAGGCAATCACTACCGCCAGGATTTCCCTGCAAGAAACGACAAGGAATGGCTCGCATGGATTCTGATAAGCAAAGAGGAAAACGGCAAAATGATGCTAAAGAAAAAAGAAGTTCCTACAGAATGGAAAGGAAATCTCCAGCAGCCTTATGAGGAGCGCTACACATTGCGATTCCCTGGCGAATTGGAATTCCTCGGAATAAAAAAGGAGGAAAAATAATATGGCTGTTAAATTTAGTAAATATGAACTCTGTACAGGATGCGGAAACTGCGTAATTACTTGTCCCTGTGATGTCTTTCGTCTGGATAAAGAAAAGAAGAAAACCAAAATCGAATATCCTGAAGAGTGCCAGGTATGCAGCATGTGTACAATTTACTGCCCTCTTGGAGTGCTGGAAGTTACACCGGAAAAAGTCATCCAGCCTATGACAGCATACATGTGATCAGTTTAAACAACGGAGCACAAGTAGCAGTTATGGCTTCTCAGTTTATCTAATTTTTTAAAATAAAAATAAAAACTCAAATCAATAATATAGGTGTTGTATGAACGACTATTTAAACGAGCCTCTTTTTCTCTCTTCACAGTGCGCGGGAAAAGTATCTCTGAATACCGGAGTAACGGTGTTAAATTTTAAAGTACAATGTTGATAATGAACAGCAATAATTTGAAACATGAAACTAAAAAAGGAAAACCGCTTCCTCCTGGGGCTACGGTTTATGATAATGGCGTAAATTTTGCAATTTTTTCAAAAAATGCTTCGTCTATAGAACTTTTATTATTTAACAATTATGACGATGTAGAGCCATATTTCACAATAGTATTTGATAAAACTATTAACAAAACCCAGAACTTTTGGCATGTTTTCGTAAAAGGACTTAAACCTGGAGCCTTTTATGCTTATATAGTTGATGGACCACTAAAGCCTGAAGAAGGGCATATATTTAATAAAAAGAAGATACTAATTGATCCATATTCCAAAGGAATTAATAAATATTTCTGGAATGTAGATGCTGCTTGTGCTTCCGAAGATAACTTGTCAAAGTCATTGAGAAGTGCTGTTATTGACACTCATAGCTATGATTGGGAAGAAGATAAACCTATTCGTAGATCTCTTTCACATACTATTATTTATGAACTCCATGTTAAAGGATTCACAAAATCTCCATCTTCCGGGGTAAAGCATCCTGGCACATATTCGGGAATAGTAGAAAAAATACCCTACTTAAATGAGCTTGGAATAACAGCTGTTGAACTCCTGCCAGTTTTCGATTTTGATGATATATCTTTCATGTCCCACTGCAAAACAAAAAAACTTAAGAATTTCTGGGGTTATAACCCTATAGGTTTCTTTGCCCCTCATTCAGGTTTCTGTGTCAACCCTGAGCATGCTCAGCAATTAAATGAGTTTAGAGACATGGTTAAAGCACTCCACAAAGCAGGTATAGAAGTCATACTAGATGTCGTTTTTAACCATACTTATGAAGGAAATGAAAATGGTCCTTTATACTGCTTTAAAGGAATCGATAACTCTATTTATTATCATTTAGAAAAAGATAAGAGAAAGTACTCCAATTTTTCAGGTTGCGGCAACTCTATAAACTGCAACCACCCTATAGTGGCAAAGTTCATAATAGACTGCCTCAAATACTGGGTCAGGGAAATGCATATTGATGGTTTTAGATTTGATGAGGCATCAATACTATCCAGAGGAGAAGAAACGACGCCTTTAAAATATCCTATATTGTGGCAAATCGAATTAGATGAAACCCTAGGTGAAACTAAAATGATCGCTGAAGCCTGGGATGCTGCAGGACTCTACCAGGTAGGAGAATTTCCGGGATATAGGTGGTGCGAATGGAATGGCATATTCAGAGATGATATCAGGAGGTTTATAAAGGGCGATCCTGGTTTAGTTAAGTCCATAGCCAATAGAATAACAGGTAGTTATGATATATACCATCAGAGCGGTAGGACTCATTTAAGCAGTGTAAATTTTATAACTGCCCATGATGGATTCACGCTGAATGATCTTGTGTCATACAACGAAAAGCACAATATTGAAAATGGTGAAAACAACGCGGATGGTGCGAATGATAATTTCAGCTGGAATTGTGGTTTCGAAGGGATAACAGATAACACGGAAATCGAAACACTCCGGAATAGGCAGGTAAAAAACTTTGCAGTCCTACTGCTATTATCAAAAGGAGTCCCTATGATTTTAGCCGGTGATGAAATACGGCGCTCTCAAATGGGAAACAACAACTCGTATTGCCAGGATAATAATATTAGCTATTTTAATTGGGCTATGCTTAAAGAAAATGCCGGGATGTTTCGTTTCTGGAAATATCTCATTGCATTCAGGAAACGACATATATGCTTACATCGCATTTTGAAGGAAGAAGACGAAATACTAAATGAAAGAGGATTTAAAAATAATTTTGTTTGGCATGGGACCAATCTTAACAATCCAGGATTTGATAATTTAGAATCAAGAGCATTATCGTTTACAATCGGGGGGAAAGGCAAAGAAGAAGATCTTCATGTAATGATTAATATGTACTGGGAAAAACTTAACTTTGAAATTCCTTCTTTGAATGGAAGAAAATGGCATGTTGCAATAGATACTTTTAAAGATTCTCCAGATGATATTCACGAGACCGGTAACGAAAATATTTGTTCTGTCAGTGAATTTACTGTATTCCCTCGAAGCATTGTGGCTCTAGTATCTAAATAGCATTAGAGAACTTATGATTAAGCTTAAAAAAGACAAGATACTTGCTCTAATGGCTGGAATATTCTTTATGGGAATGATGGGGGACTGATATTTATATTCCAGCTCTCCCTTTGATGGTAAAGGAGTTCAATTCTACGCCAAATGTAGTTAATTTAACTATATCGATTTATACGATTGGTGTTGCTGTTTTTGTATTGTTTGCATCTGCCCTTGGAAATAGATTTGGCAGAAAGCCTGTAATAGCTCTGGCAGTTGGGATATTTTCTTTAACATCTTATCTGATAGCACTATCTCCATCAATATGGCTGATAGTATTTCTGAGACTTCTCCAGTCAATGATAGCTTTTGTGTTTATTTGCAGCAGACAGGTACTCAAGGATATAATGGATCAGAGAGAACAGGTAAGGGCAAATGGCATCATACTTTCCGGACTGGTCATTTCTCCAGCAATAGCTCCTGTAATCGGTGCGTATTTAACTCATTTTGTTGATTTAAAAATATTCAATCTTTTTATGGGAAGAGGTTTTTCACTGTTTTTCAACTGTACATAGATGGTACTTTGACACTCTAGAATGGTCTGTTGGTAACTATATTAGGAGCTTATTTTAAGGCGTTTTAAGCTCATTGACGAATAGCTCTTAATCCATCTTGAAACTTGATTTTTAAGGCTTAATATCGAGCAGTTCGTTCCAGTCGCTGGTGTATCTCTTGGACAGATGGTTCCTTGACATCTTCCAGTCATTATCAAATCCGCTTCCAGCTAGTCTTATGCTCCCTTTACCGTATTTCTTATTTATCAGATCCATAACTGCGGATATTTTGTCATCCTTTGGATTCTTATAGTCAAAAAGGCTTGGCTGCTGGAGTTCTTCCGATGTTAGGTCATTGAGTATGATTCCAGATTTCTTATAGTTATACCCCTTACGGTATATTTTACTCAGTGCATCCACAGCACTATTAACTATGAGTTTAGTTGAATTAGCCTCATAGGGTAATGATACAGTCGTTGAATTGGCGTATGTAGGAGCAGTGCTATCAAAATAACTGGTATTGATAAATACAGTTAGGGACGATGCTATTAATCTGCGTGCTCTTAATTTCTCTGCTGCGGAAGATGCATATGCAATGATAGATTCTTTTAGCTCTTCAAATTTTGTAATCGTATGGGAGAAACTTCTTGAGTAGCATAAGTTCTTCTGTGGCTCTGGATCAAGTTCCATATCTAAACATGGATTGCCTCTCAGCTCCCATGCAGTTCTTAACAGCACTATGCCAAACTGCCTTTTTATATCAGAGTCATCGAGTCTGGTAAGGTCCAATGCCGACTTCACTGCTATCTTTGCAAGTTTAGCGGATGTAGCTCTGCCTATACCCCATACATCGCCGACAGCAAAGCGACTCAGTATGTCATCTTTATGAGCTATATCTTTGATTACAAAATATCTGTCTTTTAACTTCCGTTGTTTAACTGTCTCAGCGGCTACTTTAGCCAGGGTTTTAGTGATTGACACTCCAACTTTTACTGGTATGCCTGTCCATTTTTTAACCTTACTTACAGTCTGACTGCATAGCTCTTCAATATTAGATACATCAGGGATCTTTACAAAGGCTTCATCTATTGAGTAAGTCTCAACATCGGAATATAAAGTTCTAAGAGTCGCCATGACTCGCTCCGACATGTCACCGTATAGTTCATAGTTAGATGAAAAGACTGCTGCATTATGCCTGGCAAGTAAAGCTTTCTCTTTAAAATAAGGCGATCCCATCTTGATGCCAAGGTCTTTTACTTCCTGCGATCTTGCTACAATACAGCCATCGTTATTGGATAGCACGACTACAGGTTTGTTCTTTAATGATGGATCAAATACCCGTTCACATGATGCGTAGAAATTATCGCAATCTATTAAGGCTATGAGGTTAGGCATAAATTATCTGACACTGTGGATAACATTTGTAACAACTCCCCAGACTTCAAAATCCATGCTCTCTGTAATGATGACAGGCTTATATTTGGAGTTAGCAGGTATAAGGGTTATTGAGTCAGGAGCATTCTTCAGTAGAATTTTCACTCTATTAAGGGCAATGCTCTGGAGCTATACGGACTTAAAGAAACTTATAGAAAGCTGTGGGACAGCATCGCACAAGTTTAAGATGATAGGAACTCCAGACCAGGCTTATTTGTCAGGGTTACAGAGGAAAAGATATGGGATAGCATAGATTCAAATAAAAGCAGAAAATAAAAGTTTGCAGATTTCACTTTTTGATAATTCAGGATAATATGTACTTAGTAAGTCTTTAAAAAACGGTCTCTCAATCCAGTTACTGTACTACTGTGTAAATATATCTCCATTACCACCACATTTGTACCGTTATAGATTTCCTGAGCTATCGGCACCCAACCGTGTTTTCTATAATAAGCTTCAGCGGTAGGAGTAAATAGATATAGTTTTTTAATTCCTATCCTTTCAGCTTCTTTATATATTCTGG
>Ga0194039_1000581_pt1 | contig 21632 bp, 20 predicted proteins | sample JunL228m_MetaG_FD_148679 | JGI IMG/M metagenome (GOLD analysis project Ga0194039, IMG submission 148679) | Anoxic zone freshwater microbial communities from boreal shield lake in IISD Experimental Lakes Area, Ontario, Canada - Jun2016-L227-8m | ecosystem: Environmental > Aquatic > Freshwater >... | reverse complement strand
GTCTTAAAGCTCTTGCGACCTTTGTCATGAGAGAGTACGGCGGGCCCGGGCCGATGGCAGAGTACCCGACAGAATTACTCAGGGAGGGGCTGCTCCGGGTATCCGGGATCGGTGAAGAGACGGCGGACAGCATCTTGTGTTATGGCTTTCACAGGACAAGTTTCGTCATTGATGCCTATACACACCATATTTGTGGGTGTGCAGGGATCCCTGAACAGAAGTCCCGGTTGAAGGCACTCTTTGAAGAGGTCCTGCTACCAAACCAGGATACCTACCGGCAGACCCATGCCCATATCGTTGAATATGCAAAGGAATATTGTGGAAAAAAGAGGTGTGAGACGTGTATACTGATGAATTCAAACGAATAGGCAGGAGATTATTTTCAGAGGGGCTCGTCGGCGGGAATTTTGGCAATATGAGTATTCGTTCCGGTGACGGGTTTTGTATCACTCGCACGGGAGCCTACCTGGACGACCCGGGTGAGCCCATATTTGTCCCGCTTGACGGACCAGTTCCGAAAGACGCATCAAGTGAATACCGGGTCCACCGTGAAGTATACCAAAAAACCAGGCATAACGCAATTGTCCATGCCCATCCGGCCCATGCGGTGGCCCTTTCAATCATCGCCGGGGAGATAGTCCCGAGGGACAGTGAAGGAGTGATGCTCTGCCCGCTTATCCCCGTTGTGCATGGCATCCCGGGGTCGGATGAACTTGCGATGAATATTTCGGACTCGCTCTGCCTTTCCAAACTGGCTATCGCTTCTGGTCATGGGACGTTTGCAGCAGGCAAATCCCTGGACGAAGCGTACCTGTTTACCTCACTCGGGGAACACGCATGCCGCGTGCTTACCTTGATCGGGCGGTTTCATTGAGAGGGGGACACATTCTCCTTGTAAACCACCAGTCACATCGTTTTTTTAAACTTTTTTATGCGATACACGAGGTTGAACACTTAATAACTTAACATCCAATACTTAGTGATACATGGATCAGTTCTCTGCTATTATCGATATGGTCCTTAATTTCGACCAGTATCTCCCAGTCCTTATAGCCGCATACGGGTTCTGGACCTATGCAATACTTTTTGCAATCGTGTTCCTCGAAACAGGGATCGTTATTTTCCCCTTCCTGCCAGGTGATTCACTTCTTTTCGTTGCCGGCGCGTTAGCAGGAAACGGGATGCTGAACATTGAAATACTCTTAATCAGCCTTTCCATCGCTGCAATACTCGGGGATACACTGAATTATTGGGTTGGCCGTTATCTCGGCCAGAAAATTCTTGATATGAAACTATCCGTAATCAGGCAGGAGCATATAGATAAGACCCATTCATTCTTTGAGAAGTATGGAGGGTTAACAATTATTATTGCACGGTTTATCCCGTTTGTCAGGACATTTGCACCATTTTTCGCAGGTCTTGGCCGGATGAATTATGGCCATTTCCTCATCTATAATATCATTGGAGGTGTAGGCTGGGTGTGTGCTTTTGTAATGGCAGGTTATTTCTTCGGGAACCTCCCAATCGTGCAGGACAATTTCAGCCTGGTAATAATCTTAATCATCGGGCTCTCGATGATCGGTGTATTATCTATAATTTTCAACATGTTCAGGTCATTCAAAATCACGGATATATTAGGGAGAGGAAAAAAGGACTGACACCCGATTTTTTTGGGCGATCCTCTGCTCACTCGGTGATTTCCTATACCTTGTACACCGATGACCGGTACCCCATATCTGGCAGAACCCTGCATGTAAATATGTAAAATCAGGAGATATGTTGCGAATAAGTGAGATAGGAACCCAACTGAAATGATTGAGGAAAAGATATCGCACCTGACCCCGGACCAGCAACGGGAGATCGAGGATTTTATAGACTTCCTCATCGCCAGGGATTCCAATGCAACCCAAGGCGTCCATAATCACGAGAGCAGCGGCAATTACTCTGGGATCGAGGATAATGCGACACAACTAGCACCTATGATCTTCGCTGAGGACCGCCCCGTGGCAGGTCACTCCGACCAGGATATCCTTCCGGACTACCCTGAATATGGGGGGCCAGAAACTATTGGGAAAACACAGGAACCCGAAAGGCGGATAGTTATCCCCCGCCGGACTGAAAGAGAACCGGGCAAATTGCTGGACTGGATTGATTAAACACTGGGTTTCAGTTTCTCTTTTAGATTTTTATAATTATGAGGCGTGGGACCTCAATTTATCGAACGCAAGTAGAAATTTTATGAGGAACACGGGTTCACAATTTTTTTGTGTAGCACTCTCTGTCGAAAGTTCCCACATTGAAATAATAAAATGGTTAAAAAAAGCGCCGGAAACCACCACAACAAAGCAAAAAATGGACTCGACGGGATTTGAACCCGTGGCCTTCACGTTGCAAACGTGACGATCTACCCCTGATCTACGAGCCCCCACAGATTGCGCTATACTAGTTTCATGCGTTTGCATATATTTCTTGTTACATGTCGTTATGAATCACAGCCAGGCACAGTATGGGGGACCACCTGTTTAAAAATCGGGAATTCCCACGATTTATCAGAAATTTGCCCGGATACAACCCGGAAGATTGCCTTCTGCGGTTGATTCAGTAAATGGCATGTATCCCCAATTTATTAAAAATATCCATTTTACCGGTGCTGGATATCAACGGGAATATTTGGTTACACAATATCTGCCTGTATTTCACCAAGACCGATATTGATGGCATGCTGGGGCACTGGTAGTCCCTGACCGAATATAATTACCATACATTTTCCACTGATTACACCTCCGGGATGGTGAAGCACATGCCCTATCCCAGACGGGTCGCCAATCACAACGGTTGCACCACGACCTGCAAGAGAGCGCGAAGTCACTTAAAGAGCAAGGGGATGTATGGGACTCTCAAATCGATTGCGGGGTTCAGGAGGACAATATCCTGGGAAGAGAGCCATTCGCAGTTATTGGTTAATTTAAGAATGAAATCGTTAGGAGTATCGCGTACAGCCTGATCTGAAGGACAGAGTGCCCCCGTAAGGTACACAGATTCCAATCGAAAAATTCAGGTGATGAACAGATTATGGTATCATTCCACTACCACGAACCCGACCTATTTTTTAAAGCAGCTAAAATTTTAATGAATAGGGGCCTATCTTAATTCTGAAAGGAAGTGACTGATAATGGCAAAAATTATTATTGAGCCAAAACGCGGACAGGAAGGGCAGATCGACTATGTAGTGACCTATCAGGACATAAAAACTGACAACCAGTTCATGGTCACAACAACCAGTGATGCAGGTGAAGCCCTTTTACGGCTCAAAGAAACGCTCGAAAATGAAGTCCTCGAGATGTCACGGAAAAAATAATATCTCTCCAATATGGACTGGATTATCATCCAAATTTTAAAGATCGGTACATTTTTTGTTTGAAAAGAACGAACCCATGGACTTGGCGGGATTTGAACCCGCGGCCTTTACGTTGCGAACGTAACGATCTACCCCTGATCTACAAGCCCCAGAATTTGAAAAAAAATAATTATTAGAGAATAATTTCGATATCTAACTTTTCTGCCAGTTCCTTATATCTGTTCCTGATGGTGACCTCGGTCACACCTGCGACCTCTGCGACTTCACGCTGGGTCCGACGCTCTCCGCCGAGAATTGATGAGATATAGATTGCAGCTGCTGCTACCCCGGTCGGGCCGCGCCCACTAGTAAGTTCGCGCTCGCCAGCCTGTCTGAGGATCTCGACCGCACGGCTCTGCACTTCGCCTTTCAGGGTGAGACCTGAGCAAAACCTCGGTACATAATCAATCGGTGACGTGGGAAGAAGTTTCAGCCCAAGTTCACGGGAGATGAAACGATAAGTACGTCCAATTTCTTTTCTTGATACACGGGACACCTCGGCGATCTCATCGAGCGTCCTTGGGACATTGCACTGCCTGCATGCAGCGTAGAGGGCTGCTGCGGCCACACCTTCGATACTTCTTCCACGGATAAGGTTCTTGTCAACCGCGTTACGATACACGACCGCTGCGGTCTCACGCACGTTTCTCGGCAGGCCAAGTGCCGACGCCATCCTGTCAAGTTCAGAAAGTGCAAAAGCGAGGTTCCGTTCTGTTGCATTCGATACGCGTATACGACGCTGCCACTTCCGGAGACGGTACAGCTGGGCACGGTTTTTTGACGAAATGGCACGCCCATAACTGTCGCGGTTCCTCCAGTCGATCATCGTCGAGAGACCCTTGTCGTGAATCGTAAAGGTCATCGGTGCACCCACCCTTGACCTCTTCATCCGCTGGTCATGGTCAAATGCACGCCATTCTGGCCCACGGTCGATGAAATCATCATCGATAACAAGACCACAGTTCTGGCAAACCAGTTCGGCACGTTCGTAGTCGTGGACGAGCTGCCGGCTGCCACATTCGGGACACACCGTCTCGGTATGGTCCTCAGCCTTCTTTTCGTGCTCCTTCACACGTTCCTTGACACGATTTTTGAGGGCTTCCCTCTCGTTCTGGAGAATTTTTAATTTTTCTACTTCCTGCATACTGCCTCACCTGTCCTACTTTGAATATAACTTCTCACCAGCCACCGTCTCACACGGGTTACGGCAGAGGACAACCGCGTAAGGGGACGAGACCTTTCCAAAGACGTCCATTATCTTCCCAACGGGCCTCATCCGCCTGTCAATAACCTCGCTGTATAAACGGGGGAGTTGTGCCGCATCACATTGCACGATCAGCATACGCCTGCCATACCGATTCAGAGCGCGACCAATTGCTCTCACAGAAGTTACCTCGATAGAATGCCGGGCAGCTGATTAGCTCAGCTGAACAATTAAGCAATCTATATATATTGATAGTTGGGGTATAAAAGGATGTTGAAAAATTTTAAATATGATTTTTGTAAAATTCACCGGGATAACCATTGTTTGATATTTAAAGACATTACCTGCCTGCATTCCTGCTCATCGAGTCCTGCACCCATTGCAATCGAAATTCGTGCGCGTTCGTCAAGGAGATCGTGCGGGGCATGGGCATCCGAGTCTACCACGAGTGTACACCCATATTCCCTCGCCAGTTTTGCTACATGACCATTCGCACGGTTATGGCCACCCCGCGAAGTTAGTTCCAGGGCAACCCCGTTTGCTGCAGCTAATTTCACATCTGACACTGTGATGAGTCCCGGGTGTGCAAGCACATCAACCAGGGGACAGGCGCATGCAGCATGGTTGGTACCAGGCGCAACAGGTTCAACAAGGGTCTCCCCGTGTACCAGCACAATATCTGCACCGGAATTTTTCGCGATCTCTGCAAGGACCGGTATCTCGACCGGAGGTACATGGGTGATCTCAATCCCGCACAGGAGGTGAACGCCGAAATGCCCGGCAGAAGTACGTAGCGCCTGCAGGTTTTCAACAACGGATCTTGTATTGGTCACATCGACATGATCAGTGATTGCCACCGTAGTATACCCGAGGACGGCCATCCGGCGTACCAACTCAATGGGCAGCATCTCTCCATCACTCACGAGGGTGTGTGTGTGGAGATCATAGAGCCCGGTCATTTTCGAGCCTCAAGTTTTGCACATACACGTTTCAGCAGTTCCTGTTTCGATTTATCCCATGTAACCACAACACGCCCCTCCCGTTTGGCCCAGTGACCGGGGTGATGCTTCTGTTCGGCAAGATATTTCACACCGCTTTTTTTCAGTGAATTCTCGATGTCAACAAGTGTCGGGTTTTTTATCGCCTTTGACAGGGGCACTTTCCTCCCCTGTTGGCGCTTCAGACTCGCGTTGAAATAGCAGGGATAGAGAATGCACGCTCCTTTCATGATTTCTTATGTTTGGGAGTGAACCTATAAACAATGTCGGAGGAAACGTAGTACCCATGCACCATATCGACGTCAGAATTGAAAAAGATGTATACGACGTCAATAATAGCATTGCCGACGCTAATTCATCCCAACTCAGGGAGCACGGGGTCCGGGCATTTGATCTGCTCGGGGCGATCGGGTCCGGTAAAACGGCCCTGATCGAACGGATGGCCCCCCTCCTGTCGGAAAAGGGTTTAAAAGCCGGTGCTATTGCTGGCGATGTGTACGGTGACGATGATTTCAAGAGAATCGTGGCTCTGGGGATCCCGGTGGTAAACGCGAACACCGGCAAGGAATGCCACCTGGATGCCCACATCGTCGAGCACGCGATTAACCACCTGCCCCTCGGGCAGATCGATGTCCTCTTTATCGAAAATGTAGGAAACATGGTCTGCCCCACGGATTTCAGGCTTGGTGCTGAAAAACGCATTGTTGTCGTTAGCTCAACAGAAGGCGACGATGTGGTGAACAAGCACCCGATGATGTTCCGCGGCTGCCAGATCGGTGTGATTAATAAGGTTGACCTTGCACCGCTGGTAGGGGCCGATCTGGACAGGATGGAGCGGGACATGAACCGTTATAACCCGGGAATGCAAGTATTCCGGACTAATTTAAAGACAGGGGAGGGCATCGCACCCCTCCTCGAAGCCATACTCCGGTGATCCGTTCAACATATATAGAACCAGAGGCAATATCTGGAGCACTCTCGCAGGGAAGGATTCCGGCGATGATATCGTAACAGGGGCAATTACAATGCTTTGGCAAGGTAGATCAGTCAGGCAGGCAACCGGCGGTAGGTACCGGCCTGCACAGGGTAAACGAAGAGCAGAAATTGGTTCAGGACCCGCGGATACCCACATTGGCGTAGACCGGATCAGACTGGTGCGCACATTTGGTGGGAACCAGAAAATCCGTGCATTGAGGGCAGCATATGCAACTGTATCCACTCGTTCAACCGGAAAGGCACAGAAAGTCAAGATCGAAAAGGTAGAGAAGAACGGGGCAAACCCCAACTATGTGCGGCGGAATCTCCTTACTAAGGGCGCAATTATTCACACCGAAATCGGTAGCGCACGAATTATAAGTCGCCCTGGCCAGAACGGTGTAATAAACGCTGTTCTTATCGAATAATTTTCCCTATTTTTTTGGTTTTCCAAAGAATAGGATCTTTTTTTGGATCCTTACTGCATGTCTGGACCTCACAAATCATCTGATACCTTTTTTTCACACCAAATAGAATGTAAAAAAGCTAATTGTGGGATAACCTGGAACAGATGTACTGGATATGACACCCCGAGACCAATGAATTGATAGCAGCCCTGACAGATAGTACATGGTGAAAACCAGGTGATCCGGCACACGTTGATACGGAGGGAGGAAATCTTGATGGGGGAGACCGGGGTTTGAGCCTGATCACAACGATCGCTGCGCCATTCAGGCATACGAGAAAAGATCGGCTCAAGAAAAATGAGATCGTTTATTATCTCGCATTTGACCGGAAATGGATGAGTACCGAGCAGGCCAATATCATCCTGAAACGTGCGCTTGACGAGGGTCTCGTTGGATATGACGGGGAAATGATCGCCCCGAAATTTGAGGTCCAGTCTGTAGAGGTTCCGATCGGTTTCAAGCCGTCCCAGTCTGTTTTTGAAGGAAATGATCCGGTACAGTCGCTGGTTGACAGGGTAGTAAAATCAAGCGGCATGCAGGAAACTGAGATCATCGCAGAGATGAATCGCATGAAATCAAAGGATTTTGACAACCTTATCATGCCTGAAGCTGCCGTGATCATTCTTGCCAAACGCTATGGCGTCCCTGTCGATGAACATATTGTTGCCCTGAAAGAACGCCTTTTAAAAAAGTATTGATTTATGCTGCCTTTTCAGCGGGCTCAGCTTTCGGGAAGATCTCCCCGAGAGTTTTCTCACCGTATGTGGTAACCTTTGCATTTATCTGAACAAAATCTGCGGTGATCTCATTTCCACGGATTGGTTTCCGGCGACGTTCGCCATCCATCACCGGGTGGAACCCTACACCGCCTGCCAGCAAAAGTTTTCTCCTTCCCGCAATCGGAAGGTTCTGCCTTGCAGGAGTACCATTCCTGTCGGATGCACCGGTGATCTTGATCCTGTACCCGGCAACGCCGAGGGAGGTCGCATCTACTTCGTCACCAACATGTTTCCCCATAAGGAACGCTGCCGCGCCCCCGCTGACATCGACTTTGTGGGACAGTCCGTTTTTAGGGTCTGATAAGACTATTTTAAATTCAACCATTATCTCATTCTCCGAATATTTTTTATCCTGATCAAGGGGATACCGCAATCCCGTTTGCTGCCCTTTAGAGGGATACAGGACCACAACAAGGGTGAAAATCCTGAATTCTGTGACGTCCCGCCTGCGCGGAACCATCCGGGAAGTACCAATTACATTGGGCGAATGTGCTATTAAATACTACTTTCCCCAGAAGGGTTCTGCCCGCCGTTTCATGGACGTGAACTCCCCCAGTACTTCCTGCGTAGGGATCGGAAGATGAGCGAGCATTTCACGCTCAAGGACTTTTACATGGCGTTCAGGGATATCAACGTACAAGTCATCACCTACATCGAGCTGCCGCCCAACGGTCGCCCCTTCAATCGAAATCGCAACTTCCTTTCCTGCTTCTGCTTCCCGGATCGCCTCCAAGTTATACTGGATGGATTTGAGATGACCGACCTTCCTCCCGTCCCGCTGGACAAGATTTACGTCAGTCCGGAGTGCACCGCCAAGTACCCGGACACCCACCACTGCCGGGTTGCTCTGGCGGAAAATACAATTGGGGAGAACCCTGATCTTTGCCGGCATCATGATCTGTTCGAACCGTTGTTTTTCCTGTTTCCGTTTGAGCTCATCGCGCCAGGCAACGTAATCATCCACGAGCTGGTAAATCACACGCCCGGAAAAAACCTGGATATGGGCATAGAGGGGGTCCTTGATCATCTCTCCCGCATCGGGAAGAATTGCAGTATTGAAACTTAATAAAACCCGATAATATGGGTTTTTTATTGTCCCAGTCCCGATGATGTCATGGCGGCTGACCGGGCCGACACTGGCCTTCATTACCTCGATATTCTTCTCAGTCAGCTCTTTGCAGATCGCCTCGAGGGCACCGATCGTATCAGCCTTGATAACGAGTCCTTCCGGGCTGAGCTGGACATGGATATCCTCCATCTCACGCCTGATCTCTTCCATCGCCTCTGCGGGGTCACCCCGGACGACGCGGATTGGTGAGCCGGCAATTACTTCCTCGAGGCCCGGTGCCGTCAGTTTGATCCCGGCTGCTGCAGTGACGGACCTGACACGCTCAAAACGGTCTTCAACGAGAATCTCCTTCATCGGCCGCGGCTTAAGGAGGGATCGTACCTTCGTAATGATCGGGCCGTCCTGCGTGGCAGCGGCAATCTCGTCACCGACCGAAAGCGTACCGTCATACAGGATTACATCAAGTGTCGTTCCGACTCCACGCTCTTCCTTCACTTCAAGCACGGTGCCTTTTCCCGGCCCTTCGACGACCAGTGTAAGTGAGTCTTCCATGTACCGCTGGGCAAGCCCGATCATCACCATCAGCAGCTCAGCGATCCCCTCACCAGTATGTGCGCTGACCGGGACAATCGCCAGGTTCCTCTGGAAATCATTTACCCGGTCAAACCGGTCTGCAGAAAAATCCAGATCAGATAACTTCCCCACAATTTCGTAGATCTTTTTCTCGAGGAACTCCTTCACACGGTCATTCTGTTTTGAGACTGTCGCGGAAAACGAGGCCCCCTGGTTGGGTCTCCAGCCATGCAGCCGATCAATCTTGGTAGCCGCAAGGACAAACGGAGTCTTGCAGGCACGAAGGATCTGCAGCGCCTCAATAGTCTGTGGCTGGAACCCCTGGTTAATATCTACGACAACGATTGCCATATCTGCAAGTGCCCCACCCCTGGCGCGCAGGGTGGTAAACGCCTGGTGCCCGGGGGTATCGATAAAAAGGAGTCCTGGGACATTGGTTGAGAGTTGTTCCATCGCTCCGCTCATCAACCTGATGGCATCTATCGGGACCATTGTTGCACCAATATGCTGGGTTATCGCACCCACTTCCGATTTCACTACTGATGAGCCCCGTATCCTGTCAAGCAGGGACGTTTTCCCGTGGTCGACATGCCCGAGTACACATACGATAGGTGTCCTGATTTTCTGACGTGTTGCCGTATTCACCACCCCTGAAACGATTGATGGTAGGATTATGGAAGTGTTGAGAGCCAGGGCCCCGATACCTATCAGGAAAGGACCGCGTATACTCGCGATTTTCCCGTAGGTTCATCAGGTAGACAACAATTCATCACTCACTGCTATGTAATAGCGCATAGTGATTATTAAATGGTCTCTTTTATCGTACCCGGATGGATGTCGCGGCAATTGTCATGCCTGGAAAACTATTGGACAGACGAGGATTATAATACGCACCAGGTACAGCCTCACGGAACATCTTTCGTTTGCAATTCCTGAAAAATACCCTTGATTCATATCCAGGAATCCATTAGCCCCAAGCAGTTAGCTTAAGTATATTCAGTCACAAAAGTAAGGAGGATATTTTGCCAGGGTAGGGTAGTTGGTTATCCTAGGGGACTGTGGATCCCCCGACCCGGGTTCGAGTCTCGGCCCTGGCCTGAATTATCTCTAATTGTTGTCTGATTTCTATTATTTGTTTGAATTGCCAATATTCTGGTGTCCCAAAGGGGTCTTCTTCTCCAAGTAAGTTTACCCTGGAACCGTGCTGAATGGATCGCGGGGGTTTCATTGAGCCCCAAAATTTATCCACCATTATTTCCAGAAAAAACAGGACTGCGTCAGGTCACACCACTTTTTTTTACAATTACCGCCCGAAACAATGAAACTCCTGCTGCAAGCAGGGTCAGCACCGCAGAAACCACCATGATCAGGGAAAATGCAGAAGAAAGAATTAATGGCCCTGCCAGGAGTACAGGCCCGGAATACCCCGCTTGGCTGGTACTGATCGATAACAGGATACTTGCGACTGACACACCGAGTGCCATCCCGAGATTCCGGACCGTTGCACTGACACTTGATGCAATACCGATTTTTTCAGCAGGCAGGGAACTCATGATCTCGGTATTATTGGGGCTCTGGAACAAGACCATGCCAATTGTCATGGGAATGAATGCAAGCACGATCAGGAGCAGTTCCATCCTCGCAGAGAGGACTGCCAAAAGGAGCAGGGAGCCAGTCGTAACAGCCATACCCACTGCCGCATAATACGGGGTGTAATGGTTGTCATAGAGCCATCCTGCCAGAGGAGAGCCCACAACCATGATCACGGGGATTATCAGGAATACGAGACCGACCTGCGAGGGAGGGAGATTGAGGACACCCTCGAAATAGAACGGGCCAAGGATATTCACCATAAAGAGAGCGATGAAGTATAACGCGGTGGCAAGGACGGGAAGGCTGAATGCAGGTACCCGAAAAATTGAGAGGTCCAGCAGGGGATTTGGCACCCTCCGCTCTGTGAGAAGGAAGATGGTAAACGAGGCCAGGAAGATACAGGTAAAGAGTGCCACGGGCATGGTAAACGCTAAGTCCGAAGCAAGGGATGACAGGGCAAGCATTAAAGATACCATGAAGACGACCATGGTAACGGCACCAGCCCAATCCATCCTGATATTTTTTCGGACTGGGCCACCTGAGCCGAAATATTTCATTGCGACCGGTATCAGCACCGCACCGATCGGAACATTGATCAGGAAGATATATTGCCATCCAAGCGTATCTACGAGAAACCCACCAAGTACTGGTCCCGCAATGCTGCCGATAGCGACGGTAGCGCCGACATACCCCATCGATTTTCCCTGCTCACCCCGGGGGTACAGCTGGTAAATAATCGCACTCGAGATGGAGAACAGCATGGCCGCACCGGTTGCCTGGACAACCCGGAACAGGATCAGGACGGGCAGGTCCGGTGACAGGCCGCAGGCAAGTGATCCGAGGGTAAAAACAACGAACCCGAGAATGAACATCCGACCCCTCCCAAAGTACTCTGAAACTCTGCCGAATATGAGGAGAAGACTTGTCAGCGTCACGAGGTATGCGGTAACGACCCATTGGGAGTACGTTACATCCACCCCGAAATAGGTTGTAACGGTAGGCAGTGCAATGTTTACCACGTTGCCGTCGAGGACAGCCATAAAAATAGCGGCAAAAACGATAAATGCCACGAACCTGGGCTTTTTTGTATCCGGTAAGGCCGGACTGGCAGGGACGGACATGCGACCCTATAACTTCTCTTCCATCCGGGTTTATAGTTTCAGGATTGCAGGGCTTTGGGAGCAGTTACCCTTTATTCGAATAGCCCGCCCTGCCGTAAAACAACGAAAAATGACATGGGATAAACCTTTTGCATAAAAATCCCGGAATATGGGTGAAAATCACTGGATCTAATTGATTTTCCTCGTTTCTGTCCAGAACTCGTATTCGTGGGTCCAGATATCCTTGTTCATGAGGACAAGGTTTTTCATATATTCAGCCCGTTCCTTGTGAAGTTTCTCCTGCTCAGGAAATTCCTCGGCATTGATAATCGCATCTGCGAGAACAGTTCCCAGCTCATAGGCCTCTTTCTCCCTGTTTGTGATCGCTGCCGGGTTACCAAGAATATTCACACCGACCAGGCCCACGGTTGTAACACCCATCTGCTGGAGTGAGCGGTTAAGATAGGCGGCAACATCTTCTGCAGCGGAACCACCTGCAGTCGAGACCGAACAGCCATACTTCCCGGAAAGCAGCTGGCAATGGATCACGTCAGCCATCCGATCGAGGAACACCTTGGTCTGGGCTGTCACGTTACTGATATAGTTCGGGGAACCAAGGACAATCCCGTCAGCATAAAGGATTTTTTCAAGCAGTTCCGGGTAGTCGTCGGCATTGATGCATTCCCCTTTCGCAAAGCAGACGCCACAGCCGGTACAGAAATTGATCTCTCGTTTGCAGAGGTCAATACATTCGATATCCGCTCCAGAATCCTTCGTACCTTCAAGCACCTTCATCACAAGGCGGAGGGTCTGGCTGTTTTTCCCTTGTGGGCTCCCAATGAGACCGATAATATTCATATTCACTCTCCCGATCCTGTTCCTTTAAACCGGTTTACCGCCATCCATTAATAGGTTCTGGTCCGGTTGTTCATGTTGAAGTCCCGGGATTGGAGACACGGCTCACACATTATGGGGGGTCCTCAAACTGGAGTACAACTTCCCACGCACGTAATTTTTCAGAGAATGAGGTCCGGGCATTGGCTGGGCTGGTCGAGGGTAGTATGTAAACACCTACCCCGGACGGCCATTCCATTCCGAATTTTCTAATGTACCTGCCTGCCGTAGAACCGTTGGCGATTACCACCCTGACCGTTGTGTGGTGATTGAGGAAGTGCGGGATATTGTTCGGGGTAACATTCCGGATGGCATGGTCCATTGCACCGTGACGCTCACATGAAAAAATTACATCCCATAGCCCGATGTTGCGGTTCTTCAGGCCCGCCAGCTTTTCTGTGTAGGGAAGCCCCTTTGAAATCCCGAGGTGAACCTCCATGATGTTCCAGAACTGGTTCCGTGGATTTGCGTAGTATTCTCCAGCCTCAAGCGAGAGCGGGCTTGGAAAACTACCCAGGATAAGTACTCGGGGAATACCACCGGGCTCAAACGGTAATCCCTTTAGTAATGGCATCAACAAACCCCTTCATAGATAACCAGTCCAACTCATAAACCGCGCTCTCTTTCATATTTTACAGGAAGGGTAATTATTTACACCCGTTTGAGGAGCAGTTTGGCAGGTAATTATCCTATGACAGGTTGGTCCTGTCGCCAGATAAAAAGATATTAATAATGCGATAGACCACTGCTCATAACCGGAGGACCGGATGTCATCTACTCAGGCCGGAGCTATGGATAATAAAGTACCGATATTCGTGGAAAAAACAGGACGTGTTGAGCTCCTTGACCGGATGGAGAAGACTGATGAGGAATGGCGTGCTATCCTTACCAGGGACCAGTTCGGGGTGGCTCGTGCATCAGTGACCGAACCACCGTTTTCAAACAAGTACCATGATTTCCACGAAAAAGGGACCTACCACTGTGTCTGTTGTGGTACTGACCTCTTCTCTTCAGATGCGAAATTCCGTTCAGGTACCGGGTGGCCGAGCTTTTATGCCCCCATTTCAGACCTGAACGTGAAGACTGCGACCGATAAGACCAACGGGATGGTGCGGACCGAGGTACTCTGTACGCGTTGCGGGGCACATCTCGGGCATGTCTTCGATGATGGCCCGCCGCCGACGCATAAACGTTATTGCATGAATTCAACTGCCCTGAAATTTTTGAAGCGATAGACCCTGTACATGGGGGAAATCCCCGGAGAAAACGCAGGGCACCGCACTTTTTCTCATCGGGCCCGCAGGTATTTCAGAACCCCCAGCTTCCGCCCCTTAATTTCGGACCATACAGGTGTAACACGAGGAAAAACACGGGTGCGAACAGGTATACGAGGGTGCTCCACTGGATTCCCGCGAGGGCAAACAGAATTCCCACGGCCGAAAGAGCAGGTATCACGGCGGCCCGTTGTTTACCCGCCCGAATTGCCTGGCCACTCATTGAAGGGTCGATAAGGTGGCGATTGGCAGTAGCATACCTCCATTGCAGGTAGAAGAGAGAGCCGGTTATCAGCAGGTTCAGTTCGAAAATGAACGCACAGAGGGGAATAGTTGGGAAATCTCCAACCAGATCTGTAGAAAACGGGATTAGCGCCACAAAGAGGAGTGATCCGATAGTAATCCAGAGAAGGTTATGGTCTACATAATGGATCTTGTGAAACTGCATATGATGCATGACCCATAACGCCGCAATCAGCAGGAATGCAATCACAAAGTGAACAAAATCGGGGAGCAGTTCCTGCAGCGTTGACATGACAAGGGCAGGGGTGAAACCATTGACATCAGAGGGGACTTCAATCCCGAGGGCCAGGAGCGTCATTGCGAATGCGAATATACAGTCGCTAATTGCTTCAATACGGTTCTTCCCAAATCCGATTTGTTTTATCGTCTCGTTCTCTGTGGTAATGTAGATCACTCCCATGACGGGGTAGTCGTCATTTCTCCGTATCCTGGAAAAACTCACGTTTCCTGTGCAACCCGCGATGAAATTTCATAAAAAAATGGCATGGTTCTCCGCTATCCCTGGTGAGTTATACCATGAATTTTATAGTTTCTGGGTATTTAACACGTACTTGATACCTGTTAAGGAGGAAAGGAATATCACAATATTTCTGGATGTTGGTTCATCTGATGAAAAGAAAATTATGCCCTTTTGATAAATTGGAATGCGTTGGGGAGTCCTGTATGCTGTTTTCCGGGGAAACGGAAATTTGCAGCCTCCTGCACCTCTGTTCACCTGGTAACCTGCCTGGGAAGGGCCTGGTCAGGAACCCTGAATCAGGAGCCCACGAAAGAAAATCCCGCTTTAAAGCTGAACTCTTCGATTAGCGGTTGCAGGCCCGATCCCAGAGGGGGCACCAATGGGGAAGGAATAATACCGGGTCGGTCTTTACCGGTTACAGGAGCGTTCCCACGTAATCAATGGTAGTCTGCAGGGTTTTTAACCGTGCGTAAAATTTATCGTTTGATTCCACGAGAGTCCATGGCGAATGCAGTGTACCTGTTTTTGCGAGCATTTCATTGACCGCACCCCTGTATTCATTCCATTTTTCCCTGTTCCTCCAGTCCTCGTCCGTGATCTTCCACTGCTTTTTAGAATCTGTCTCCCGCTGTTGAAACCTTGCCAGCTGTTCGTCCTGATCAATTTCAAGCCAGAACTTTACAATCCCACCTCCTTCCGAGACAAAATTCTGTTCCATCTCATTGATCTCGTTATAGGCCCGTTTCCATTCATCTTCGGAACAAAAACCTTCGACCCGCTCAACAAGCACCCGCCCGTACCAGCTCCGGTCAAACAGGGTAATGTGACCCGCTTTCGGGAAATGTGTATAAAATCTCCAGAGGTAATGGTGCGAAAGTTCATAGTCATTCGGCCTCGAAACCGGGACCACTTCATACCCCCTTGGGTTCATGCTTGCAGTAAGGCGTAGGATATTACCCCCTTTCCCTGCAGCATCCCATCCCTCGTATACGATGATCAGTGGTACTTTACGCTTATAGAGAAGATATTGTGCCTCCCTGACCCGGTCCTGGTATTCCCTGAGCTGTCCTGAGTAGTCTTGTTTTGCAACGGTTTTTGTCAGGTCGACATTGTCTAAATCAAAGCGTTTTTTATATTTAGGGGAAATATTCCGATAATTCTTAGTTGGGGACTCTTTTCCGGAAACAATTTTGTCCAGGGCTTTTGTGATCCGTGAAATTACTTTGAAACCCGCATACAACGGATTTGTTGCCTCAACGATTGTCCATGGTGCAAACGGGGTATCGGTCTCTTCAATGATCTGCTCGATTACAGGAAGGTAAAGGTCATACTGGTGATGGAAATCCCAGTCCCCCTTTGTGATCATCCACCCGGTAAGGGTGTCCCGCTCCCGTTCGATCATCCGACTCCGCTGCTCCTCCTTGCTGATGTGGAGGAAAAATTTGAGCACAAGCGTCCCGTCATCAACGAGCTGCCGCTCGAAATTACGTATTGCCGAGGTTGATTCCTTCAACCGCTCTTTCCAGTTAAGACCGCTCAACTGTTCTGCCAGGGTACGGCTGTACCAGCTCCGGGCAAAAATTGCAAATCTACCTTTAGCAGGAGTTTTGATAAAAAAACGCCATACCAGGTGATGTGCGCTTTCTTCGTCAGTCGGCGCGCCGATCGAATAGAGGTTATAACCACGGGGATCAATGGCCTGGACGATTTCACCGGAAACAGAAGTAATACCGGATGCATTCCATCCTTCAATCAGGATTACTACAGGTATGCCGCTGTCACGGCAGGCACGCTGGAGTGCCCCAAGTTGCACCTTAATTCCGGGAAGAGTCTTATCCATCGTTTTTTCATCAACGTTAAGATCGAGATTATACCGCTCAAACATCATGCAGCCCAGATAATTCCCGGGTTCACCCCTTAGGTACAGAAATAAGTGAGCAGATATTTGGATGTTTTTATTTCAATACAGTGCAACGGGAAATTCCACCATATCATGCATTACCTGGAAAAATCATCAATCCGAGGCACTTATATTCATACCACAAAGGCATGACGTGATGCAACCAGGAATAATCGCTTGGAAGGTTTCCCCTCAACAGGCAGAAAAGATATCACTCATTACCGGTCCTTTCTGCGATTACAGCCGTTAAAGGTGTTTCTGCTCACATAGGTTCACTCCGATAACTGACTTGTGACAGTCCGGCTCAGCGTTGTTGATGATCCCTTGCATCATTGACAGTGATTGTATCAATTGTCCAGGGGAAATCCACCATTTTCGTTAATGTGGCTTCATTTTCAGCCCCATTACACCCGTTGGTCCCGATCCCTACCCTCCCTCCTGTAACCGCTGCATCCATCGCTGCAAGGTCCTGACCGACAGACCCCTCTGCAATTCATATTGTTCAGTGGGCAGCATGCGAATGATTGGTTGACCTGTGGCCATGGTCGCAAATGCGACCAGGCCAATAACCAGTACAATTACGATTGCCCCACAATGCGATTACTTTGTGCCTGCACCCATCTGATGCCGTAGTGATCCCTCTTCTGAACAATTCAATGATTAGTTTTATGAACAAATTGGTTATTTTCAGGGTTAGAACTCAATAAGCCCCGGGGTTAACAATTGGAAAAGCGTGATAACGGACTGGGCGGTACGAAAGAGGACAATTAAATAAAACTCCCGTAGAGAGTAATATCAGATGCCACGTGTGTTAGGTGAGATAGACCGCTACACCATTTACCTCGTCGCAGCGATTGCAGGAATCGCGATAATTATATTCTGGCAGCTCATGGTAGCGCTGATATTCGCCGGATCAATTGCAGTTATTGCACTGCCACTCCACAAGCGGTTCAGTGGCAGGGTTGGCGTGAAGGCATCTGCGGCCCTGATCACACTGGTCGCGTTTTTGATTTTTGTTGCGGTCATCGCGCTTGCCGTGGGATTATTACTCCAGAACCAGGAGTTCCTTAATGGTCTTGTATCGACCATTATCAACTGGGCGGGCCCCGGACAGAATAATTCCATAACAACGGCGCTCCATATTAACCAGACCCAGCTGGACGGATTAATTGGCAACAGCAACCAGACGATTAACCAGTGGGCAGATTCAATCATCGGGCAGATACCGGCACTAGGGTTCCAGTTGCTGGTTTTTTTCTTATCCTTTTCTGTGTTCCTTTACAAGGGTGAGGAACTGTACAATTCATCGTTCGCAATGCTCCCGGAAAAATTAAAAGAGCCGGTGAAGCACCTGACGCACACGGCAGTCGATACCCTCTATGCCATCTACGTTGTCCAGCTAATTATTGTGATAGTTACCTTCATTCTTGCCTTACCGTTTTTTTATTTCCTTGGATTTGAGCATGTACTCTTTTTCAGCTCACTTGCAGGCCTCTTAAAAATAGTCCCCATACTTGGTCCATCAATCCTTATGGCATTTCTCGCGGTGTATGCGATATCAATATCCGATATGACGGCCCTGGCCCTTCTTATCTTTATAGGTTACCCGGTGGTCTGCGCATTTCCTGACTTGTTTATCCGTCCGGTACTTATGGGCAGGCGTACCTGCATTCATCCAGTCATCATGTGGATTGGATTCGTAGGTGGCCTGTATACCCTCGGGCTTGTCGGGTTCGTGCTGGGCCCACTAACCCTTGTATTGCTGATCACGGGATATCACATTCTGAAGGGAGACCATGAATCCTGCGGGGCGGGCAGGACGGCAGAGACCGAGAAGCAATAATCCCAGGTATTAATATCCGGATTACGAGGTAATACCTCATATTTCCAGGTTCACTTATGCCCTGGCCCCCGCGGCCTGGCACAGGATAAACGAAATTCGCAGCAGGGGTTGCCTGGCCGGGCTACGGCCCTGTGGCAGTAATAAGGGTACAATAAATAAAGCCCGATCAGATATGTAATAGCGCGAGGGTTGCCGAGCCAGGTCAAAGGCGATGGGTTTAGGGTCCATTCTCGAAGGGGTTCAGGTGTTCGAATCACCTCCCTCGCATCGTATTCGTTACACATTTTGTCTCTTTTCGGGAAAAGACTAAATTCTCACCTCATACAAAGAATGTGTAAGAGTGAAGACCTATGCCCAGGCTCAAATGGTACCTTTGTGTGTTAATACTCCTGATCATCATTATCCAGTCAGTATCAGGAGCAATAAGTGTCAGAAATATGGTAGTCAATCCATCAGGGGACCTAATTTCGGGGCAAGTTCCGCCCAAACAGGTGTCCGTCTCCTATGCAGTCAATTTCATACCTGATGGCGGTATGACATTTTCGAGCAGCAACACCCTTGATATGTTTACCGACCTTGAAAACGCCCGCTGGTCATATTCAACAGTGCTGGATGGTAATGCAAATCCACCGCTGACAGATAACGGCAATAGTGTTGATATTAATGGCTGGGTGCTATCTTACCCGTCAAGAAGGGATCTTACGATACTGGTAAACCTGACAGGGGAGGTCCCCGCCGTATCAGCAACCGGAAAAAAGACCCTGGTAAAGGTGGGTGTCTATAACGGAGGGAACGAGGTATATCCCGGTTCTGCAGTAATCCGTGAGGCAAATGTCATCCTGCCCGGCAGTCCGGCAGTATCATCAACAGCACCTACAATTCAGCAGTCCCCGGGTCAGACACCGAAGCTAACGGCCACCACGCCCGTCAGCACCGCCCAGGTTCCTGCAACATCCACCCCTCCATCTTCAGCCCTGGTTATACCGGTAGGCATAATTACCGTCATCTTCCTTTTAATCTCGTTCATACCACTCGGACTCCTGATATTCCATGATTATTTCGGGCTTGGAAAACTTTTGATCCCGCAACCTTTTCCTTTGCGTGCAGCTATTGCCATTGTCCAGGTACTTTGTGGGATCGGCCTCCTTTTCGTCCTCTTGCCACTCCAGGTTATATACACAAACCTCGTAGTGGCAGAAAGCGGCCTTGCGCCAATTTTTGTGTTACTGGTGCTCCTGTTAGTGTCATATGTTACACTATCGGCTTTTGCTCTCGCGATTGGTTCTTTACTCAGGAAGGCATTCCGCTGGACTCTCAAAGTGCATAGTATTGCCGGAATTGCAACCCTTGTCCTCGCATCCACTGCAATTGTCGTATTCGGAACAACCCCTGATATCCTGCAATCACGGACAGTTGTGGTAGTTATTGCCGTAATTGCAGCCCTGGTTACTACCCTGCTCGCCTTGTGGCAGGACCATGCACTCAGGGAGGACCTTGGGCGCGACTGGGTCTCCTCGTTGTCTGACTTTTTCCACCGATTGAAAGGAAACCTCAACCCGAAGAAGACCCCTCAAACAGATATGGGGGCCGCGATCACCATCCTCAATACCCGGCTGGCAAAAGGCGAGATCGGCCTTGAGGAATACAACCAGCTAAAAGAAGCCATTAAGAAATAATCTCATTTTTCCCTTCTTCCCCGAGACTCCGCACCGTTTAACGATAAGTGGCATATTTTTTCTATTCAATGTTCAGAAATTTCCACAAGAATAATACACGCATTTATTAAAATTTTATAAATCCCTGAACAATGGGTAATAATCGTCTGAACCAAAATTACGGGGCATGGTTACGCATCCATTTCCGGTTCTGTCACATGTCAGATACAGTTGGGTGCAGGGAATCCTTGTTCATTAAGGGCTTAGATCCCGATAAAAAAATGGAATACTGGGTTTTTTACTAATATACCACAAAATCGGCCATTTTTGGAAAAATGAAGGAATTAGAGCAGTACCAAACAAAAATCCGAGCCCTTGCACAAGGTGGGGGGTGTAAAGGGTAGTGCTATGATAATACCCCGCTTATCGTTCGAATAATGAGGCCGGAATATGACTGAATTTCACAAATAGCCGATTGGATTTCCATTGTTCTGGCAGTTGTCACCCACCTGTACTGATGCAGAGCTTCTTAACCTCGGGAAGCTTAGATAATGTGCAGTTATAATAGAGCTGTTTGAGAAATATCATGTATAAATCAAATTTTGGAGGGTCGAGTAATTACGGCCCCCGTGAAATGACTAAAGTAGTCTGTTCAGATTGTGGAAAAGATTGTGAAGTACCGTTCAAGCCGACCGAAGGCAGGCCTGTATATTGTCAGGAATGCCTCCCGAAGCACAGACAGCCCAGGTACTAACCTGATAATCGTCTTTTTTTTAGTTAACAATTGAGTGTACTTCAACAGCGGCGAGCGTTGCTGGTTATTCAATTATTATGGCATGTTTCCACGGTTGCCCACTGGATGTTAAATTCATATCCGGTTCGGTTTCTCTCCCGGATCTGTTTCGGCCGTTTTCCTCGCTTTCCTGGTTACCCTTTCTGTCTACATAGGGGCCCTTGAGGAACCCAATAACAAGGTCACCCTAATCGAAATACCTCATGCACCAAATAGTCCATGCGGGACACAAACAAAATGATAGAAAACGGTTCATTCTTCACTCTGACAGGTATATCTGCCATCAATGAGGTGAAAACCAATGTCTTATATATGGTAATTATCCATACTCTACTAAACAGAGGAACGAAGATCT
>Ga0194039_1000580_pt1 | contig 21643 bp, 24 predicted proteins | sample JunL228m_MetaG_FD_148679 | JGI IMG/M metagenome (GOLD analysis project Ga0194039, IMG submission 148679) | Anoxic zone freshwater microbial communities from boreal shield lake in IISD Experimental Lakes Area, Ontario, Canada - Jun2016-L227-8m | ecosystem: Environmental > Aquatic > Freshwater >... | reverse complement strand
CACCCGTTCGCCACTCGCCACCAGGATTGCTCCCGTGCTGCCGTTCGACTTGCATGTGTAAGGCATGCCGCCAGCGTTCAATCTGAGCCAGGATCAAACTCTATAGTTCGATCTTGAATTTTTTCGCATGTTTCCATGCAACTCATAAAAACGGAATTGAAGTGAACTTCACTTCTATTCTCATGAGCGTTTGTAGAGCCATAAGACTCTAGTTCCGAAGAACTTGGCAATCGCCTTCAAACGCCCACGCTTATCGGCTGTAAATTTTTAATGATCCTAAACAAACCTTCCAGCCAGCTTAGCTTTGCTTCACTGCGATCAGCGAAGCCTTGAATTATGACACACTTTTTGCCCGAAGGTCAAGCTGGGCCAAAAAAGATTTCCACCGACGCATCGCTTAAAAATAAGTGAGGTCGGGGGTGGAACTTTAGCACTTGTTGCGCAGAAAGACTAGAGGGGCTTGTCCAATCGTAAAGACAGGGGCAGTGCCCGTACACACCCACGGGCACCACGCAGCAAGCGCTCCAGCGACTGCCGATCAGACCCTAAAGCGGTCTGAGAGCGCGCCCAGCCGGGCCATCAAGGCCGGGGCGATGCTCGTGAGGGGGAGGACTTCGTCTGCCGCCCCATGGAGAATCGCCTCGCGCGGCATCCCAAACACGATGCAGCTGGCTTCATCCTGAACGTAGTTGTAGCTTCCCGCGTCGCGCATTTCCCGCATCGCCTTGGCACCGTCATTGCCCATGCCGGTGAGCATGATTCCGAAGGCATTGCGCCCAACTACGCGTGCCGCCGAGTTAAACAGAACCTCAACTGAGGGCTTGTGGCGGTTGACGGGTTCGCCGTCGGCAACAACGCACACATAGTTGGCACCACTCTTGTCCACCCAAAACTGCTTTCCTCCGGGTGCGATATAGGCGTGGCCGGGCAGGATGCGGCCTCCGTTAACGGCCTCTTGCACCGTGATTTGACACAAACCGTCCAGACGTGCGGCAAAGCTGGTGGTAAAGCCGGGCGGCATGTGCTGCGTGATGACAATTCCCGGTGCGTTGGCGGGCATCTGAACCAGAATTTCCTTGATCGCCTCGGTTCCGCCGGTGGACGCGCCAATGCAGATCAGTTTTTCGGTGGAGATGCCCCGTGAAGTGGGTTGTTCGACTCGGCCCGGCAGCACCGGCTTGGCCGCGTCCGCCGGCCCGGTCTGGCTCAGGCGCCGGACATGCGCGGTTGCGGCGACGCGCACCTTGTCCACGATCTGGCCGGCAAGTTCACTGATGCCATCGGTCAGGCCAATCCTGGGCTTGGCCACAAAATCCACAGCGCCGAGTTCAAGCGCGCGCATGGTCACCTCCGCCCCGCGTTCGGTGAGGGTTGAAATCATGACCACCGGCATCGGGCGCAGGCGCATCAACCTGCCCAAAAAGTCAATGCCGTCCATCTTGGGCATCTCAATATCCAAAGTCACCACATCCGGGTTGAGTTCGCGGATCATCTCGCGTGCTATCAACGGGTCGTTGGCCGCCCCAACGCACTCCATGTCACTCTCTTTGTTGATGATTTCGGTGAGCAGGCTGCGCACCAGGGCAGAATCGTCAACAACCAGAACACGGATCTTTTTCACCGACAGCCTCAAAACAAATCAACGGAACCACCGGCGGTAGACTTCGCCACCGTTGCCGCATTGCCACGCCGCTCTTCAACCGCCAAGGTCTCAGGATGGGAGTGCGCCAACCGTTTCACCAAGGCCTTGCCCGTCACCGGGAAAAAGCACACCTTGCGCGGGTGAATATCGAGCACGTCTTGCGAAACCACCGGGATTCGCTCGGTCGCCAAGTAGTCCAGCACAAACTGTGTATTGCGCTCACCAACGTTCATCGTCGTAAATCCCGCCATCACCTGGGCACCGCCAAAAATCTTGGCTTGCATGGTCTCCCGCCGCGCTCCAAGTTTGAGCATCTCGTTGATCAGCAACTCCATGGCATACGAGCCATAGCGCCCCGACCCCTCTGCGCTATCGCCGTCAGGCAGCATGAAGTGGTTCATGCCACCGGTGCGCGAGCGGCCATCCCAAATGCACGCAGCAATGCATGAGCCCAGCACCGTCATCACCACCATGTCCTCATTGGAAACGAAATACTCGCCCGGAAGCACCTTCACAGCGTCGTACTGGAAATGGTGATCGGCGTAGAAAAAAGACGCCTCCCCCGGCTTGCGCGGTTGCGCCTTGAGTTCGTCAACCCGGGAAATGCGCCCGCTAGGCAACACCTTCCCGGGCGGCACCGCGCCCGCCGCCCGGCCTGCCGCAAGACCCGTAAGATTGGGAGGCAGGCTCATGGCACGCGCGCGACCTGGGCAACGGGCGTGACGGTTGCAACAGCGTCCACGCTAACGGCGTTCATAGACGGTTTTCCCCCGCAGAACAAACAAATCGCGCGAATCGCTGAAATTCTCCGCGTGCCCCACAAACAGCAAGCCACCCGGACGCATCACCCGGTGAATGCGCTCGAGCACACCGCGTTGGGTTTCACCGTCAAAGTAAATCATCACATTGCGGCAAAAGACCACGTCAAACGGCTCCCTGAAGGGCCAATCGTCGCGAATCAGGTTGACAATCACAAACTCGATGTGTTTCTTCAGTTCGGGCTTGACCCGCACCATGCCGTCGTTTGAACCTTTGCCTCGCAAGAAATAGCGCTGCATCTGGTCGGCATCAACCCCCTTCATCCCCTCCTGGCGGTAAATCCCCTGCGCTGCCGTGGCCAATACCTTGGAATCGATATCGCTTGCCATCAGGTTGAAATTGGCGCGCGGCCCCAAGGTGTCAAGCGCCGTCATCACAATCGAATAGGGCTCTTCCCCGGTAGAAGCCGCACTGCACCACACGCGCCAGGGCGTCACCGCAGGCTTGCTGTTGAGGAATTGGGCGAAAATCTCAAAGTGGTGGTGTTCCCGGAAAAACGAGGTCAGGTTGGTGGTCAGGGCGTTGACAAACTCTTGCCATTCCGGGCCGTCGCTGGACTCCAGCCACGACAAATACTCATGAAAACTCTGGTGCCCAGTGTCTCTCAACCTGCGCGAGAGGCGGCTATAGACCATGGCATGTTTACCGTCATGCAAACTGATCCCCGCGCGTTGGTAGATCATCGCCTGAACGCGATCAAAATCCCGATCCGTCCAGGCAAATTCCCGCCCCTGCAAGCCCGTGCCGAGCGCATCCGCTCCGAGGCCCGCCATTGAAGTGGTCGGCGAATTTTGTGATCGGTGCAACATCCGTGATGGGTTCCGTGGGCGCTCTCAGCCTCTCAGTCAGCCGCCGAAACCAGTCCCATATCCGTCGCAGACATCAGCTTCTCAATATCGAGCAGGATCAGCATCCTGTCGGCCAAAGCCCCCAGGCCGATCACTGCGTCGCTGTCGATGGCGCTTTCAATGTCCGGTGCCGCTTTCAGGCTGTCGGCGGGAAGCTCCATCACGTCGCTCACCGAATCGACCACGATGCCCACGATGCGGTTACGCAAGTTCAAGACAATCACCACGGTAAAGGCGCTGTATTCCGCCTTGGCACAGTTGAACTTCAGCCGCATGTCAACGATCGGGACAATCGTGCCACGCAGGTTAATCACCCCCTTGATGAATTCGGGTGCATTGGCCACCCTGGTTGGCGGTTCGTACCCCCGGATTTCCTGCACTTTCAGGATGTCGATGCCATATTCCTCCTGATCCAGGCGGAAGGTCAGGTATTCGCGCGGCGCAGCAGTTGCCAACTCGTCCATTTTTTCCATCATTCCCATGAGGGTTCTCCTTCAATTCAGAGCGGCATCAATGCCGCGAGCGGCGAACCAGCGCGCCGGTATCGAGAATCAACGCCACCTTGCCGTCGCCCAAGATCGTGGCACCCGACACGTTGGGCACCTTGCGGTAGTTGGACTCCAGATTCTTCACCACCACCTGCTGCTGGCCCAGTAGTTCGTCCACCAGCAGCGCCACGCGGCTACCGTCGGCCTCTACCACCACCATGATGTCGCACGACTTCTCAAAATCAAAGCGCGGCACCTGAAACACCTTCTCCAGCTCGATCACCGGCATGTACTCGTCGCGCACCTTGACCAACTGCGCGCCCTGTGCCACCGTGCTCACCGCCTCGGGCTTGACCTGGAACGACTCCACCACCGACGACAGCGGCAGGATGTAAACCTCCTCGCCCACGCCCACGGACATACCGTCCATGATGGCCAGCGTCAGCGGCAAGCGCACCGACACCCGCATACCCTTGCCCAGCGAAGACTCGATTTCCACGGTTCCATTCAGGGCGGCGATGTTCTTCTTCACCACGTCCATCCCGACACCGCGCCCGGACACATCAGTCACCACTTCGGCGGTCGAAAAGCCAGGTGCAAAAATCAGGCCCCATACTTCCGAATCGGACATCTGGTCGGAAACGTCCATGCCGCGCTCGCGCGCCTTGCTGAGAATCTTTTCCCGCGACAAGCCCCTGCCGTCGTCCCGAACCTCAATCACGATCGAGCCGCCCTGATGCGATGCCGACAGCGTGATGGTTCCGGTTTCGGGCTTGCCCGCTGCGATTCTTTGCTCCGGCATTTCCACGCCGTGGTCACAACTATTACGAACCAAGTGGGTGAGCGGATCGGTAATCTTTTCGACCAGGCCCTTGTCCAATTCGGTGGCCTCACCCTGGGTCACAAAATCCACCTTCTTGCCCAGTTTGCTCGCCAAGTCACGGAGCATGCGCGGGAAGCGGTTGAACACGATCGACATCGGAATCATCCGAATCGACATCACCGACTCCTGCAGATCGCGCGTATTGCGGTCCAGATCGGCCAGCCCGGTGAGCAACTGCTGGTACACCGCCGGGTCCAGCGCCCGGCTGTTTTGTGCCAGCATTGCCTGGGTAATCACCAGTTCGCCCACCAGATTAATGAGCTGATCCACCTTGTTGATCGCCACCCGGATCGTCGCGGCCTCCGGCTGCGCACCCCCGGTTGGGTGGCTGGCATTTGCGGGCGACTTGGAGGCCCCACCGGCCTCGGCCCCCGTCATGGCAGCACTGGCTGCGGCTGGGGCACCCGGTGACCCCTCAAAGAAGCCAAAGCCTGGCAGCGGGGCCAACGGCGCGCCGGGGGGCGGGTCGTCGGCATAGCTTGTCGCCACTTCGGGGGCACCCGCAGCGCCTTCAAAGAAGCCGTAGTGCGCATCCTCGGCCTCACTGGCCTTGCCGCCGCCCGCCGCCTTGATCGCAATGTGCTCTTTGGCTACGTGGAACGCGAACAAATCGAGCAACTCATCGTCGCTGGACACCGTCTCCACAGCAAAGATGCGCACGCCTTTTTCTTCCGTGGCGACCACGGTCACCGTGCCCAGGCCCGGAATGTCGCGAAACAGTTCCTGAATCGCGTCGGCCTGCTCCGGGTGTTCAATCGGGCCCACTCGAATTTCCAGCGAGCGCGCTGCTTTCTCTCCACTAGCAGCAGGCTGTAGCGCGGGCTTGACGGCCACCGGCTCGGGCGGCGCAACGGGTGCCACCGCCTTGGGCGCAGCGGCCGTTGCGCCCCCACCTCCGAGCGCCAACTCGCTGATGCGGCGAACCAGATCTCCAGTGGCCATGGCCTCGCCCTCGCCACCAGCCTGGTGCCGCGCCAACAGACTGCGCGAGGCATCTGCCGACTCCAGCAGCACGTCCACCATGGCCGAATTGGGTTGTATTTCGTGGCGGCGCAGCCGGTCGAGCAGCGACTCCATCTTGTGCGTGAGTTCGGCAACGTCGGCAAACCCGAAGGTGGCCGCGCCCCCCTTGACCGAGTGCGCGCAGCGGAAGATGCCGTTGAGCTCTTCATCATCGGCGGTCTCAAGATTGAGGTTGAGCAGCATCTGCTCCATCAAATCCAGATTCTCGCCCGCCTCTTCAAAAAAGATCTGGTAGAACTGGCTGAGGTCAATATCGCCCCCAGTTCCACCACTCTCGTGCTGCGCTTCAGTCATGTCAAACTCCTAGAACTCTTACACGAAACCCGGACCATGGTGCCTACCGAATCACCTTCTTGATGACATCGAGCAACCTTGCCGGGTCAAAGGGCTTCACCAACCAGCCAGTCGCTCCCGCCGCACGCCCGGCCTGCTTCATCAAATCGCTCGACTCGGTGGTCAGCATCAAAATTGGCGTGCTCTTGAACCGGGGGTGCTCGCGCAGCTTGCGCGTTAGGCCCAACCCGTCCATGCGCGGCATATTCTGGTCGGTCAGCACCAGGTCGAAATCCTGGGTCTGCGCCTTCTCGTACGCATCCTGCCCATCCACCGCCTCTACCACCTGGTGCCCGGCGCCGATCAGCGTAAAGGACACCATCTTGCGCATGGAAGGCGAATCATCAACCGCGAGAATCAAAGACATGTAGCACTCCGTCAAATTCAACAAGCGAGGTCACCAGCAGCACGCCCCGCGTCAGAAAAGCTCAATCGAACCGGCATCCATTTCATCCTGCGTCACAGGGTTGGGACGCTCGGGCACCTCTTCCACAAAGGGAACCGCTTCGCCGTCTTCCGACCCCATCGACTCGGCCGCAAGCCGGTAGGCACAGCCCTGCAAAATCTTGGACGTATGCACAATCAATTGCGAGGCCATGTCCTGAAACTGCAACTCGGTCACAGCCGCGTGCAAGGCACTGCGCACCGCATCGAGTTCCTTGGACTCCATCAGGGCGGGGTCGGCCAGATTGGCGCTCGCACTGGTGAACCGTTCCATCAGGTTCTCCATGGTGTGCGCCAGCAAGCTGTCAAGCCTGGAGAGGTCGTGCACCACCACCAGCAAGGAATCCTGGAGCTCAGCCACCAGCATCACCGGCATTTGCACCGAAGGTGCTGCAGGTGTTGTCAGTTCGGGCTGCATGTCCCGGGCTCCTTGAGGCAAGTTTTCACAGCGGTTTCAATCCCGTTTCAAAAATCTTCAAATCCATAAGATTCTAGGGTAGCAGGGTACGCTCAGTATGGGGGAATTGGTAACCAAATGCTTACCAATTCATCGCAATACCGCCATTGCCTTGGTCCCCCGGCTCCCTCCATAATCAAGGGAAATGACTTTCGCGCAACCCGCCACCCCATCGCCGCAGCAATTGCTCAGAATCCTCCACCTGGAAGATTCAGCCATCGACCATCAACTGGTCTGCCGCGCCTTGGCCAAGGGAGCGCTGCGCTGCGACATTGCCCGGGTCGAGACCCTGGAGGCGTTTACCGCCGCCATGGCCCAGGAGCCGTTCGACCTGATTCTGGCCGATTTCCGGCTGCCCGGCTTTACCGCGCTCGACGCCTGGCTGTCGATCAAGGCCGACAAGCCGCCGCCGTTTATCCTGCTTTCGGGTGCCATCGGCGAGGCTGCAGCGGTTGCCGCTATCCACGAAGGCATCAGCGACTACCTGCACAAGGACGACCTGAGCCGCCTGGAGCGCGTGATCGAGCGCGCCCTGGAAGTGCGCCACGCCCGACTCGCCAAGGAGCGCGCAGACGCCGAACTGGCCGCCTCCGAGCGCCGACTGGCCGAATTTGCCGAGCATCTGCAAACCACCATCGAACAAGAGCGCGCGGCGATTGCGCGCGAAATCCACGACGACATCGGCGGCTCGCTGGCGGCCGCCAATTTGGGCCTGGCCTGGCTCTCGCGCCACGAAACCAACCCGGCCACGCTGGCCCAGATCCAATCGGCCACCGACATGCTGCAGCACGCCATTGGTGCCAGCCAGCGCATCATGCGCAACCTGCGCCCTGCGATTCTTGACCAGGGCCTGTTTGCCGCCGTCCAATGGCTGGCCAGCGGCTTTGAAAAGCGCACCGGAATCAGCACCCGGCTTGCCACCAACAACGAACACCTGAGCGTGGCCAAGCCAATCGAGCTAACCGCCTACCGCACCGCGCAAGAGGCCTTGACCAACGTCTCCAAATACGCCGCCTGCACCCTGGTGCAGATCGACATTTCCGACGCCGACGACGTGCTCACGCTCGAAGTGACCGACAACGGCAAGGGCATCGGCGCCGAAGAATTGGACAAGCCCAGCGCCTATGGCATCCGAGGATTGCGTGAGCGCGCCAAGACCGTGGGCGGCTGGCTCGATGTCAGCACCCGCGCGGGTGCGGGCACATCCATTATTCTTTCAGTGCCCCTGACGCACGAGCGCCAGTTTCCTACGGAGTAGCAAGCCCATGATCAAGGTGGTTCTCTGTGACGATCACGCAATGGTGCGCCGCGGCATCCGCGACACCCTGACCGAGGCGGTGGACATCCAGGTCGTGGGGGAAGCTGGCAGTTACGCCGAGGTACGCGAGTTGATGCGCGGCGTGCCCTGCGACGTGCTGGTGCTCGACTTGAATCTTCCCGGGCGCGGCGGCCTGGAAGTGCTGGCAAGCCTGCGCGAGGCGGGCTCTGCGGTGCGGGTGTTGATTGTCTCGATGTTCGCCGAAGACCAGTACGCCTTGCGCTGCCTGCGCGCCGGGGCGCAGGGTTATCTGAACAAGGCAGGCGACCCGGCCAATCTGATTGCGGCCGTACGCACCCTGGCCCAGGGGCGCAGGTACGTTACCGCCGAAGTCTCCGAGATGCTGGTTGAGAACCTGTCGTCTCCAGGCACCGAGACACTGCACTCCACCCTGTCCGAGCGGGAGTTGCAGACGCTCCTGAAGATCGCCTCGGGCAAGCGCCTGGCCGACATTGCCAAGGAACTCATGCTCAGCCCCAAGACCGTGAGCGTCTACCGCTCCCGGCTGCTGGAGAAGCTCAAGCTCAGCAACAACGCCGAACTGACGGTTTACGCCATTCGCAACGAACTGGTTTAGCGCACGGGGCTTACGAGCTTGGTACTCCCCGCGGGGATTGGCGTTGGGGCCCGAGCAAAAATTTACACGCCGGAAAAAATCACAATCGCGCGCTCCATCAGCGCCATGAATGGCTGATCCAGCATCGGCAGCGTGAAGGCTATGCCCACCAAGCCGACCACCAGCGTAATCGGAAACCCGACCGCAAAAATGTTCATTTGCGGTGCCACGCGCGACACAATGCCCAGCGCGAGGTTGACGAACATCAGCATGCCCACCATCGGCAAGGCAATCCACAGCGCACTGGCAAACAGTTCGCTGGCAAAGCGGTGCAGCTTCATCTGCTTGAGCGCTTCCAGAAAGTTCTGGTCCACCGGAAACGCGACAAAGCTCTTGTTGACCGCAATCAGCACCATCAGGTGGCCGTTCATCACGACGAATAGCAGCGAGGTCATGTGCCCAAAAAAACGTGCCACTGCGCTCGATTGGGAGTTGAGCGAGGGGTCAAAGAACGACGCAAAGTTCAGGCCCATCTGAAAGCCCACCACTTCGCCCGCCAGTTCCACAGCGGCAAATACCAGGCGCACGGCAAAGCCGATGGCCAGGCCGATGCCCACCTGCTGCATCACCACGCCAATGGCCTGCGGGTCGTTGAAGCCAATCACCGGCCCTTGCGGCAGGCTCGCTTGCGAAGCCAATGTCACAAAGAAGGCCAGCCCAACCTTGGCACGCAGCGGAAAGCCGCGCGACGAAAACACCGGTGCCGAGGTAAACACCGCCAGCACGCGCAGAAAAGGCCAGAAGAAGGGTGAAACCCAGGCTGCCAGTTGAGCTTCGGTGAAAGAGATCACGGACTGCGGCCCCGATCAACCTAGATTGCGCAGTTGGACGCGCCCGAGTGGGCTGTCAGGCAGGGGCTTGGCAAGGCACTTTCGACGATGCTGGCTCCTGCCAGCAAGGAGGAGCAACGCCGCTAGGGCGCTGCCTGGCAGCGCAATTGGGTGCGTAGCGTTTCCGCCTAAACGGTGAGTTTCTTCGTGGTCAAAATTGTTTGCAAACACGGGTCTGTCCTGCGGAAATGAAGCGGTCAACTGCCGTGTCCAGGTTCAGACCACCGAAGACGGAATCGCTTCAATGGTGCGCCGGATGTATTCCACCAGCATGGTCAGCATCCAGGGCCCGGCAATGGAGAACACGGCAATCACGGCGATCAGCTTGGGCACAAAGGCCAGCGTGGCTTCGTGGATCTGCGTGACCGCCTGAAACAGACTGACCAGCAAGCCCACCGCCAAAGCCGTTCCCAACACGGGTGCCGACACCATCAGCAGCATCAGCAGCGCCTCCTGGCCCATCGTCAATACCATTTGCGCATTCACGGCATCTCTCCCTACAGGACAAAACTGGCGGCCAGGGAGCCAATCAGCAGGTTCCACCCGTCGGCCAGCACAAACAGCATCAGCTTGAACGGCAGCGCCACCAGCACCGGCGAGAGCATCATCATCCCCAGCGACATCAAGACGCTGGCCACCACAATGTCAATCACCAGAAACGGTATGAAGATCATGAAGCCGATCTGAAACGCCGACTTCAGCTCGCTGATCACAAAGGCCGGCACCAGCACCCGCAGCGACGCGGTATCGGGCTTGGTTTCAGGCGGGAGCTTGGCCAGCTTGGCGAACAGCGCAAAGTCGGACTGGCGCGTTTGCTTGACCATGAACGAGCGGATGGGCGCTTCGGCCTTGACAATCGCCTGTTCAAACGGCATCGAATCCTTGGTATAGGGCAGGTAGGCTTCGTTGTAGATGGTGTCTAGCGTAGGCCCCATCACAAAGAAGGTCAAAAACAGCGACAGCCCCACGATCACCTGGTTGGGCGGCGACGACTGCGTGCCCAGCGCCTGGCGCAGCAGCGAGAGAACAATCACGATGCGGGTAAAGCCCGTCATCATCAACAGCACCGCCGGCAGAAACGACAAGGCGGTAAAAAACAGCAGGGTCTGGATCGGGACCGAAAAGCTCATGCCTGAACTGCCCGAGCCCACCAACAGCGGCAGTTGTCCGGCAGCCTGTGCGCTTGCCGCACTGTGCAATAACAGCGCCGCCACGCCAACCGCAGCCTTGCCCGCCGTGCCCGGACTCCAACCTTTGCAAGCCATGCGTTGCGTGTCCATGGTTACAGCACCGCCGCAGCGTGCGTGAGCGCATCCACCGGGCCTTGTGCACTGGTGGGGCCAAGCGGCGCAACGTGCAAGCAAGTCACGTTTTGGGCGGTTACACCCAGGGTCAGCGAAACGCGCGCTCCCTGGGGCCCGGTTTCCACCGTCACCACTTTTTGGTGCTGGCCCACGGCGACCGCCGAAACAAACTTCAACTGCGCATCCGACGCATACGCCCCCACGGGGTTGCGCGCCCTGAACCGCTTGACCGCCATCGGAAGGCAGGCCAGCGCGGCCAGAAACAAGCCAATCCAGACGAGTGACTGCGTCATTGCGACTACCTACTTAGCTCTTGCTGACGCGACGCAGACGCTCGGAGGGCGTCACCACGTCAGTCAGGCGAATGCCAAACTTGTCGTTCACCACCACCACTTCGCCTTGCGCAATCAGGTAGCCGTTGACCAACACGTCCATGGGCTCACCGGCGAGTGCATCGAGCTCAACCACCGAGCCCTGTCCGAGCTGCAGAATGTGCTTGATTGGCACCTTGGTGCGGCCCAGTTCCACGGACAACTGCACCGGGATGTCGAGCACCATATTGATGTCGTTGACGTTGTTGTCTGCGCCGGCACCACCCTTGGTAGAAAAAGGTCGCGGTGCCTCGCCGCTCAAGACGCCGCCAGACGGGTCCTCTGCTGCCGCGTCGTTGGCCTTTTGCTCCAACAGGGCCTCGGCCCAATCGGCCATACCGTCGTCGGCGGCCACTTCCATGGTTTTGTCTTCAGATGCCATTGGTTTCCCCCATCCACTTTTGGTCATTTCCGCGCAACGCCTTGTCTATGCGTATTGCGTACTTCGCGTTATGCGTGCCGTAGTGGCACTCAAAGATTGGCACGCCATCAATGCTTGCCTCAATCGTGGGTTCACGGTTGAGTTCAATGAAGTCGCCCTTTTTCATCGCCAGCAACTGCTCCACCGTTGCATCGGCGCGCGCCAGTTCAGCCACCAGGGTGACCTCGGCGGCCTGAATTTCGCGTGTCAGCACCGTCACCCAGCGCCGATCCACTTCAATCGAGTCGCCCTGCGTGGCCGAATACAGCACGTCGCGGATCGGCTCCAGCGTCGAATACGGAAAGCAGAAATGAATGGCCCCGGTGATGTCCCCAATTTCCAGTTGGAACGAGGTCGAAATCACGATTTCGCTGGGCGTGGCGATGTTGGCAAACTGCGGCTGCATTTCCGAGCGTTGGTACACCAGCTCCAGCGGATAAATCCCCTTCCAGGCTTTCATGTACTCGGCGGTAATCACGTCCACCAGGCGGTTGATGACGCGCTGCTCGGTGGCCGAAAAGTCGCGCCCCTCGATGCGGGTCTGGAACTTGCCCGTGCCGCCATACAAGGTGTCGATCACGCCAAACACCAGTGCGGGCTCGCACACAACCAGGCCACTGCCACGCAGGGGCCGAATGGCCACGATATTGAAGTTGGTGGGCACCGCCAGTTCGCGCAGGAACGCGCTGTAGCGCTGCACCGCCACCGTGCCGACCGAAATTTCCGGGCTGCGGCGGATGAAGTTGAACAGGCCAATGCGCAGGTTGCGTGCAAATCGCTCGTTGACGATTTCCATGGTGGGCATGCGCCCACGCACGATGCGCTCCTGGCTGGAGATGTTGTAGGCCCGAACCTCGCCCTGCTGCGCTTCCTCTTCGACGGTCTTCTGGCTCTCGCCGGTCACGCCTTCGAGCAGGGCGTCTACCTCTTCCTGGGAAAGAAATGATTCGCTCATGGTTTCAGGCTCAAAGCTGCTTTACTGGACGATGAAGCTGGAAAACAGCACACCCACCACCGGGTACTCAGGCTTGTCGGCCTTGCTGCCTGCGTTTTTCTTGACCGGCGTCACCGGCGCGCTTTCGCGCTCAACCGCGTCACCGCCAAAGGGAATCGACGATTCACGCAGAATGTCGTTGGCGAGCTTGTCCTTGCCTTCGAGCGACAGCAGCTCCCCTGCGGTGCGCTTGGAAATCTGGCGCAGTACGCCATTGCGGATGGTCGGCAGATAGGCCTTGACGGTATCAATCGCGTGCGCGTCCTGCGCCACCAGGGTGATGCCAATTTGGGCCACCTTCTCGCCTCCGGGGTCGGCCAGGTTGACTACCATGTTTTCCAGCGGCAGGTAGGCCGGGGGCGACTTTGCAACCGCATGGCCCGAGCCGTGGCCACCGTCGTCGCCTTCTTCGGCGGCGGCGGCGCGCTGCTTGCTGATATACAGGAAGGCACCACCGGCAAGAAGCAGCAGCACGAGCACGGCTGCGCCAATGATGATCAGCATCTTCTTGCTCTTGACGGGAGCTTTGACCTCTTCAACATCTTCGGCTTGTTCTGACACGACAGTTCCTTATTGCTCGCTAAGTTCTGGTCATTATTCAACGCCTGCCAAGGGGCTAAAGCCTGAATAAAGCGGGTCAATTGGCCCTTATCCGAGCGAACTGGTGCGTCCGGCTGGATTACACGAACATGTCAAGCGCGCGCTTGGGGTCGCTCACGCGTGCACGTCCCGCTTCAGTGGTCAGTGGTTGTAGCGCGGCTGCGGCGGTCTGCGCCGGGTTCTGTGAAGGGCGACGCTCCTGCGCACCCGAGTCGCCAGCGCCGGTGGTGCCCACCGACACCCCGCCGAGCTGCAGGCCTTCGCGCTGCAGCAGGTCTTTCAGGTGTACTGCGGCGCTCTCCAATGCGGCGCGCACCTGCGGGTCGTCGGTCTGAAACGTCACATGGGCTTCGTTGCCCTGCAGGCTGATGCTCACATCCACCGGCTTGTCGCCCAGGCCATCGACGCTCAACTGCGCCTTTTGAATGTCGTGGGTAATCCAGAATGCCACTTGCTCGGCCACCACCACTTCCGGCGCAGCAGGTGCCGCCACCGGCACATCGGTGCTACTGGGCTGGGGCGATGCCACACCAAAGAGTTGCGCCTCGGGCGCGCCCTCTACCACCTTGGACCTGGACGCGGGCCGCTCCAGCGGCAGCCCTTCGGCCTGCACTAACTGAGCAAAGTCGGGCGCGGGCGCTGCCGCGGCACCAGCGCTCAAAGGCGCTCCCTGCAAGCTGCGCTCGATTTGCGCGGCGCGCAGATCGACGCTGGTGGCATGGGACGCTGCTGCATGAGAAGCCGCGCCCGGATGGGTGCCAAGGGCAGTGGTGTCTGGTTGCTGCGGCACGCTGTGTGACGCCAGTGCCGCCGAGACAGCAAGCGCGGCAGGCGTTTGCGCCAGGCGGATAGGCAAGGCCACGGTCGCACCCATAGGCGTGGGGCTGGACGCTTCTGCGCTGGTCAGGCGAATGCCTTCCCACGCGGTAAGCGTCAGCGGGTCTTGGGACGCGATTGCGGCGGTCTGGCCCGCCTGCGCCTGCGCCTGCGTCGGCACGGCACTCAAAACGGTGGCCGCACCGGTTTGTTCTGACGCGGCAGCGGCAGGCAGGAGTGCTGCCAGGGCGTTGGGCGACAAGCCCGCTTGTGGACTCGCGTCAGCCGCTTGTGCGCTTGTATTCGATGGGGCACGCGACAAAAGTTGCCCCCCAGGGTTGCCGACTGTGCCCGGCATACCCTGTCGGCCAAGCGCCGCCTCGGTCAACACCGTGCCTCTTGTTCTGGACGGCATTGCGAGGGCCGCACCTGCCGCGTCGGTCGCAGCGGTACCCACGCCTTGGGCGTTGGGTGCCAGCGCCCAGGCCATCGATTGCGCTAGCAGGGCGTTGCCATCCATCGGGGTATTGGGCTGCACCACAGCAGCGTCGGGCACGCCAGTGGGCAGCGCCGCCGTCGGCAGCGCCAGCGTGGCGCCAAGCGCGTCGCCTGAAGCATCGTCGGCCGCAGCCAGGGCGCTCAGAAATCCGCCCGGTGCGCCTGGGTTGGTTGCGCCACCCTTGCCCTGGTTGGCCCGGTGGCCGTGCAGGGTGGTCGCGCCGCGTAGCGGTTGCGCTTGAATCGTCATGGTGTTTCTCCCTGCACATTGCGTGCGCCCGAACGGGCGTACGCCATCGATGCAAATTCGTCGGTATGGCTCTGGTCGCGACGCTTTTGAACCTGCGCTTGCTCTTTCAGGCGCGCATCCAGGATCTGGTTGAGTCCGGCCAAACGAAACTCAGCCTGGAGCAAATCCTTGGTCGCCTGATCGATCTGACCCTGCACACCCGCAAGCGCCCCGTTTTGCAGCGTAATGGCCTGCTGCAGCCGGTCCATGAACTGGTAGTGGTGGCGAATCAACTCGGCCGAAAACATGCCAGGGGGAGCGCCCATCCAGCGCCCATCGGTCTCGGCGGCATAGCCTTCCAACTGCGCCATCTGTTCATTTGCAAAATCCAGGTTGCGCCGAAACCGCGCCAACAACTTGGCGCACTCGTCACGCTGCAAGGTAGCAAGCTCAATCGCCAGACGGATACTTTTTAGCTGTGGCATGGCTGTTCCAGTCAAACTTTGCTGTAGAAAATTCCGTGCATCAAGTTACCCCGAAGTCATGGATCGCCACGGCCTGACGGCCTCGCGATGACGAAAGGCAGTCATTGCGAGGAGCGAAGCGACGCGGCAATCCATGCAGGCATCGACCAGATCAATTGTCATGTGCGGCCTTTGGTCAGCGTGGTGGCTGCCGTCAGTTCGTCCACGACCAGGTGGGCCGCAGAGGCTTCGTACATATCCTGTTGCAGAAACGCGGCCATGCGATCGTGCAGGGCGATGGCTTCGTCGAGTGCCGGGTCCGAGCCGGCGGCGTAGGCACCAATCTGCACCAGGTCGCGGCCGCGCTCGTATTTGGAATACACCGCCCGAAACCGGCGTGCCAGTTCAAAGTGCTCGCGCGAGACCACGTTGTGCATCACCCGCGAGGCCGACTGTTCCACGTCGATGGCCGGATAGTGGCCCGACTCGGCCAGCGTGCGCGAGAGCACGATGTGCCCGTCCAGAATCGCCCGGGCCGCATCGGCAATCGGGTCCTGCTGGTCGTCACCTTCGGACAGCACGGTGTAGAACGCCGTGATCGAGCCCACGCCGTTGAGCCCATTGCCACTGCGCTCAACCAACTGAGGCAGCTTGGCAAAGCACGACGGCGGATAGCCCTTGGTGGCGGGCGGCTCGCCAATGGCGAGCGCAATTTCACGCTACGCCATGGCGTAGCGGGTGAGCGAGTCCATCAGCAGCAGCACGTGCTTGCCCTGGTCGCGAAAGCTCTCGGCAATCGCCGTGGCGTACGACGCGCCCTGCATACGCAACAGCGGCGGCGCGTCGGCCGGAGCGGCCACCACCACCGAGCGGGCGCGGCCTTCTTCGCCCAGAATATCTTCGATAAATTCCTTGACTTCGCGGCCACGCTCACCGATCAGCCCGACCACAATCACATCGGCCTGGGTGTAGCGCGCCATCATGCCCAGCAACACGCTCTTGCCCACGCCCGATCCGGCAAACAGCCCGATGCGCTGACCGCGTCCCACCGTCAGCAAGGCGTTGATCGCACGCACTCCGGTATCGAGCGGTTGGCGCACGGGTGCGCGGTCCATGGCGTTGATCGGACGCCGGTCCAGCGGCAGCGGACTCACATCCAGAATCGGCCCCTTGCGGTCCATCGGCTTGCCCTGCGAATCCACCACCCGGCCGAGCAAACCATCGCCCAGGGGCAGGCGCAGCATGCCGGTATCCGCTGGCGTGATGGCGCGGGCGTTCTCGCCAATGCGCGCCACCGCAATGTAGGCGCTCGCGGGTGCCACACCGGCACCGGCGCACAAGCCATGGACATCGCCCGCAGGCATCAAAAAAGCGCGGTCGCCGGAAAACCCGACCACCTCGGCCAGCACCGGCTCGCGCGCCTTCATGGAAACCACGCATTGCGAGCCCACTGGCACCCGGATGCCACTGGCTTCCAGCACCAATCCGGTCAGGCGCGTGAGCGTGCCACGCACTTCGAGCGTGCTTTGCTGCGCCACGCTGCGCCGCGCCTGCTCCAGATAGTTGTTCCACTTGGTGGCGTGCTCAGTCTGCATCACCCACCTCCCACGACGATTCCAGCCCCAGGCTGGCAACGGCGCGCGCCCAGCGCTTTTCCAGTGTGCCGTCCACCACCGTACCGGCCGACTCGACCAGGCAGCCACCACGGGTGATGGCAGCGTCGGACAGGAATGTCAGCGACAGATGGACGTACTCCTGGCGCAAGACCTCGGCAAACACTTCCAGGTCGAGCGGGTTCAGGCGCACCACGGCGGCCTTGCTGTCCACCGCCAGCACGCCCAGTGCGTCGCGGATCACGGGTTGCAAGGCATTGGGGTTGGCCGCCATTTCGTGGCGCAGCACCTGGCGCGCCAATTCGCAGGCCAGCTCCAACACGCCTTTGGCCAGGACCTGCTCGGTCTGGGCCAGTTGCGCCTGGGCATTGGTAAACAGGTCGCCAAAACGCTGCGCCTCACGGTGACCCTGGTCGGCAATGTAGGCGTCGAGTTGGCGGTGCCCCTCGAGCGTGGCCTGGGCGTGACCCTGGGTGAAGCCCTCGGCGTAACCGGCCTGGCGCACGCCGTCGGAGCGCTGCTGCTCGTGCGCCATTTCCTGGGCCTTGAGCTTGGCGGCAAAACGCAGCGATGCCTGATCGACCGCGCCGAAGTTCCAGTCGGAAACAACGCCAACTTCTTCTTCGGGAATGAAACGGTTGTTGGAGCGCACCATCAGATCATGGCGTCTTCGCCACCTCCGCCACCGATAACAATCTGACCCTCTTCGGCCAGGCGGCGCACGGTCTTGAGAATTTCCTTTTGCTGCGCTTCGACTTCGGACAGGCGCATCGGCCCGCGCGACTCGAGGTCCTCGCGCAAGGTAGCAGCCGCCCGGGTGGACATATTGGCCAGGATTTTTTCCTTGAGCTCGGGTTGTGCCCCCTTGAGCGCCACGATCAGCGCGTCCGACGACACTTCCTTGAGTACCAACTGGATCGCCTTGTCGTCGAGCTTGAGCACGTCGTCAAAGACAAACATCTTGTCCATGATCTTCTGGGCCAGATCGACATCGTGGTTGCGGATCGACTCAATCACCGTGCCCTCAATCGCCGTACCCATGAAGTTGATGATTTCGGCGGCGGTCTTGACACCGCCCATCGACGACTTGCGTACCTTGTCACCACCGGCGAGCACCTTGAACAGCACCTCGTTCAAATCCTTGAGCGCGGTGGGCTGGATGCCCTCCATGGTGGCCACGCGCAGCATCACTTCGTTGCGCTGGCGCTCGGCCAGGTTCTTGAGCACGTCGGCCGCCTGGTCGTAGTCCAGGTGCACCAGGATCGCGGCCACAATTTGCGGATGCTCGTTGCGCAGCAGTTCGGCCACCGACAGCGGGTCCATCCACTTCAGGCTTTCGATGCCGGAGACATCGCCGCCCTGCAAGATCCGGTCAATCAGCAGCGCAGCCTTGTCGTCGCCCAAGGCGCGCTTGAGCACCGAGCGCACATAGTCGCCCGAGTTGGACACCAGCAGGCTCTGCGACGCTGCCACGCCGGTAAATTTGCCCACCACGTCGTCCACGCGTTCGCGCGTGATCTGCGTGGTCTTGGCGATTGCCTCGCCGAGTTTTTGCACCTCTTTGGGTGACAAGTGCTTGAATACCTCTGACGCCTCTGCTTCTCCCAGAGACATCATCAGGATGGCAGCGCTTTCCAAACCGTCGTCCATGGCCATAGTTCATCTGCGCGGCGCTTAAGCCGGCACCTCGCCGTTCATCCAGGTCTTGATGATATTGGCCACGGCGGCGGGGTTGTCGCGCGTAAGCTTGCGCGCGTCCTCCAGCCGTAGCTCCTCTGCGGTCACCTGAGCTGGCTCGGTACTCATGCCCAGTTGGGGCCGCTCGGGCTGGTCCGACTCAATTGCATTGAACTGGTTTTCACGCACTGGGGCTGCGCGGCGGGCAGTTACCTGGGCCGCCATCATGGCCTTGGCGGTGGGGCGAATCACGCCCATCAGCACCAGCGCCCCAAACAGCAAGGTACCCAGGGGCCAGGCAAAGCTGCGCACGGTATCGAGCACTTCGGCCTGACGCCACAGCGGCACGTCCACCATCGGCACCGATTCGTTGGCAAAGGCGGCATTCATCAGGTTGACCGAGTCGCCGCGGTCCTTGCTGAAGCCCACTGCCTCGCGCACCAGACCGGTCATCTTCTCCAGTTGCGCTTCGCTCAGCGGTGTGCTGCTGACCTTGCCCTTGTCGCTGGTAACCACCTGGTTGTTCACCACCACGGCGGCATTGATGCGCTTGACCACGCCGCTGGCACCCTTGACCACACGCACCGTCTTGTCCACCTCGTAGTTGACGATGGACTCGCGCTTGGACACGCCACCCGCGCCTGCCTGGCCGTTGCTGCTCAACACCTGGGCAGCGCCGTTGATCGGGGCTGTTGCCTGCGACGGAGGCTGGTTGGAGGTGGCACCGGGCACGCCAGCCGGAGGATTGGATGCCGAGCCGTTGGAGCTTTCCACCGTTTGCTGGCTCCGGATGGCACCGGCCTCGGCGCTCTGGTTGGGCTTGTGCGACTCGGTGGTGGACTCGGTTTGCGAGAAATCGACCTCGGCGGTCACTTGCGCGCGCACGTTTTGCCGACCCACGATGGGCTCCAGAATTTCGAGGATGCGGCGGCTGTATTGCTGCTCAACCTGCTGCACGTACTGCAGTTGTTCGGCGTCCGCGCCGAGCGCGCCGCCAGAGCTTTCGCCGGTGGACAGCAGCTTGCCGGTGTCGTCGAGCACGCTCACGGCCCCCGTGGTCATTTCAGGCACGCTGGAAGCCACCAGATGCACGATGCCCGCCACCTGGGCGCGGTCCAGCGTGCGCCCCGGGTGCAGGCTCAGCAACACCGAAGCCGAGGGCTTTTGCTGTTCGCGGAAAAATCCGTTCTGGCTGGGCAGTGCCAGGTGAACGCGGGCGTTTTGCACCGAGGCCAAGGCCTGGATCGAGCGCGTCAGTTCGCCTTCGAGCCCGCGCTGGAACGTCAGGCGCTCCTGGAACTGGGTCATGCCGAAACGGTTGGCTTCCATCATTTCAAAGCCGTTGACAGCACCCTTGGGCAGGCCTTGCGAAGCCAGCTTGAGGCGCGCGTCATGCACCCGGTCGGCGGGCACCAGAATCGCGCCGCCGCCTTCGGTGTACTTGTAGGGCACGTTCATGGTGCTGAGCTGGGCAATCACTGCGCCGCCGTCCTTGTCGGCCAGATTGGAGTAGAGCACGCGCCATTCGGCCTGGCGTCCCATTACCAGACCGCCAATGCCAATGGCGACAAACAGAACGACGCCCAGAACCAGTTTCAAGCGCTGGCCCTGGTCTAGCGCGGCAAAGCGCTGGCCCATGGTGGGGTTCAGTGGAACGGTGGCAACTGCAGACATCTTGTTTTCCAATGCAATGTGGCGCGGGTCGGATCTCGGATGGCTCTGATTATTCGACCTGCCTCCAAAAACATGAGGGGAATAAGCGCCCGGATTACCCGCTATTTCAAAACAATGGCGCCCCGGTGGCTAGATACGATTGCTCCACCCTGCTTAAACAAGGTTGAACACCATGTCGCTCAAACTCAGTCCGCTATCCATGCCCACTTCGGTACGTCCCGGCGCGGGAGTACGCCCAGGCGCGTCTGCAGGGCTGCAAGGTGTGGGTGGGGGGTTCGCCAGTGCGCTCAACGGCGCGCTGGGGTCGGTCAGTGGCGCGCAAAACGAAGCCACCCGGCTGCAGCAGGAAGTGCAGATGGAAAACCCCAAGGTCAGCCTGGAAGAAACCATGGTCGCCATCCAGAAGGCGCAAATCGGCTTTCAGGCCACGCTGCACGTGCGCAACCGTATGGTGCAAGCCTATACCGACATCATGAACATGCAGGTCTAAGACCTGCCTGGCGAGGTCACGCCGCATCCTCGTCATCGCCAGGCCATCCAATTCCCGTCATCGCGAGGCCGCACCCCTTCGTCATCGCGAGGCCGTCAGGCCGTGGCGATCCATGACTTCATGTCTGCATGGATTGCCGCGTCGCTACGCTCCTCGCAATGACGACCTTTGGTCATCGCGAGGCCGCACCCCCTCGTCATCGCGAGGCCGTCAGGCCGTGGCGATCCATGACTTCATGTCTGCATGGATTGCCGCGTCGCTACGCTCCTCGCAATGACGACCTTTGGTCATCGCGAGGCCATCCAATTCCCGTCATCGCGAGGCCGTCAGGCCGTGGCGATCCATGACTTCATGCCTGCATGGATTGCCGCGTCGCTACGCTCCTCGCAATGACGACCTTTGGTCATCGCGAGGCCATCCAATTCCCGTCATCGCGAGGCCGTCAGGCCGTGGCGATCCATGACTTCTTGCCTGCATGGATTGCCACGTCGCTACGCTCCTCGCAATGACGACCTTTGGTCATCGCGAGGCCATCCAATTCCCGTCATCGCGAGGCCGTCAGGCCGTGGCGATCCATGACTTCATGCCTGCATGGATTGCCACGTCGCTTCTGGCAGCAACCCAAGCGCGTATCTTGCTCAGTGCAGCGTCATGGCGGGCTGCATGGTGCGCTCAAAGTGCGTCAGCCAGGGCTCGGCCAGGTAGCGGATCTGGGCGTCGTTCATCAGAATGCGCTGCATGATGCGCGTCTTCTCGCTGCGCTGCTCAGGCTCAAGTTCTTCGGTTCGGGC
>Ga0194039_1000575_pt1 | contig 21720 bp, 21 predicted proteins | sample JunL228m_MetaG_FD_148679 | JGI IMG/M metagenome (GOLD analysis project Ga0194039, IMG submission 148679) | Anoxic zone freshwater microbial communities from boreal shield lake in IISD Experimental Lakes Area, Ontario, Canada - Jun2016-L227-8m | ecosystem: Environmental > Aquatic > Freshwater >... | reverse complement strand
GGCGAAGACACGCGGGTCGAGTCCGAGGACGCGCTGCCGCGCCGTCGGGGCGAACGCCGGGTGCTGCTGGCGTATCCGCAGGATCTCCCGGTGGCCGCCGAAGACTCTGGCGCGCAACGAACCGGCGTCACTCAACTCGGCTTGCAAGCGGACACCATCGAGTTTCTGGCGGTTAATGCGGCGCAGAATGCCGCTGGTTTCTGCGCCCGCGCGGTCACCGCGCGAACCGAACAGCGAATGAAAGTAGATGCCCGGCACACCTCGGAGGCTGAGCATGATCGCTTGGGCCGTGAGGAATCTGCGGACGATGAGTTCGACGGGTTCCATCGAGGCGGGATTGGAAAGGGCGTCAAGGTAGTTGATGTTCATCTCGTAAGGCAGGCGCGTGCCGTCCGGCATGTCCTTGTAGGAGATGAAGCCGCCGTGTTCCAGCGCGCGCCGCGCCAGCGCGTCTATTTCCGCGTCATTCAGGATGCCGCGCGCCGGATTCAGTCCAATGCCATCGTGCGAGGCGAGGAAGTTGAAATACGTCACGTGATCCGAGGGTAGCGCCAGCGACTGCGCCCAGCGGGTCAGTTTCTCCGCGTTGCCCGTGGCAAAGCTGTGCAGCACCAGGGGTGGGAGCGCGAAATTGTACACGAGTTGAGCCTCGTTCGTGCCGTCGCCGAAGTAAGAGACGTTGTCGATGTGCGGAACATTTGTTTCGGTGATGAGAAAGACGTGCGGGGCAACCTCGTCCAGCACGGCGCGCAGCAGTTGAATGACCCGATGCGTCTGCGGCAGGTGCAGACACGACGTGCCGATTTCCTTCCAGAGAAACGCAATGGCGTCCAGCCGGATGAATCGTGCCCCTTTCGCCACGTAGAACAGCAACACCTCCAAAACGGCCAGCAGCACCTCCGGATTCTTGAAGTTCAGGTCCGCCTGGTCTGCGCTGAAGGTGGTCCACACCTTCTTAGGCCCAGCGGCGGTGGGGAACTCCGTCAGCAGCGGCAGCGCGCGCGGGCGCACGACTTGGGAAAGGTCCGGGCGGCCTGCCACCGCGATGAAGAAGTCACGGTAGCGGGCGTCATCCGCAAGGAACCGCTGAAACCACTCGCCCTGCGCGGAGACGTGGTTGAACACCGCGTCGAACATCAAGTCGAAGTCCGAGCCCAGAAGCGCGATGTCCTCCCAAGTGCCGCAGCCCGGCTCGACGGCAAAGAAATCCTTCACTGAGAATCCGTCGTCCGAGGACCACGGGTAGAACGGCAGGAGATGGATGCCGCTGACCACGCCCTTCAGATGGCGCGCGCAGAACTCTGCCAGCACCTTCAAAGGGGGTTCGCCCACTTTGCGCGCCTGGTCGGCGTAGGTTATGAGCAGCACGTCGCGCTGGCTGAGCAATTTTGGCGCGGTTACGCGTGTGGATTCGGCGGAGTCGGGGACACCGTGGTCCATCAGGACGTTCAGCCGCCTTTCGACCTCCGGAGCCCACGAATGGTCATAGAGCGACTCGATGAGTTTGCGAATGGTCTCGCGTGGGGATCGGTTCGCTTCTGGGCGGGAAGCTTCTGGAACGGGGTTCATCTCAGAGTGCCCTTGCGCTCAGAAAAACCCGGCTCGGTCGAGCTTTGTTGGGTATGCACAGTCGTTTTATCAGCCGGGCGGTGAGGGGGACACGGCCGTTTATTTCAGCCATTATCAAGGCGCACCGCCTCGTTGAACTCCTCGAAGAAGTTTGGCAGAGCAGACTGCACTCGGTTCCAGTTCGGAATCAGCGGTGTCCACAGCGGGTCGTCCAGGAAAGCCTTCTCGGCGATTTGAATGCTCCGCACGAAAGTCGCCACCGCCTTTTCCTCCTCGTGGCGGGGAAAAGACAGCCCGTTAATTGCCGCGTCCGCTGCGTAAAAGCGGAGGGTGTCCTCGGCTTGGCGGAGGTATGTGCTCAGCAGGGTATCGAAAAGACCGCAATCCATCTTGATGCCTTCGGCCGCCATCCTCCCGAAAAAGGATTTCGCGATGTCCACCCCCATTTTGTTCAATCCCTTATCCACGTCGCGCGTGGAGAGTTCCTGGTGCTTGTGGTCATAATTCTCGCACAATTCGGACTGGCAAATGGCTCGGGGCGCAGCGTTGCGAAACACCTCCGCCAGCACCCCAACTTCCAAAGCCCAGTCATAGGGAATCCGCAGGCGTCTCACCAGGTCCACATCCAGCGAGAACTCTCCCGCCAGCGGGTAGCGGAACGTGTCCATATAGACGAGGAACGGGTGCGTGCCCAGGATGCTCTTTAGCGCGCGAATCAGCGGTGTGACCATAAGCCGCATGACTCGGCCATTGAGTTGGTCGCTGACCCGCGCGTAGTAGCCCTTGCAGAAGTCGAAGCCCAGGTTGGGGTGCGCCACCGGGTAACAGAGCCGGGCCAGCAATTCGCGGCTGTAGGTGATGATGTCGCAGTCATGCACCACCACCATGCGCGCCTGCTCGCTGGCCAGCACATAGCCGAAGCACGTCCACACGTTGCGCCCCTTGCCGCCGGAGCCGGCGCTCAGTTCCGCGTCATCGAGTTTCTTGTAAAGCTGTTGCATCCGCGGACCGTCGTTCCAGAGGAGCGTTGGCCGTTGCGGCAACTGGCGGAAGAAGGTGCGGGCCTTGAAGTAGTCGCGCGCGCGCGCCGCCCCATCAATGCCCACTACAATCTGCTTGATGTAGGTGACATTCTTGAGCTCGCGCACGATCAGCTTCAACGCCTGGGTGCCGAGCTCCTTGATGTGGCATGGCAGCACCAAAGCCATCGGGGTTTCCTCCGAGAATCTTTCCAGCTCCTGCTCGAGCCGCGGCAGATTGGGTTTTCCCAGCCGATGCAACGTGGCAATGGCACCCGTTTGAAAGAAGTCTGACATAAATAGTTCCCTTCTTCGGATGGCGGCCCGACCACCCGGGTTACCTCCGACAGCACGCGCCATCGGACCCTTGGGTTTGCTCTGCGAACTTTCTTATCGTTCGCAATGTGCGGAGATTCTCTTCGGAAAGCGACGCTGCGTCAATAAAATGTCGCCCAAAGGGAAGCTTAAATTCAAAAAGGTTCGCGCCAGCGCCGGTCTTGTGTGACATTTCAAACATTGAAGCTGGTCATTGTTCATCACCACTTTAGGCCCGGCGGCGTTCGGCGTGTCATCGAGGTTGCCACGCCGCACCTGGTCGCGCACTGGCCGGAACGTGTCCGTGCCGTGGTGCTGGCCACCGGTGAAGCCCCCGACCCGGTCTGGTTGCGGACCTTTCGCAAGCGACTCCCCGGCACGCCCGTCAAGGTTCTGGTCCAGCCGGCATTTGGCTACTTGTCCGAACTGGCCCGGGAGGGCCAGCGCGTCAGGCGGCGCGTGTTGGATGGCATCCTGCAACTGCTGGACGATGACATGCATGACGACTGCCTGGTTTGGGCGCACAACCTCGCCCTTGGTCGCAATCTCTACCTCGCGCGCGAACTCGCCTTCCTCTGCCACTGCGACGGTATTCCGCTCATCGCGCATCACCACGACTGGTGGTTCGAGAACCGCTGGCACCACTTCACGGCCATGCGCGAGCCGGGTTTTCGCACGCTTCGCGCCGTGGCCAGCGCCGCGCTGGCTGCCTCGCCCCGAGTCTGTCATGTCGCCATTAACCACGGTGACGCCTCGGTGCTCAAAAAGCATTTCCCCGGCTTGGCCGGCTGGCTGCCCAACCCTGTCGAGTCGGCGGCGCCACCTTGCGCCTCTCGAGTTCAAGCTGTCCGCGTTTGGCTGGGTCAACAACTTGGCGAGGAGGCGCCCGTATGGCTGCTGCCCTGCCGGCTACTCCGGCGCAAGAACATCGCCGAGGCGCTGCTGCTGACGCGCTGGTTGCGACCCGAAGCCTGGCTCGTGACCACCGGCGGCGTGAGTTCTGGCGAAGAACAGGCCTACGCGGACGCCCTCGCTGCCGCCGCGCAAACGCATGGCTGGCGTCTGCGCCTCGGCATCCTCCAGGGGGACGAAAGCCGGAAGCCCTCCGTCCCGGAACTCCTGGCCGCCAGCGAAACGGTCCTTCTTACGTCGCTTCAGGAAGGCTTTGGTCTGCCCTATCTCGAAGCGGCGGCACTTCGGCGTCCGCTCGTCGCGCGAGAGCTGCCCAACATCGCGCCCGACCTGGCGAAGTTCGGATTCAAATTCCCGCAGTCCTATCGCGAAGTCCGGGTGGACCCGTCACTGTTCAACTGGCACGCCGAGCGCGAGCGCCAGGCTCGATTATTCGCGGAGTGGAAGAGCTTGATGCCCCGCGCTGCCGCCAGCCTGGTCGGCACACCCGCCGTGCTCGCTGCGGGAGACACGCCGTGCCCCGTGCCCTTCAGCCGTCTCACCTTCACCGCGCAACTCGAAGTGCTGGCCCAGCCAGTCGAGCGTTCGCGGGAGCGCTGCGCCCCGCTCAATCCCTTTCTGACGACGTGGCGGGAACGGGCCGTTGCGGGGCAGCTCCAGACGAGTCCGTGGCCGCGTTCGGCGGCGCGATGGCTTGGCGGCCGAGCCTACGTCCGGCGTTTCCTTGCACTCGTCCCGCCGCTGCTTTCCAAGGCTCCGCCCGCCGGTGCCAGCCGGAGGGCGCAGGCAGAATTTCTCCGCAAGAAACTGCGCGCGGAATACCTCTACCCTCTCTTGTGGAACTCTCGCACATGAACGTCCGCGCTGTCATCTTGGACATCTACGGCACGCTTCTCGAAGTCGGCCCGCCCGCGCCCGACGCCGACGCTCGCTGGCAGCGCCTCTGCCGCGACCTACTCGGCGCCGAACCCCGGCTGAGCCGCCTCCAATTTTCCGTCGCGTCGAGCCATGTGATTGCCCGGCACCACCAGGACGCCCAGGCACGAGGCATCCCCTGGCCCGAAGTTCACTGGCCCACAGTTGTGGCTGAAGTCATACCCGAAGTGGTCCGGCTCTCGCGCCACGACCAGGAGGAATTCCTGTTCCGCCAAATCCAGACCGGCCACTCCACGCGCATGGCTCCCGAGACGGCCGCTGCGTTGCGCTGGCTCAAGGGCCGACCCGGCCTGCTCGGCATCGCCTCGAACGCCCAAGCCTATACACTGCGCGAACTCACGGAGGCGCTGGCAACTCACGCGCTCGGGCTGGACCTGTTTGAAAGCCGTCTCTGCTTCTGGTCCTTCGAGCACGGCTTCAGCAAACCCGACCCGCACGTTTTCCAAATTCTCACCGCCCGCCTCGCCGCCCTCGGAATTTCCCCCCGCGATACCCTCATGGTGGGCGACCGCCTCGACAACGACATCGATCCCGCCAAGGCTCACGCCTGGCGGACGTGGCAGTTGGGACCAGCGGCGAATGGGGATTGGGCCGGCTTGCGCGAAACCTTGCACGGACCACAACCAACGATTTTACCATGAGCATCTGCATCCTCACCACGGGCGCGCCCAAGCGCATTGGTTTTATCTCGACGCGCTTTCACGGCACCGATGGCGTCACCCTCGAAGCCCGCAAATGGGCGCACATTCTCAGCGGCATGGACCATTCCTGCTTCTGGATGGCTGGGCTGCTCGACTCGCCGGACGAGACCAGCCACACCGCCCCGCTCGCTTTCTTCAACCACCCTGAAGTCGCCGACGTGCAAAGCAAACTCTTCGGCGTGCCGCTCCGCACCCGTGCCGTCACCAATCAGATTCAGTCCATCAAGGAGCGGCTCAAGGACGAGATCTACCGTTTCATCGAGAAGTTCCGGCTCGAAGTTCTCGTGCCGGAAAATATCCTGGCCATTCCGATGCACGTTCCGCTGGGGCTGGCGATGACCGAGGTGATTGCTGAAACCAACTTCCCGGTCATCGCCCACCACCACGACTTCGCCTGGGAACGGGAGCGGTTCACCCTCAACGGGGTCAACGACTACCTCCAGGCCGCCTTCCCCCCGCTGCTCTACGGAATGGAACACGTCGTCATCAATTCGATGCAGCAAAAGGAGCTGGCCCGCCGGCTCGGCATCCCATCGCAGGTCATCCCCAACGTGCTGGACTTCGAGACGCCTCCCCCCGGTCTGGACGACTACAACCGCGACCTTCGCTTTGAAATCGGCCTGCGCGAGGACGATTGGTTCATCCTTCAGCCTACCCGCGTCGTGCAGCGCAAAGGGATCGAGCACGCCATCGAACTCGTCCGCCGCCTTAAAGATCCGCGCGCCAAGCTGGTCATCTCCCATCCCGCCGGCGACGAAGGCAACGCCTACATGGCCATGCTCACCGACCGCATCGCCGATGCCGGCATTGACGTGCGCTTCATCAGCGGTCGCGTCGGCCAAATGCGCGGCACGAACGCCGAGGGGAAGAAGGTTTACACCCTGTCCGATGTATATCCCCACGCCAACCTTGTCACCTATCCGAGCCATTACGAAGGCTTCGGCAACGCCTTCCTGGAAGCGGTCTATTTTGGCAAACCGGTGGTAGTGAACACCTATGCCGTCTATGCCCGCGACATTGACCCCCTCGGCTTCAAGACCATCGAGTTGGCGCAACTCGTGACCGGGGACGTCGTCGAGCAAGTCCGCGCCCTCCTCCAAGATCATGCCATGCAGGAAGACTGGGCCAGGACCAACTACGCCCTGGGCCTGAAATACTTCTCCTACGCCGTGGCCCGCCGCAAACTTGCCGCCCGTCTCGCAAACCTATTTGGTGAAGGCGCAGGTTGAAAAATGAATTGTCCCGGAAGCCAAATCAAGGCAACTTCTTCCCCCAATATGGACCAGGTAAATCTCGGAATGATCGGCGGCGGGACGGTGGGCAGCGGCGTGTTTCATGCGCTGCAGCTCAACGGCGGCCTCATGGCCTCTCGCATCGGGGTGAAGGTCAACGTCCGCTCAGTTGCTGTGAAAGCCTTTGACGAGCCGCGTCCTTACGAGATCCCGAAATCCTGCATGACGACAGACTGGCAGAGCGTCGTCAATGATCCGCATGTGGACATGATCGCGGAGTTGGCGGGTGGCACCGGCATCGCCCGCACCATGATTCTGGCCGCCCTGAAGCTCGGCAAACCGGTGATCACCGCCAATAAGGCGTTGCTCTCGGCGCACGGCCAGGAGTTGTTTGCCACGGCCCGGCAACACGGGACGAACCTTTACTACGAGGCGAGCGTTTGCGGTGGCATACCCATCATCAAGGCGCTGCGCGAAGGTTTTGTGGGCAACCGCATCACCCACCTCTACGGCATCGTCAACGGCACCTGCAATTATATTCTCACCCGCATGAAGCTCGAGGGGGCGGATTTTGGGGCCGTGCTCAAGGATGCGCAGGCGCAAGGTTACGCCGAGGCAGAGCCGTCGCTCGATGTTGACGGCCACGATGCGTTGCACAAAATCGGCATTTTGGCTTCGCTGGCGCACGGGTTTTGGGTGAACCCGAATGACATTTATGTGGAAGGCATCGGGTCGATTACACGGACCGACATCCAGTTTGCCAACCAGCTTGGTTACACAATCAAGCTCTTGGGCATAATCAAGCGGGTCGAAGCAGCCGCCGCCAGCCGTCGATCATCCTCCGGTATTCGTCCCACGCCACCTTCCCGCATCCAGGTGTCGGTTTATCCGACGCTGGTTCCGGACGGGCACGTTTTGGCGAGCGTAAACCACGTTTTCAACGCCGTGTTCGTCCGCGGCGACATCGTGGGCGACACGTTGTTCTACGGCCGCGGGGCGGGCAAAGACGCCACCGCCAGCGCGGTGTTGAGTGATTTGGCCGATGCCGCGCTGGACTTGAAATTTGGGACCAAGCATCGGGTGCCGCCCTTTGTGCCGCATGAACACAACGGGGCGGTGGTGCAGATCGACGAAGTCGTGTCGCGCTATTTTGTCCGTCTCAATGTCGTGGACAAACCGGGTGTGCTCGCTAAGATATCCGCGATTTTCGGCGGTGCGAACATTGGCATTTCGTCAGTGATTCAGCCTGAGGGCCACGAAGGCGAGAGCGTCCCGCTGATTCTGATGTTGCACGACGCGCCCAACGGGGCGGTGACCCGCGCGTTGCAGAAAATTGGCAAGCTCGTGGTGGTCAAAGGCGCGCCCGTGATGATTCGGGTCGAGAATTTTGGATAAATGGATAAACTATGGCACTCATTGTTCAAAAATACGGCGGCTCCTCGGTGGGCAACCCTGAGCGCATCAAGAATGTCGCGGCGCGCGTAGCCAAATACCGCGCCCAAGGCGAGCGAGTTGTGGTGGTGGTCTCCGCGATGAGCGGCGTGACGGACAACTTGATCAAGCTGGCGAAGGAAATCATGCCGCTGCCCAATGAGCGGGAGATGGACGTGCTGTTGGCGACCGGGGAGCAAACGACCATTGCCTTGACCGCCATCGCGCTGCACTCGCTGGGCGTGCCGGCGGTCTCCCTCACCGGCGCGCAGGCGGGCATCGTAACGGATGGCGTGCATACCAAAGCCCGAATTCAAAACATCACGCCGAAGATGATTCATGAGTTGTTGAACCAGGGAAACGTGGTCATTGTCGCCGGGTTTCAGGGGCAAACCATCGAAGGTCAGGTTACAACGCTCGGCCGGGGCGGTTCGGATCTGACAGCCATCGCGCTGGCAGCGGCGCTCAAGGCTGATCTTTGCCAGATTTACACCGATGTGGACGGGGTCTATACGGCTGACCCGCGCATTGTGCCCACCGCGAAGAAGCTCGAGGAAATTTCCTACGATGAAATGCTCGAGCTGGCCAGCCTTGGCGCGAAGGTCATGCAGTCGCGCTCAGTGGAATTTGCGAAGAAATTTGGAGTCATTTTTGAAGTCCGCTCCAGCCTTAACGAAAACCCAGGAACCATTGTGAAAGAAGAAACCAAGAACATGGAAGACATCGTCGTGCGCGGCGTCTCGCTCGATAAGAACCAGGCTAAAGTAACGTTAGTGGCCGTGCCGGACAAGCCCGGCGTCGCGGCGCGTATCTTTAAGGCGATCGGCGACGCAACCGTCAACGTGGATATGATCGTGCAAAACATCAGCCACGGCAGCGGCACCCCCGCCACAGACCTTTCGTTCACCGTCGATAAGCCTGATCTGCTCAAGGCGGAGAAGGTCATCGATGGCCTGAAACAGGACATCGGTTTCGGCAAAGTCATCGCCACGGACAAAATCGCCAAATTGTCCATTGTCGGTGTCGGCATGAAGAGCCATACTGGTGTCGCCGGCAAGATGTTCGAGACGCTCGCCCGCGAAGGCGTGAACATCGATATGATTTCCACCAGTGAAATCAAGATCTCGGTCATAGTGGACCTGGCCAAAGGAGAGCAGGCCATGAAGGCGGTTCACGCGGCGTTTTTGGGGTAGGGATCCGATTTGCAGAAGAATTAACAGCGAAGACGGGAAGGCGCGAAGGTCAAGGGGAGGCGAAACGTGGCGACGGATGTTGAATGGGTTCAGCCTCGGCTGGTTGCGAAATAGTTCTTGATTGGATGGGCTGCCGCTTGACAGTATGGCATCAATACCATATATTGGATGGCGTGAAGATGACAATGAACATTGATGGTGAGTTGCTGGCCCGAGTGATGGAAGCCACAAGCACCACCAGCAAGACCAGGGCAATCGACCTGGCTTTGAGAGAAATGGACCGCAAGGCCAAACTGATGAAACTGAGCGCCGCCGGTCTCGGGTTGGCGCCGATCGAACTGAGGGAGGCGGTTGATCCTGCCTATGATCTCGAGGCAACGCGCCGTCGCGATACCGCAACCAACTATGGCCGCAAGCCCCGTGCTCGTTGATAGCAGCTTTTACATCCAGATGCTGCGCGAGGGCCGGGATCCCGTGCGTGCGTTGGCCCTGACCGCCGCCACACGAGGGCTGGCAGTTTGTGGCGTCGTTCGTTGCGAGGTCGGACGCGCGCTCCGACCGCCGAATGTGCGGGAACAATTCCACGCCTTTTGGGACGTGATGATGAATGTCCCGACGGACAATCGTCTCTGGGAACAGGTGGAGCAGACGCTTTGGGAACTGGGCCGCCGGGGCGTCACCGTGCCGCTGACTGATGCTGTCATCGCTTGCTGCGCTCAGCGCATCGGCGCAGTGGTGCTCACTTACGATCACCATTTCAGCCAAATCCCCGGCATCAGCGTCACCGACAAACTGGAAGTGTAAAACGGTTCCGCACGGTTCTCCGTGCAATAAGAACGTCAAAACCCGAATGCCTTGCGACTGGGATGCTCAAATCGTTTGCTGGAGGAAGAAATCCTTTGACTTGCGGCGGGCTGAAGGTTAGACTTCCCGCATGAACTGGAACCTGGGCCTGCTGCTATCGAGCGCGCTGCTGCTGAGCAGCGCGGCGGCGGGGTTCTAGTCGTCCACGAGAGTTTACTGAACCTCACTGCCGAATCCGGCGGTGGGGTTTTTGTATGCCTGACCGCCGGGCGGCCTTAACCATAAACTGAAACAACAATGCTAAAGAAACCGTCCAATAAATACCGTCCGTTCCCGCCGGTGCATTTGCCGAAGCGTCAGTGGCCAAATCGCGTTCTGAAACGCGCGCCCATCTGGTGCAGCGTCGATCTGCGGGATGGCAACCAGGCGCTGGCCGTCCCGATGAATGTCGGCCAGAAGCTCGAGCTCTTTCAGACGCTCGTGAAGTGCGGATTCAAGGAAATCGAGGTGGGCTTTCCGTCGGCCTCGAACACCGAGTTTGCTTTCAACCGGCGGCTGATCGAGGAAAACCGCGCGCCCGACGATGTCTGGTTGCAGGTGCTCGTGCAGGCGCGAGAGGATTTGATCGAGCGGACATTCGAGTCTTTGGTGGGAGCCAAACAGGTCATTATCCACATGTACAATTCCACATCCCCGGCCCAACGGCGCGTGGTGTTTGGCATGTCTAAAGAACAAATTGTGGGTGTCGCTGTCCACGGCGCCAAGCTCATCCAGGAGCGCCTGCCGCGTCTCAAAGGCACCAAAGTGAGGCTCCAGTATTCGCCGGAGAGCTTTAGCGCGACCGAAGTTGATTTTGCCAGGGAGGTTTCCGAGGCAGTCATGGACGTGTGGCAGCCCACGCCGCGGCGGAAGATGATTCTGAACCTGCCGGATACGGTGGAGGCAGCCACGCCCAATGTTTATGCCGACCAGATCGAGTGGATGTGCGGGAATATTCGGAACCGCGATTCTCTTCTGATCAGCTTGCACACGCATAACGATCGGAGCACCGGGGTGGCGGCGACGGAATTGGGTTTGCTTGCCGGCGCGGACCGGGTTGAAGGGACGCTTTTCGGCAACGGTGAACGCACCGGCAACCTCGACCTGGTTACGGTGGCGCTAAACCTCTATATGCAGGGCATCGATCCCAAGCTCAACCTCACCGACCTCAACTCGATTTGCGAGGTGTATGAACGATGCACGGGCATGACGGTGCCCCCGCGCCAGCCTTATGCCGGCGAGCTGGTTTTTACCGCGTTCAGCGGCTCGCACCAGGACGCGATCAAGAAAGGGCTGGCAGAGTGGGCAAAGGGCGGCCGGCGGCATTGGGACGTGCCGTATCTGACGATTGATCCGACCGACATCGGCCGGGAATACCGCGAGGTCATCCGCGTGAACAGCATGTCCGGCAAAGGCGGGGTAGCCTATCTGCTCGAGAGCGAATTCGGCATCGAGCTGCCCAAAGACATGCAACGCGAGTTCGGTCCGATTGCCAACAACGAAGTGGACCGGCTGGGACGGGAGGTCAGCGGCGCTGAGCTGAAGGCGATGTTCTGGCGGGAATACATCGAGCGTGCCGCGCCCTGGCAACTCAAGCGATTCGAAGCCGAGAACCGCAATGGAACGGTGCGCTGCCGAGCGCGCTTATTGCGTGAGGGCAAGCCGGTCGAGTTCTCCGGCCAGGGCAACGGCCCGCTGGCGGCGCTGGTCCACGGGTTCGGCACGGCGGACGTGCCACGCTTCGAGATCGCGAACTACAGCGAGCATGCCTTGAGCGCCGGGGAAGAAGCTGCCGCCATCGCGTATATTCAAATCAAGCACCCCAACGGCCGCACACGATGGGGCGCCGGGGTGGATACCAACATCGAACTGGCCTCGGTCAAGGCTGTGCTGAGCGCCTTGAATCGCTCGTGAATTACAGGCCCGTGGCGAGGGGTGAGTCACCCGCCACGGGCTTCTTCCATATCGGCGCCACTTGCTTAAGTTGGTCGATAAGCCATTGGCAGGCGGCGAAGGCTTCGCCACGATGCGGGGCGGCCACTTCAACCCAGAGCGACGGCTCGCTCACTTTTACAACCCCAACGCGGTGAACCAGCCGCACCGATTCGAGGGGCCACCGCTTTTCCAGCTCATCGAAGAGCAGGCTGATCTGGTGCTCAGCCATGCGCTGAAATGCTTCATAATCAAGGGCGCTGATGTTCGTTCCTGCTTCGGTCCCGCGCACCACCCCCAGGAAATAGACCACCGCTCCCATCGAGCGCGAAATCGAGCGTTCCCTAAGCAGGACCGCCTCGTCAATCGGTTCAGCCGTAATCTCGAGGCGCCGTTTCATGCCTTCCAACAACAATCAGTTCCCGGAAATATTATCCCCCTTGCACCGGTGGGAATAGCGAGACCTCATCGCCTTCTTTCAACACGCAGCGCCGATCCTGGTAATCGACGCCGACAGCAATCAATGTCGAGCGCTGCGCTGCGGACAATTCTGGGAAGCGAACAATCAGTCTTTGCAGAAGCTCGTCCACCGTGCTTCCTGCGGGCAGGGTTTCTGTGAGCCGGCCGCAGCCAGTCAGATCTTTGAACCAGGAGTAGAACCCAACCGTCACACGCATGCTGGAGGGATCAGGCCTTGCGGTCTTTGGACGCTCGCTGGGACAGGTCGGAATTAACCCGCTGGCATGCTTCCTTGTAAATGTGCGGATGCAGCACGCCGACGAAAGGCAAGTTGCGGTAGCGCTCGGCAAAATCCAGTCCGTAGCCGACGACAAAGAAGTCGGGGATTTCAAAACCCACATAGTCTGCTTCGACATCTTCCACGCGGCGGGCGGCTTTGTTCAGCAGGACGCAGGTTTTGATCCGGCGCGGTTTGAGCGCCCGAAGCTTGTCCCGCACGCGGTAGAGCGTTTTGCCGGTGTCCAGGATGTCGTCCACAAGCAGCACATCCCGGCCGCGCACGTCAAGCCGGAGTTCCTTGGTAAAGACGAGGTCACCCGATTCGGTGCCGACGCCGTAGCTGGAGACGCCAATGAAATCGAGACGCAACGGCAGCGAGAGATTGCGGATGAGGTCGGCCAGAAACATCACCGTGCCATTGAGCAGCGAGACGACGACCATTTCGCGTCCGGTAAAGTCCCGGACGATGTCGCGTGACATCCCGCGGATGCGCCGCGCGATTTGGTCGTCGGTGATCAAAATACGTTCCACCTCCTTACGCCAGCGCATGGGCACGCGCGCCGTAAACCGGGTTGGAACCGTGGCCGCTGATTGTCTCATAGATGGGACATAATAAAGGGCGACTTCGGCTTGCCGAGATTATTCTTGAGCAAATTCAGTTTCACGAACCACGAACCTTGCGGTGGGGTTCGAGTTGCGGCAGCCGGGAACGATGCGGCGTGAGTTTAGATATGCTTTGAATCCTGTTCGTCCTTTACCGTGTAGCCGGTTTCCTGCCGTTTGAAGTTAACTTCGTTCTTCCGAACGTATGCTTGGAAAACGTCATCCGCGCTCATACCCAGCACTTGGGCGAGGCTAATGAGAAAGTGAAACAAGTCCACGACCTCGACGCGGGCGTTCTGCTCGTCGAACTTCTGGTACTTGGCCCACCATTTCCAGGGGACGCTGTCGGTCAGTTCGGCGATTTCCTGAGACATAGCGCGGCAATAATTGAGCAGCCATGTGGTCTTCTGGGCGTCGGTCATGCCCTCGGTGTGGACGCCGATCCGTTCATTCAGGTCTCTCTGCATCCGAAACAATTCGCCGAGCTGGTCTGGTTTGTCCATGAGACGAGAATACCAAAGGCCGAGGTTCGGAGATAGGGGAAAAATCCGAATTTGGCCTTTGAAGCGGAGCCGCGAGAGCGTATAAAGAACGGTATGCGAACGTTGCCGGAGTTGTTAGCCAACGGCGGGCTCATGCTGTGGTTGATTCTGCTGGTGAGCGCGGTGGCCGTGGCGGTGTTCATCGAGCGGTTTCTTTATTGCCACCGCGCTCAGATCAATTCGACCGAGTTCCTCAACGGCGTGCGAACGGTACTCAAGCGCGACAACGTGGTCGAGGCCTTATCGATTTGCGATGCGACCCCCGGGCCCGTTGCGCGGCTGGTCAAGACCGCGATTGTCAATCGCGGCCACGGCCGCGAGCGCGTGCGCGAGGCGCTGGAAGAGACCGGGCTGGTGGAGGTGCCGCGTCTCGAGGAAAAGCTCAGCTTGCTGGCTACGATTGCCCAACTCGCCCCGCTGCTCGGTCTGTTGGGAACCGTCCTGGGGTTCATCAAGACCTTTGCCTATATGCAGGGGCAGGGCCTTTACGCGCATCTGGGCGATCTTTCGACCGGGATATGGCAGGCACTGATTTGCACCGCGGCGGGTTTGGCAGTCAGCATCCCGGCGCACGCGGGCTACAACTACCTGGTCAGCCGGGTTAACTCCATCGTGCTCGACATGGAACGCGCCTCCACGGAAATCACGAACATCGTCATGGAGGCCGGCAAACCGTGAAGACGCCGACTTGGCCATGAAATTCCACCGCAACGCCCGCATCTTCCAGGGCCGCTTGGATGCCGCCCCCTTTGCCGCGGTGCTTGTCTTGATGGTAATCTTTTTAATGGCGGGCTCCCTGGTTTATACGCCGGGCGTCCGTCTCCAACTTCCGGTCGTCAATGATTTGCCGGGCCTGGACCAGCGGTCTGTCCGGGTGGCGGTTGACAAGAATGGGCAACTGTATTTTGAAAACCAATGGATCGAGGAAACTGAGCTGCGCAACCGATTAACCAAGATTGCGAAGGATTCAAAAGAGCCGTTGACGCTGTTGGTGCAGGCAGACAAAGAGGCCACTAACGAGATGATTGTTCGCCTTACACAGCTTGCGTGCAAAGCAGGCATCGCAGAAGCGTTTCTGGCCGTGCTGCCGCGTCCGTTCCCCGAACCGTCCCGCCCGTCGCTGCCATGATCTGCGCCCCGATTGAACCGCGTAGCTGGCCGCAGCGCCGCTGGTGGTTTTTCATTGCGCTGGTGTTCAGCGTCCAGGTCGGCTTGATCTTTTGGCTGAGCGACAAGTCGCAGGCTCGACCCCGGCGGCCTGGCTTGGTCCCCGCGCTCCGTCTCGCCGGAAACGTTCCCGCCGACCTCCTGGCACTCAATGACCCCACGCTGTTCGCCCTGCCACACCGCCAGGGGTTTTCCGGGCTGGCGTGGCTGAGAATTCCACGGCCGCCGTTTCGCTCATTCGAATGGTCCGAAGACCCGCGATGGCTTCAGATTTCCGTTCAGCGGCTGGGCGCGGTGTTTGGCCGGGTCATGGAACCTGATGACCAGAATTCGCTGCCGACCCTGGCCAGACCCGTGCCCCAACTGACAATCGGCGAAATTCCTCTGCCGAGGGCCGATACCGGGCGATCACTGCTGCGACTGGAAGGTGATTTGACCAGGAGGAGGTTGAGCACCCCGATCGCATTGCCGTCCAGATCGTCCGGGGAACTCCTGACCAAAAGCATCGTGCAAGTCATCGTTGGCGCAAATGGCCGGCTGGCGTCGGTGCCAATTCTGCTTCCTCCAGGCAGCGGTGACAAAGACGCTGATGATTACGCATTGCGGCAAGTCAAAACCGCTCGATTCGATCCCGTGACCACCAGCGAACCGGGCAGGAGCAGCAACCCGGTGACACACCTGACTTGGGGCAGGATGGTCTTTGAATGGCATACGGTTTCGGTGCCGCTCACCAACCCGCCCCCCGCAGGTCCATGAGCGGTGAGCAACTCGAACGCATAACTCATGTCCTTGCCAAACTTGATCCTCACCTATCTCGTAACTCTGTTGGGCGGCATCTCCGGCGTGGGAATCTACACCGAGCTGCGCCGCCGGCGCTTTCAGCCGCCGCCGGCCGAGGACCGCATCTTCCGGTGCCGCCGTTGCAGCTACGTTTATACCGATGACCCGGATGTGGATCGTTCGCGCTGCTCTCAATGCGGACGGATGAATGAGGCGATTGAGTTCTAAAAGGACGAATGACGACTGATCGGCGGCCTCTGGATGCCAGATGCGGAGTTGCATGAGGTCTCGGACGTTGAATCTCGGATTTGCATGGCCCTTCGGCTAGCATTCTTTTCAACTTCCCGTCTTCAACTCCACGACATCGTGCGGGGTGGCCTCGCGCTGCCCTGCGGGGCTGACGCGGATGAAACGAGCCTTCTCGCGAAGCTGGGTCAGATTGGCTGCTCCAAGGTAACCCATGCCGGATTGAATCCCGCCAATGAGCTGCGCCAGCACACGATCCACCGAGGGGGACATTTCCTTCAACGCCTCGACGCCTTCGGGCGCCACTTTGCGTGCAGGATCGGCTGTATGGCCGTAGCGTGCCGCGGACCCTTCTTTCATTGCAGCGAGACTGCCCATCCCGCGGTATTGCTTGTAGAGCTTGCCGCTGATTTCCATCACCTCGCCCGGGGTTTCCGGGCAGCCGGCAAGAATCCCCCCGCAGATGACGGCATTGGCCAGCGTCAGGGCCTTGACGATGTCTCCCGATTTGGTGATGCCGCCATCGGCGAGAATCGTGACGCGCTTCTTCTGCGCCGCCCGCGAGGCAACGTAAAGCGCCGTCAGTTGTGGAATCCCCACCCCGGCCACAATGCGGGTCGTGCAAATCGAGCCGGGGCCCTGGCCGACTTTGACGGCATTGGCACCGCAGTCGGCCAGAAACTCCACCGCGGCGGCGCTCGTCACATTGCCGGCGATGATGGGCAGCTTGGGAAACGCATCGCGCAGCATCCGCACCGTGTCGCCCACCCCCCGGCTATGCCCATGCGCCGTCGAGACGGCCACCACGTCCAAACCCCGCTCCACCAACTCGCCAACGTGGGTGAGAATCCGCTCGCGATCAAGCTCGCCAAAGGCGTTGCGCGTCGCCGAAACCGCTGCGCCGCATAACAGCCGAAACTGGGCGTCGCGCGCCGGCTTAAACTGCGCATTCCGCTCCTGCGTAATACGTTCCACGTCACTCATCGTGAACAGCCCGTGCAACCGGTCCTGATCGTCCACCACCAGCAGCTTATGAATCCCCGGATGTTCGGTGAAGAACCGGTCGGCTTTGGCAATCGGGTCGCGGCCCAGTTCCTTCTTGTTGACGGTGTGGACCTGTTGACGCGGTGTAAGCGCCTCGGCAACCTTCCGCTTGGCATACCGGTGCTTGACCACGTGGCCCGGCAACAAACCCACCAGTTTGCCTTGACTGTCCACCACCGGAAACGTGCTGAACGCAAACCGTTTCTTCGCGATCAAATCCAGCACATCTCCAATTGACTGGTCCGGCGCTGCTTTGATTGGCTCCTGAATCAGGCCGTGGACGTTGTTCTTCACCCGGCTGACTTCTGAAAGCTGTTCCCGCTCGGCCATGTTGTAATGAATAATCCCCAGCCCGCCGTTCAGCGCCATTGCAATCGCCATGCGCGATTCGGTTACGGTGTCCATGTCCGAGGAAATCACCGGAATATTCAGACTCAATCCCTCGCCGAGCGTCGTATCGAGCTGTGTGTCGCGCGGCAAAACCTCGGAATAAAGTGTCGCGAGCGTCACATCGTCGTAGGTCAGCCCGATGCTGTTGTAGGTCAGAAAAAACGCGTCCGCCGACTTGTAGAACTTGGAATCGAGGCTGTCAGGCTCTTTAGATGTTGGCATGGATTCAGTAAAAACGTTCTTCTTGAGGATACATGAACGCGGAATCGAACACAAGGGGCGAACCCTCATCTTCTGTCGTTGCTACTCAGGGCGAAGCGTGGCATATCGGTCCCGTGAAACATCTTACTGAACACCTCTGGTTTGAAGTGCCAAACCGTCGCGGGTTTATAAACATCACGCAAACCGTGGAGAATCTCGTGCATAAGAGCGGAGTCCTGGAGGGACTTTGTCTGGTGAACGCCATGCACATAACGGCGTCGGTCTTTATAAATGACGCTGAAGATGGGCTTCTTCATGATTATGATGTTTGGCTCGAGAGGCTGGCTCCGCACGCACCCACATCGCAATACCATCACAACCGCACCGGCGAGGATAATGCCGACGCCCACATGAAACGGCAAGTCATGGGCCGCGAAGTGGTGGTTGCGATTACCAAGGGCAAGCTCGATTTCGGCCCCTGGGAGCAGATTTTTTACGGAGAATTTGACGGCGGCCGTCGGAAACGCGCGCTGGTGAAAATCATCGGCGAGTAGTGCCCTGGCCAGACTGGAAAGGGGATTAGCCGGTCTCCGGAAGCGGGACCGATTGCTGCTGCGCCAGACGCAGAATCCATTGGCCGTAGGCGTAGATCATGACGGCGGAAACGACCCCGATGGCGGCGAAGACATACCACGTCAGGCCGACGTGGTGTGACTGGTAGAGGGCCTGCGTAAGCGTCTCGGGACTTTCGCCCGTGAACTGGACGAGCTTGGCGAAGGCTTCGCCAATGGGCAGGGCGTGCTCGGACACCTGCGCCGGCGGCAGGCCGCGTTGGACCAGCATCTGGCGGGCGAATTCGTCTTTGGCGGAGAAGATGTGATAGAGCTGGGGGCCGAGTTTCCCCTCGATGGTCCAGCCGATGAGAATGGGGGCCTGCGAGAAACCGATCCACATCGCCTTCTTGTCGGCCGGGGCGATGTTGCCCAGGAACTCGCTGAACTTGGGGCTGGCGAGCATTTCACCAACGCTGAAGATGATCATGGCCAGGACGGCGTATCCGATGCTATTGGTCGCCCCGAAGCAGGCGAGAGCGATGACGACGAAGATGGTGCCCACCAACATGCTGTTGGTGGCGCGCATTTTGGCGCTCAAGCCGGCAAACAGGAAGCAGGTGAGCATGATCATGCCGGCGTTGATGTTGACGATGCCCTCGGGCTGAATGGTCTGCCCGTCGGCGTCCATGCCAAGCAGAAATTTCCAAACCCCGCTGTGCGCGCCGCCTGCCCCGAAAAAGAATGTCACCATGGGCGCAGTGTCCACCCAATCTTCAATGTATTTGGGTAGCACGTCCCACAGCATGGGGAACATGAGCCACCAGACGGAGAAAATGATCAGGTAGAGGGCCAGGTGCGGCTTCTTGAGTTCGGCGAGCGCCTCGAGCACGAGGCTGCGTTGCTGCTCGTGGCCGTCGCGGAGGCGCTGCCGGCGGGCGAGGCGTTCCGCCTTGCCCGGCTCGCGGTAGGTGAGGAGAAGCAGGAAATTGCAACAGATAACCGCTGCGTTGATGTAAAAGACATATTTCCAGGCCAGCAAACGCATCTGCAAGGCGATGAGCGGACCAATCCAGCCGCCGATGTTCACCGTTTGATAAAAAATCCCCCAGGCCATCGAGCTGTTGCGGCGGTTGGTGGCTTTGATGAGCGTGCCTTGAACGCCGGGCTTAAAGATGGCTGTGCCGGTGGCCAGCAACATCGCGCCAGCGAAAAATCCCCAGTAACTGGGAAACCACGCCATGACAAGATAGCCCGCCGATTTGATAATGGTCGAGGCGAAGATGGTTTGCTTGTAACCGTAACGGTCCGAGATACCGCCCGTGAAAATCGGAATGAGCGATTGGGTGAGATTCCAGAAGAGCAGCAGGGTCCCGAACGTGGCCATGGTCACGCCAAGCCCGCCAGTGGATGCCGGACGTGTCGCGTAGAGCGTCGCCACCGCGCGGACGCCGTAGAAGGCGAGACGCTCGACCATCTCCATGCCGCCAACAATCCAGAAAACGTAGCTGAGGCTCGCAATGGCGGCCCACAGATCGAGTTGCTTTACATCGGTGAGTGTGGTCTCGTCAGAGGGCGGCGCCGGAGGCCGGCTCGTTTGTTGGCTCATGTCGCAGCCTATAATGCAGGAAAAATGACGGGGCGCAATATCGGTAATCGGTAGCCGGTAATCGGTGATCGGTAATCGGTAGGTCATGGCCGATTGCCTCAGCGTCCGTGCGGGAGTGGAAACGGGCTTCGCGGTTGCGCATGGCGCGCGATAAGAACAAGCGCGCCATGGGGGAACATACCACGGCTGGGAGAGTTGAATCTACCGCACAAATATGCGGGGAGTTTCATCTTGAAAAATCACCTGCCGATGGTTATCTACACCAGTGTCCGTAACGCGCTCTGAGTCGCAGCCATCTAATTATGAAAATGTCGTCTATTCACCGTCAATCTCAAACCATGGCCTGCGCCTTCGCGCTGTTGGCCTTCACGTTCGCGGGCTTCTCCGCCGAACCCGCGAAGATCACGTTATCCTCTCCGCAATGGTTGCGTGCGGGGGCGATTTACGAAATCTTCCCGCGCAACTTTTCTCCCGAGGGCAATTTCAACGGCATCACCGCCCGTCTGGACGAATTGAAAAACCTGGGCGTAAACGTCCTTTGGCTGATGCCCATTCACCCTCTTGGCGAAAAGATGCGCAAAGGCCCAATCGGCAGTCCCTATGCCGTGCGCGATTATTACGCCATCAACCCCGACTACGGCTCCGAAGCGGATTTCAAACGATTGGTTTCCGAAGCCCACAAGCGCGGGCTTAAAGTCATCATTGACATCGTCGCCAACCATACCGCCTGGGACAGCGTCATGATGGCGCATCCGGAGTTCTACAAGCAGGACGCCACCGGCAAGATCATCCCGCCGGTCAAAGAGTGGACCGACGTCGCGGGTCTAAACTACGAGAACCAGCAACTGCGCGAGTACATGATCGCGATGCTCAAACATTGGATCGATCCCGCAGGATTTGACCTGGACGGGTTCCGCTGCGACGTCGCCTACGAGGTGCCAACCAGTTTCTGGGAGCAAGCGCGCGTCGAGTTGGTAAAAGTCAAGCCGGACATCATCCTGCTTGCCGAGGCCAGCAAGCCCGAGTTGTTGACGAAGGCCTTCGACCTCGATTACTCCTGGCCGCTGCACAGCGCCCTCAACGACGTCTTGCAGCGCGGCGCGCCGGCTTCGGCACTGCAACGCTCTTGGGAGGAGACCCGAAAACAGTTCGCACCAGGCGCGCTCCACCTGCGCTTTTCCGACAACCATGACGAGGCGCGCGCGGTGGCCCGCTTCAGCATCAAGGGCGCCCTCGCCGCCTCCGCCTTCATGTTTGCCCTCGACGGAGTTCCTCTGCTCTACAACGGAATGGAAACCGGCGACGCGACGGAATCCGGCGACCCGGCGTTGTTCGAGAAAATGCCGGTCTTTTGGCATTCCAAGGACCGTCCGCCCTTCCAAGCAATCTACCAAGAGATGATTCGGCTGCGGACGCAATACCCGGCGTTTCGCAATGACCGCGTCATCTGGCTCAGCAACTCCGACCCGGCGAACCTCGTTACCCTCATGCGGTTGGATGACAAAGACGAATTCGTGGCCGTTATCAACTTCTCCAACCGCCCCGTCACCGGCTGGGTGGAGGTCTTGAACGACCGCGAGTTCAAACCCATGCGGTTTTCCGGAATGCCCGAAGCTCCCGCCGACGGTTTCCCCTTATTCCGCCTCAACGGCTTCGAATGGCGGGTCTATCACCGCGTCGTAAAGTAGGAACTGAGCGATGCAATCCCGTTGGGATTGACGGAATCTCCAAACTTCAGCCTCTGACCGCGCACGGAGTCTCCGACT
>Ga0194039_1000574_pt1 | contig 21742 bp, 23 predicted proteins | sample JunL228m_MetaG_FD_148679 | JGI IMG/M metagenome (GOLD analysis project Ga0194039, IMG submission 148679) | Anoxic zone freshwater microbial communities from boreal shield lake in IISD Experimental Lakes Area, Ontario, Canada - Jun2016-L227-8m | ecosystem: Environmental > Aquatic > Freshwater >... | reverse complement strand
CCCCATACCATAGTTATTAGGATCAAATCCCGGCGTAAGAAACTGCGGATGGCAATCGGCACAAGTGCCCCGGTAGCTGTGCGGCGGGGAAAGGGTCTGCCCATCAGGAAACCGGTATGAATTACCGATCTGCTTGCCCGTTTTGCTCAAGGCGGCAAGCTGCCCCTTGGCTACAGGAGGCGGCACATTCTGTAAATCGATGACGCCACCGAGAAGATCAAGAGATCTGTTTATCGGGACAGCGAAACTGATGCCGACAAATGTCCCGCTCGAAGAATAAATGGCCGTATTTATCCCGATCACATCTCCCTTTGCGTTGATCAGCGGTCCGCCACTGCTCCCTTTGTTAATGGAAGAATCCGTCTGGATAAGGTTCTCATAAACCATACCGCCAACATTAAGGTTCCTGTTCCGGCTGCTGACGATGCCCGATGTAACGGACTGTTCAAATCCGAAAGGGCTGCCTATGGAGATAACGACATCACCCGTTCTTACCGAATTGGAATCCCCCAGACCTGCATAGGGAAACGGCCCATCGCCTTGAATACGCAAAAGGGACAGATCGGATGTCCGGTCCGACTTGACGATCTTGAGGGGGTATTCAAGCGCTCCCGTTTGGCCATATACAGTGGCCTTCAGGGATGATGACCCTTCCACGACATGGAGGCTGCTTAAGACATACCCTCGGGGATCGATGATCACACCGGAACCGATGCGGGCGAAATTGGCGGCAGGATCTCCCGGATTGGCACTTTGCCCTTGAATGACAGCGTCAATGCTGATGACCGCCGGTCTTGTATCATCGATAATGTTATGATAGGAGGTTTGAAGCTCTTTGGCGGCGCCGGGCACAGCGGTATTCAGTGCCACCTGAACACCGTATCCGACCTTAGGATTCCGATTAAGCGCCTTGGTAAAAAACCGCCCGAATACGCCCCCTTCGTTAGTAACCGCCTCATAAACAGTCCAGCCAATGGTTATAAGAACCATCAGCGCAAGCGCCAACATCCACGGCTTAAAGTTATTCATGCTGAACTCCGAAGGAGTTGCAGCGGTTTTTACGTTATCGTCAGAGTTCTTTTTCATACCTGTGACAACAGCTCCTACTCATCCTTTTTCCTGGTTATTGGCTCAGTTGCCTCTGCTTTCTTGTTCCCTCCCATGAGATTTGCTTTAAGTCCCGTGTTTTTCATGCCAGCCAGCAGGGCTATGATCCCGACAAACAGGAACACCAGGGGAAATATGGCAATGATGACATCCACGGTGTACCACCAGTAGGTAATCAGTCCCCAGACCCCCAAGCATATGGCGACAAGAGCAAACACGATATTTGTCATAATCCTTTCTCTCCTTAAAATATGAAAGCGACAATGTGGTCAATATGAGACCTGAAGCGATTCGTTATCACTATGCCCTTGCCCCTGACGGCTTTAATACACTGTATAGGCCTTCGGTAAACCTGTCTTCCAATTTTCCTGCAAGATCCGGTTTTGTTCTGCTGAACAGCTCATAAGCAAGCGCACCTACAAAGACCACCGTAAAAATGCCCACCAGTAACTTCGACATATTTCCTCCTTACGTTAAGGCATCAATATTACAATGCGACTTGATTTGAATTTCATGCCCCTAGCGCCTTTCATTTATAGAAATCCTTTGCGCCTTTAACCAATCCTAAGGTGCCGCCTGTCACACCGAGAACCCCGAACGTCAAAATTGCCGGAATCGCAACCCCAGCAACCGCTGCCGTCGTAAGCGCACCTACGCCCAGACAGATTCCCGCACCTACACCCACAGCAGCTTTACCTCCCAAAGCGGCAACTTTGCGCAAAGCATCCTCCCTTTCTGCGCATCCCTTGCAATTGTGAGCCGTGAGCACCTTGGCGTTCTTCTTCATAACTTCAATGAACGTTTCTTCCCCTAAATGAGTCGTTTCCGTTTCGATCTTTTTCTCCATCATTTCTTCCTTCATGCTCGCATTCCTTGACAGCGACACTTCTCCTCTTTTTGACAATGAGGATAAGAAGCCGTTTTCACAAGGCATCTTATCCTCATTAAATCCACAACAATAATAGGGTCTCAGAGATTCACTATGTCGTCCCTTCTTTCTTTTTCAAGACCACATACGCGACGCCTGCGATCACCGCACCCACAATCAGTATCGGGAATAAACCTAACCCCCCACCGATGGCACATGCCCTTAGAGCTCCACCACATAACCCCATGAGTAACACCTCCTTTCACCTAAGAAAGCTGCTATTGCAACTTTTGTTTGACATATGACCGAATCAGCCTTCATCGAAATCCAGCTATCAAATTCCGTGCCACTCCGAGAAAAGTGGAGAGCCAACTATCTCATTTTAAAATGATATCAGGCATCATCGGAACATATCCCTCTTGACACCCTGCTGCGGTGCATGGACACCGAGCATCAATCATTTCACTAATGAAATTACACAGGCAAATTGTATTTCATTTATGAAATTGCGGAAAGGGCAGCAGGGGCAACATCATTTGTCCCCAATTTGGTTCTATCCCAGAAACGTTTCAGCAGAAAAGTCGCTGTAACGCCAGCAGCAATGGGAAGGACGGAAGGCGCTATAAGCACCAGACCTGCTCCGGCCACACCGTTACCTGCGGTGATGCCGACTACGGAACATACTCCCACTTTTCCTGATGACTTGAACGTATCGGAGATTGCCTCTTTGCCGGTCTTTTTCTTTTTCCAATAATCCATGGCATTTGCTATCCCGCAAAGGCCGGTGGTTACTACAAACACAACAATACCCGAAAAGTACGGATCTACCACCCCGGTCTGGGCATAAGTCCGGCATCTGTCACCTAAGCCGGAAATCCCGGCCCTCCTGACCGCTGCAGCGGTTATGGGGGAATTGACCATATCTCTCAGCTCCTCAGTACCTGTTTATCAAAGCAAAGGTATGCTTATTTATTAAACTCCTTTGCGCCTTTCACCAATCCCAGCGCGCCGCATGTCACACCCAGCGCCTTGAACGTCAAAATGACAGGAAGAGCGACTTCAGCAACCGCTGCTACAGAAAGCACTCCCACCCCCAGAACAACCCCTGTACCCAATCCTACAACTGCTTTACCTCCCATCATGGCAACTTTACGCGCGGTATCCTCCCTTTTTTTGCATCCCTTGCAATGTAGCTCCTTGGCCTTCACTTCTTTCACCTTGGTCTTCATCTTCTGAAACACCGTATGAGTAATCATTACCGGTGCCAGCGGCTCTGGTTTTCCCTCGGAATCCATCACTTCCTGATCGACCTTTTCCTCTATTGTTTTTTCTTCTTTCATGATTGATATCCTTAAACGAGATGGATCATATCGTCTGCCATGACTACTTATCACTCCCATTTTGAAAAAGAGGTTCCGATATTTTCATTTTTGTCATTTAACAGTATGCTATATCAAATTCTGTGCCAGTCTGCGCAAGGGGAAAATCATTCCTCACATTTTACAATGATAACAGTAATCATCGAAACATGCCCTCTTGACACCCTTCTCGTGTCCATGGACATGGGGCATCAAGCATTTCATTTATGAAACTACACAGACAACTTCAATTTCACTTATGAAGCAATATCCTGCAATTATTGAATATTGACCGTATAATTAACACCGTTCCGATTGTACCTTACGGAATAGACTCTCACATCAACCGCGCCACTCCCGGTGGCACGCCTGATGGCACGAAGATTTGTGGTTCAGCGACCGTTTATTCGATTGATCCGATCACCAACCTGGATTCCCGCACGGTCGGCCGCAGAGCCAGGTACAATGGATACCACCGTACCTTTCCCTTCCAAAGTAACCCCCATCGGCAGCGGAATGGAAAAAGCAAATAATTGAGATGATATAACAAGAATACATATCACACTCAGTGCAGCAATGGTTCCATACTTACATGTTCTCATTGTTCTTCTCCCTAATATCTGCCTGCAAAGTTTAAAGGATTTCGATACCCTGCCATCTGATAACCAGAGCCGCCGGCACTGGTAAGGATCAAGGAGGTGGGGTCAGTCAGGCAAACTGCCCGGACGCCGTCGCAGCCACCTGACTTTGAGGGCTGTTATAAATCAGGGGTAAAGCCCTGTTCACAGCCGTCACAAAATAATCATTCTCGGAATTGCTGATGCCTATTATCTCACCTTTCGCGTTTACAAGCGGGCCGCCACATGTTCCCGGAGAAATGCTGATGTTTGTCCGCAAACTCGTGCGGGTCTGTCCGTTCACCGGGTGTTTGAAGTTCTTGTCCATTAACACGCCGCTGCTCAGTAAATTACCGTTCCCAAAAGCATTTCCCATAGCAAAGACGCTATCGCCGACAACAAGCTCTTCCGGATTGCCGAGCAACCCGACTGATGAAAACGTAGCACTGTTTGTAACTTTTAAGAGGGCAAGATCATTTACCGAATCGCATCTGGATAACGCTACCGGATATGCAATCTGCTGAGGTGAAAATACATAAACAAATAGATTGTTTTTATTATTTACGATGTGAGCGTTGGTCAAGACTTCCTGACTGGTAACGATGACGCCTGAACCTAAAAACTGCGATCGGCCCGGGCCATTACTGCCATCGTAAATACTCACCGTTATTTTATTTGTTTCGTCCGAAAGCTGGCTATAGTTATTAGATGAAGCGCCGGGATTTACAACGGGTTGATTCTGCATCTGTCCCATGGGCCGGGGACGGGTAAAAAACGCCGCATAAGTATTGTCCAAAATACCCGCCGAGCCCCTACTCACAGCGGGTTGGCTCTGCACCTGCGCCGTTGGCGCAGGACGCGCAAAAAACGCCGCCATCCCGATACCGATCATCACCACGATCATCATACCAACCCAGATTACCAGTGCCGGCTGCGATTTCTTTGCCATGCCTGCCTCCTTGAAACAACCTTGAACCTTGAATTTAGAATTTAGCTTTATCCATCAATGTGCGGCCTGTTCCTTTTCGGCGCGTGATTCCTTGTGAGTCAAAATAATCAAGGATCGGGACGGCCAGATTTCGCGAAAGACCCGTTATTTCTCTGAACCGTCCTAATTCGACCATACTCTCTTCTTTAAACAATTCAAGCAGTTTATCACGACATTCGTTAACAACGGAACCGTGAACAATATAGCGATCTATTAACGTAACCAAACCCTCTTCGGACAAAACGCGCAACAAGAGTTGCATGTCCGAACTTGTCGCGCCCAACTCTGCTTGAAGAGTGCCTGATGGAATCGCAGGCTTTCCTGCCTCAGCAGTTCTTTTGATAATTTTCTCTCTCAGTTCTTTCTGCTTTGCCGTCAGCCCGATGCTGAAATCCCTCAAAGAAACACAATCGCTATGCACCCTGATAATGCTACTCTCCACGAAGATCTTGTGCAAGTCTTCCAAGCAGTCATTATCGAGCCCTAGAAGCTTACATGCCTGTTGAGCCGGCATCCCGAGAGACAGCGCATTTTCTTTATGATATGCGGCCAATGCCTTATTTAATTTTTCTTCCAGTTCTGCAATCCGGCTTTTTATGACCCATTGGGAGGTCCCGACCGGAACAATCACTCCGAGACCTGCCGCTTCATCGGTGATAATTTTGATTATTTGCACGTTGCTATTTTGAACAAGCCGCGGCAGGTCGCTCCGGTTTATAACCGCCCTGCTGCCCGCAATCAGCTCGCTGAGAAACGGATTATTGCTTTCCGCAGCCATCCTTGCCAATTCAAGCCGTTCAGTCTCCATGCGCATCTTTTTCTTTCGTGCGTCAACATCCGTCGTCAATACAACTCCTCCGGCAACCGTAGCGGAGGGTGAAAGAGAGCGTAAAATAAATCTGTCACCCGCTGCCAGGACAATAGGGGTCGAAAATTTGATTTGGATAAAACCCTTTTCTCCCGGCCCGAGCATATCCCGCGAGCCTGCCAATAAACACGAGACAACCCTGTTGGATGTCCCGCAACAAAAACGCATCTCCTGGCGGCGCTTGACAGATATTGTCACATGCACATTCTCCACAGACAAAATTGCGGATAGGGTTTCTTGATATACTCCCGGCAAGGCAAGGGCCATCCCCCGCCCGATGTCAGGCAGTTTTACCCCGCGTATGTTGATTGCTGAACATACGTGCGCCTGCGCGTCATTCGAGTCAAAACTGTATTTCTGAATAGCGCGGCAAACAACACTTTTGGGACCGGGGAAAAGTTCCAGCTCGTCTCGTATGGAGCACTTTCCGGTTAAAGGTATGCCGGTTACGACCGTTCCATATCCCTTCACAGAAAACACCCTCTCGATATTCATACGAAATGCGCGCATGGGAACACCTTGCGGCAGGGTGTCCTCAGCTCGCTTGACAGCTCCCACCAGCCGATTGATCGCTTCTCTCACCTCGCCGATACCATCTCCTGTCATATTTGATTCCGGAATGATCTGGGCATCGGAGAATCCATGTTTCGATAGTAACGCCGCCACGTTTTCTTTTATTTCCTGCTGCCGCTCCGGGGTGACCAGATCAATCTTCGTTATCACCGCCATCACCTGCGGGGTGCGCAACAGGCTTACAATTTTCAGATGTTCGATTGTCTGCGGCATAATGCCGTCATCAGCGGCAATGACAAGAACAAGAACATCTATGGACGATGCGCCGGCAATCATGTTCCTGATAAAATCCTCATGCCCGGGGACGTCGATAATCCCGACCATGCGGGAACCATCCCCGGAACCATCGAGGATAAGCGGCGCAAAACCCAAATCAATACTCATGCCCCGTTTCTTTTCTTCGGGGAGACAATCCGTATCGCAACCGGTGAGAAGCCTTACAAGCTCCGTTTTGCCATGGTCAACATGACCGGCCGTCCCGACCATAACCGACAATATTTCCGGATCACGATTATCGATGCCAGTCACGAATGAACATCCTTTAATAGCAATCTTACGCTTGCCGCAATTTTCTGTTCCTCACCGTCAAACAACGTACGCATATCGCAATAAAGGGCATCATCCTTGACCCGGCAGAATATCGAGGGGACTCCCAGCCGCAACTTTACCGACATTTCCTCTATGCCTCCGATCCCAGAGAGCGCTTTATCAAGACGAATACGCACCACCTTTGTCGGAATACCTTCATCCGGAAGCGACCCGCTGCCTACATATGAGACGTCATCAATGATTTCGGCGCTCATACCTTTCATCTCCCCTATCAATCCCGTAAGCGTCCGGGCTCTGATTTCAAGTGTTTCAATCGGTGTCAGGAGCATCCGGTAGAAAGGGAGCGCGTTCATGTATGTTCCGTTGACAAAATGCAAAAGCGTCGCCTCAAGAGCTGCAATCGTCAGCTTACAGACACGAAACATTCTCGCGAAAGAATTCTTCCTGATCTGTTCGATGATCTTTCTTTTCCCGCAGATAATGCCTGCCTGTGGCCCACAGATAAGCTTGTCGCCGCTGAAGCACATCACATCTGTTCCCGCCCGTACAGAATCGGCTACCAGCGGTTCATCAGTAATGCCGAAGCTGGAAAGGGGGATAAGCGCGCCGCTGCCAATATCGTCGATCACGGGGAGACGATACTTTCTCCCCAATTCGCATAGCTCACTGATATCCGGCGTGCTCGTAAAACCGCGAATCCGGTAATTGGAGGTATGCACATGGAGAAGCGCCCCGGTATTGTCATCAATCGCCCTTTCGTAATCGTGAAGATGGGTCCTGTTCGTCGTACCTACGGCATGAAGAATGACGGAGCTTTTTGCCATGACATCGGGAATGCGGAATGCCCCTCCGATTTCGATTAGCTGTCCGCAGCTTAAAATCACCTTTTTACCAGGGGCGATCGTGTTCAAGACCAGCATGGTTGCCGCCGCGTTGTTATTGACAACCGTCGCCGCTTCGCAACCGGTCAGTTCCATCAACATCCGTTCTATTTTTTCTTCCCGCAAAGAGCGCTTACCGGAAGCAAGGTCCGCCTGCAGTACTGAATATGTCCCCATTCCGCTGAGGGCGAGGAGAGCTTCCTTACATAACGGGGAACGCCCCAACCCAGTATGAAGCAGTATCCCGGCCGCGTTAATGGCATAACGTCCGGGCGGCGAGGTAAAACGGATAAGACGCCGACGCAATAGAACCGCCATACTTGCTGCGTCAGGGATTTTATTGCTGCCGCCGCTGCGAATTTCTGTTCTGACCTCTTCGATGGCAAGGCGTAGTTCCGACTTCAGGATGCCTTCGCCAAAACACTCCCAAAGCTCTTTAACGTCCGGGCTGTCCAGTAGTTCAGAAACAGATGGAATCTGTCTTAAAATCTCTGAAAATGGCGGAGGTGTATGGGGATCGAACCCACCCAGGACCTTGTCAGCCCCACAACAGTTTTGAAGACTGCGAGCGTCACCAGACACTGAACACCTCCTCTTGTTTCGGTAAAAAGTAAAGGGTAAATTATTTCACTTTTCACTTTTAACTTTTCTCTTTTAACTTTTAACTGTTAACTGTTCTCTCACCGGTAACGAACCGATGACCTTTATGTGTTTGCAGTCCGTACATTCGAGGCATCTGATACAATCCCGTGCGTTGGGATCTTCATATATTTTAATGTCTTCCGGACATTTTGTCCGGCATGCATCGCATTTTGTACACCCATCATCCACTTCCAGTTTCATGATGCTTATCTTGTTGAAAAACGACCAGAACAATCCCATGGGGCAAATAAATCGACAAAAAGGGCGTTTCGCGCTTACGAAAAGCCATAAAGCTATTCCCAGGATAATCAGCTTGATCACAAAAAGGAAACCAATCGTTCCCGGTTCAATGGTAAGATCTCCCGTCGATGGATTTACAGGATTCCACAGCACCCATGGGATCCCTGCGGTCAGCGTCCCGACCGGGCACAATTTGGAAAACCAGTGTTCCGTCGTGATGAAAGGAAGGACCACAATAAGAACGATAAATATAACATACGGCAAGAAACCAGGGTCTCTTGGCAGGGTTATCTTCACCGATTTTATCTTGTACAACAGCTCCTGAAAAAGACCGACGGGACAAATCCACCCGCATACCAAACGACCGCCCAGGAGTCCCACCATCATAAGCCCGCCTACAAGAAGGAAGGGAAAGGCGTGCGTTGTGCCCGCAGCGTACTGCATAACGCCAAGGGGGCACGCGAATGCCGCGGTAGGACAAGAATGGCAATACAGGAAAGGCAAACAGGTGGTCTTGAATACACCCTGATATATCTCGCTCTCAAATACAACGGCCACATGTAGGTTCGCCATTAACAAGCCAAATAACTGACTCGCCCTACGGAATGGACTTAATATGCTCATGCGTAAGCCTTAATGATATCTTTCCTAAAATAGGCGTTTCGCTGCAGAATCGTTGATAGAGAAATTCAAAGCTCTCCCCGTGACTCCTGACCGAAACACACGGTTTCAATCGGGTCACTGAATTCCAATACAATCAAGTCAGAGCGTGGCCGCAGTCTGATAAGCATCAAAGATATCTCCGAGGAGAATGCCTGTTATTGTAAAAATAACAGCCAGGATAAAGGCCAGCCAGAACCATCTGACATTTTCCTGCCCCTTTGAAATATCCGCAGCGTTCTGAACATCCTTTACCCGTTCGTGGCGAGCCTGTCGAACCATCACTTCATTCCTCAGGATAATTAACCGGTGTTTGTATCCGGTGGCGCCGGAATCTAATTATTCGCCAGGTAGTTTGCCAGATCGATCTGAAACTGGCTGTCCCCCAGATTGAAGTTAACAATCACCGCTCCCGAAATAACAATACAGGATAAAAAAAGAAGCCAAAAAATAAACGCCAGATTATTGTTCATGTTCTTTCCTGTTGCCCTCGAGCCATAAATGTGCTCGTTAATGAACTGCCGTCATGCAATGACTTCGTCCCCTGCTGATCGTACTTCCTCGCTCTGCTGTAATAATGGCAGCACCAAAAGCACCCGTCATCTGCGGGTTTTCGGCAACACTGATAGAATGATTCAATATTTTCGAAAGCGCGTTTTTCATTCCCGGAATTAGAGCAACCCCTCCGGTGAAAACAATGGGACTTTGAAGCCTGGCCCCGGCCATTGCTCCAATGCGTTTTGCCATAGAATTACGGACTCCGGCAATGATGTTTTCGGGAGATTCTCCCGAAGCAAGGAGTCCGACAATCTCGGCTTCCGCAAAAACAACGCACATACTACTGATGGCCGCCGGCTTATCTGCCTTTTCAGCCCTTTTCCCGAGGTCTTCCATTTTCATTTCAAGACGTTCGGCGGCGATCTCCAAGAAGCGCCCTGTCCCAGCCGCGCAGCGATCATTCATTTCGAAATCATGAACAATGCCACCTTGATCAAGGCGGATCAGTTTACTGTCCTGACCACCGATATCAATGATCGTACGGACATTCGGAGTCTGCTGTTTAATGCCATAAGCCTGACAGGTAATCTCCGTAACCGTTGTGTCAGCCCAGTCTAACGCGTTTCTCCCATAACCTGTCGCAACAATATGACCGATATCTTTTCTTTCAACACCTGCCTCAAAAAGCATTTTATCAAACAGCTCCTGTGCAAGGGCAGTCTGCCTGACTCCCTGATTGCATATTCCCGATGCGACAATGCGCATATCTTCATCATTTATCAGGGCAACTTTTATTGTCCTCGAACCCGCATCCACTCCGGCATAAAGCATCGTCTAGTGCCCCCTTTTTTCGTTCCTTACCGGTTCCACAGGAAGCCTTCGTTGCTCATTTATTGGATACCTTTCTGCCTTTTACCGTCTCGTAAAGAGATTGTACCCGAAGGGCAATGCGTGCCGAATCGGATGGTGCAAAGTCGGTCTCTATGCGAAGATAAGACAAATTCAATTCATCTTCCACCAGTCCTTTTACCCAAAACGATTCTATACCATACGTAAGGCACGCCTGCCATACAATTTCTATAACGCACTCAACCCGGTATTCTCCGGCAAGTGCCCGTAGCTGGTCAATACGTTCATTATTTCTCGTCATTACCGAACAGGGCAGATGAAAATATTTTTCCGCCAGCGCGTGAACAGGATCCTCGGCTGTTTCATCCACATCTTCCTGCACAGGCTTAAGGCCAGTACAGTTCTCCTGACATACGACCAATCCGCCGCTGTCCTCGATGATATCCATTACGCGTTCGGCCCCATGGGGAAGAGGGACACCGGTCAGCATTACCCGCACACGAGATGCTGCTGAAGGATTAATCGTGCGTCCATTAAGCATTGTAAGGGCTTTCTCATATTGCTCAAGATCACAGGGAATAGCAGAGATAAGGCTTTTCATCTCCAGAAGTTCCCGTCCTGTTAACGGCGGATTATCGGACTTCATTAGGGCGGCTAATTCTCTTTTGAGTTTTCGCTCCCGATTCATTACACGAATGGCATTTCTTAATTTTTTATCGGTAATAATTGTTGAAAATTGCTTTTCCAAAACGCCTTTCAACTTATGCAACTCGGCCTCCCAGTGTATAAACGCGTCACTGTCATCGGGCTTCTGCGTCAACTCCAGAACATACAGTGGATGCCTTTCCGCCAGAAGCTCATACATTTTCTTTTTCCCGTCGCAGGTCGTTTCCGCAACGAGCAAATCAGACATTTCCAGAAAAGGATTTTCTTCTTCGAGACTGTAACCAAATGTTGATTTGATAATAGGGCAGAGATTGGAGGGCAGGACTTTTTCCGCCGATTCAGCCATTTCGGCGGATCCACCACAGAGACAGACCGGCACTCCGTCGGCAGCCATGATGATCTCACGCGGCGTATATTCACACATAATGCCGACGATCTTTGCGCCTTCCTTTTTCCGGGCATCTGCATAATCCAGACAATTTTCCACTTGCGACTGAAAATAGGTAATCGGACAATCGGATTTTGCATTTCCCTGTGTACTATTTATTTTCGAGCTGCACGCAGCGGGCACATCCGCGCAATTATCGGATGTTTTATCAGTATTTCCTTTGTTGCAACATTTTGTCATTAAAATGCCCCCAGAAACGCACGCAATTTTATTTACCCTTTCGCTTGTCCAGAAATACATTGTAAACCATCTTGACCGGGGCACCGCCAATGGCGATGGCACACCATGCTGCTTCATCAAGCTCTTCCCTGGTGATTCCCATTCCCAAGGCTTTCTCATAATGCATATCAAGACAATCTTCACATCGCTGGAGTACCACGAGGGCAAAAAGAATAAGCTCCTTTGTGCGCATGTCAATTTTGCCGGAAGCACTGACAGCAGCGATAAGCTCACCAAACGCCCTCATAGACGCAGGCCCTGTAGATAACAGACCTGTTTCATTCATTCCGTACTCGTGGACATCGGCAGCAGCACAGCAACAGGTCCCTTTTTCTGATGAGCGAACCGGCGCATCTTTCTCTTTTCTCAATTCCATTCTTTCTCCTTTGAGGCTTGACGCTATCAGCTCGATGCCCCCATTTTCACCCGGGATGATTTCGCCTACTATTGCCCAATCAACACCGCGCGAGGTCAGTTCATCCGTGAGCAGCTTATGCCTGATTTCAGGTACGGCAATAAGCAACCCACCTGAAGTCTCGGAACTGAACCCAAGGTACATGTATTCCTCGGCAACATCATCCGCGACAACAAGATCTGCGCCGACAAATTCCGCATTTCGTTCATTTGCGCCGGGGATGATTCCCTCATGCAAGAGTTCCAGTACGCCCTCAAAAATCGGCAACGCATCAGCATATATACGGGCAGCTGTTGCTGAATGACGCATCATGCGAGTCAAATGCCCATACAAACCAAAGCCGGTGATGTCCGTACACGCCGATACGCCGACTTTTATCATCGCTTCGGAGGCATCTTTATTTAAGACCATCATGGAGCGTTCAGCCGCAACGAGGCCGTTTTTATTTGCCCGACCGATTTGATTGGCAAAATTCAAAACGCCGACACCGAGAGGTTTGGTAAGAACGAGGACATCACCGACCCTGGCTGTCTCAAGTGCTACGGCTTTCCCGGCGTCAATCGTCCCCGTAATGGCAAAACCAAGTTTGATCTCTTCATCCTTTATGCTGTGCCCGCCAATAAGAGCGCATTGTGCTATTTGCAGCACCTCCATTGCGCCTTTCAGCATCAAGTACATAATTTCCTTGTCACAGGTTTCCGAAGGAAAGGCCAAAACGCTCAATGCCGTTCGCGGAACCCCACCCATGGCATAAATATCCGAAAGGCAGTTGCATGCGCATATTTTGCCGAACATATAGGGATCATCGACGCAGGGAGTGAAAACGTCTACGGTCTGAACGAGGGTAGTGTGATCGTCGATTTTATATATTGCGGCATCGTCACCGGCAGCCAATCCTGAAATAACGCCAGGGTCATCCACAGGTGGCAACCTGGACAAAAGATCCTCAAGATCAGCGGCAGGGATTTTTGATGCGCATCCGGCATTATGAACGAGTTCTGTCAGTTTTATCCTGGAAACATCTATTGGCTCTGGTCGTTCGCCTGCACAGGGACAAATACCACGGCCTTTGAATATATCGCACGGACACGGACGCTTGGGATCACAGATGCAGTGACCGAGTTTAATTGATCGCTTCATGATACGACTGCGCTTGGCAGTATCGATAATCGTCATATTCTCTGTCCGACCGCCTTCTTTATAAAATCAGTTTTTTTACCACCTTCATTCTGCTGGTTAAACCAATCGTTCTATCAATTTTCGTGCCACCCTGGAAAATAGTAGAATCACAGATCTTAACTCCTTAATATATCAGAAATTAACCATACATATCTTCATTTGCAGCTTGCTACCAGGCATTGACATGGGGCATTAGGTGTTTCATTAATGAAACTACATTGCCAAAATAGGTTTCTTTTATGAAATATCAGAAGGGCAAAGAATTGGGAGAATATTTCGTCGAAGATAGTTTCGGTCTTGAAATCCTGTTCGGTGGTCAGGAGGTATCCCAGAAACGTTTCAGAAGATAAGTCCCGGTCCCGTATTTACGTTTCATATTAGACACATACTCTGGTGATTTTTAGTTTTTGTTCCTAAGCTCCACGTGAACACGGCATTGTGTACATTTTTCAGTCTTTTCGAGTGCTTTCCCCTGCATCTGACCATCACACCACGTGTAATCGATATCCCAACAGTTTCTACCGTTATTTGGAAACACAGGGCATTGCACTTGCCGCTCAGGAGGACAATCCATAATGCTCCAGCAATAGGGTCTCTGCATGTTATGGCAAGTGATCATTATCGTCGCCATCTGCTGTTTCATCTGATCTGTGAGCTGTCTTGCCTTTTCGCCCTTCACAGGGACATGGGCAAGGGTATCGTCAATTTTTGCGAGGAGTTCCTGCATATCCCGGTTATGGTCTTCCAGAGTGGACATAAGCGAATTTATGCGGGAAGTCATTTCCTCATCAGGCATCGCATCTCGCCACATCTCAAATCCTCCCAAAACTTCACCGTTAATGTCGACCATGGCCCCTGCATTTACGATAATGGGATGACGGTTTCCATTCTTGTCCTTTACATTGACCCTTTTGCCAACTACGGGCCGTTTCGTCCTTATTGCCTGCTGTATCGCACAATTACCCTGGCACAAATCGCTCTCAAAGATGTCTCTGCAGAACATTTTATCGGTTATCTCGGGGAGATTCAAACCCGTGAACTCAAGGCAAGCGGGATTCATGTACTGGATGCTAAGATTTGTATCCACTACAAAAAAAGGGTAATTGGAGCCTCTGTAAACGCTGGTTACAAATGCCGACATCTCCTGGAATTCCTTGAACGCCTTGGTCCTCGTCATCAGAAACTCCATCAATGAATTATTCCCGAAATTAATCGTTTCCTTGTAGATCTTTTTATCAATAGATCCTTCTTCCTTCATGCTTGTTCCCCCTTACTCCCTCTTTCTGCACGTGGAAAGATTGAATTCTCCCCTTTTTAGATGCTCGATCAATGCATCTATTGCCACACTTTCCGTGTGCATAATCAGAATGCCGAGTGCTTCAATCATTCTTTTAAAAAATCCCGACACCGATCCGCAAATCAGCAGTGTGATGCCTGAGGTAGAAATCACTCTTATTCTCTGAATGGAATTCATTTTATCCATTGAAGCTATTTTCCGCGAAACAATCTTGCCGTTCTCGAATTCCAGGAAAAGCATTTCTTGTGCACAGTCGCACCGTGGAGACACATGCAATCCGAAAACTGGTATCGCTACTTTCATTTTAGTCATGACACTTTCCACTTACAGCAAATTGCATACCACTGTAAAAAAACAGCGGGGGATTACTTATTGTATCTCTTTATAATACAACGGCTTATCGAAACATGTAATCTTGATTTGGGGGCGTGGAAAGGCGACACAGGCTATTTCATTATCGAAACTGTTTTGGGAATATGCATTTCTTTTATGAAATGTTAGAGGGGAGGGAGTGGAATTATTATGGGATGGATTCAAAAACGTACGATGGCATTTTTAGGTGAAACATCCGTATTGCCGTCACGCTTCAATTTCCAATTTCTTCATTTTCCGCCAAAGGGTGACTGTGCTGATACCTAGATCACGTGCCGCGGCCGCGCGTGCACCTGAGTGTTTTTTAAGGGTTTTTTCAATCGCCATTTTCTCGGCGGCATTAAGAGGCGATTTTTCTTCTTGCGGTAACGACTGAATTTCGATGGATGCCTTGATGATTTCCTGCGGCAGGTGCTTCATTTCGATGATGCTGTTATGACAGAGAACAAAGGCGTGCTCGATAATGTTCTCAAGCTCCCGGACATTCCCGGGAAAGGGATACTGCATCATAAAATCCATCACATCGTCTGAGACTCCGGTAACATGCTTATTCCGTTTCAGATTGAATACATTCATGAAGTGTTCGGTAAGAAGCGGAATATCCTCGCGGCGGCGGGAAAGGAGCGGAAGTTCAATTCGAACGACGTTCAGACGATAGTACAAATCCTGTCTGAACTGCCCCCTGCGCACTTGCTCGGCCAGATTTCTGTTGGTGGCAGCCATGATACGCACATCAGCCTTCAGTGTCTTTGCTGATCCAAGCGGCTGGTACTCTTTCTCCTGAATTACGCGGAGCAGCTTTACCTGAAATACCGGGGACGTATCACCTATCTCATCGAGAAGGATCGTACCGCTCTCCGCGAGGGCAAATCGGCCCTGTTTGTCACGATACGCGTCGGTGAAGGCTCCTTTCACGTGGCCGAACAGTTCGGATTCGAGCAGGCTATCGGGAAGGGCCCCGCAATTCACAACCACGTAAGGTTTGTCTTTTCTCGAACTGAGGTTGTGAATGGCCCTGGCAAACAGCTCTTTTCCTGATCCGCTCGAGCCCTCAATCAGGACAGTGCTGTCGCTCTCGGCCACATCCGGCATGATATCGAATATCTTCTGAATTTCCCGGTTTTTACTGACGATGTCCTCAAACGTGTATCGTTTATGTATTTCCTTTTTTAGTTCCTCTATCGCCGAAAGATCACGGAAAGTCTCCACCCCCCCGATGGCTTTTTCGTTTCCATTGCTAAGCGGGGAAGCGCTGACACTGATTGAAACCGTTTTCCCCCCCTTGGTAATAATATTCAGCGGTCGATCGATAACCGCTTTCCCCGTTTTTATTGCCTCGTCAAGGGCGCATGCGTTTTGACAGATATTGGCGTGAAAAACGTCATAGCAAAGTTTGCCGATGGCTTCGTCCTGCGTAAATCCTGTTATCTGTTCCGCCGCGCGGTTGAACGATGTTATCCGACGGTTCTTGTCGATCGTAAAGATTCCATCGGCAACACTGTCGAGAATTGTCTGAAAGAAGTCACTGTAATTTGCCTCCGATCCATCAATAATTTGAAGGCCGGGGAAATCAGGTGTATATTGATCATTTTTTTTCAATGGGTTGACCTTAAACGTTCCTTCAAGGAGTTGTAAGCCCGGACCGTCTCCTGAAAATAAGTCGTAGCCTCTTTCTTCAGCCCCTCGGAAGAAAATCTGTCCGGATGAAAAGCCACCTTCAGGAATTTATAGATGCTATCTATCTTGGAAGGATCGGCGTCAGGGCCAAACCACGGGAAGTCCCGGGGCTGCCGATGATCGCGTAGGTGTTCTCCCTGCCCATCTCCGGACTGAAGCCTGATTATCGCCAGATCATGAGCGTACTCGCGGACCTCGTTTATCTTTAGGACCAGTTCGTATAAAGATACCGTTCCCTTTTTTATCTCGTCTTCCACCATCTGTGTTTCTTTTTTCAGCACCGCCGCTGCACGTACGATATCCTGATCATTGACGTTATCCAGTTCCTGCAGGCGGTTTTTCAATTCATGAACAAGAAAAGTCAGGCAGGTATTTTTGTTTTCATCGTCGGCGCGTATTTTTTTTCGCAAAGAACGGAGCTGTGCTTCTGTCTCGCTACTTTCAAAACTCTTCAGTTTATTCTTTAAAACCGCTTCATGTTCTGAGGCCCGATCCCTGTCTTCCCGGATCTCCAGCATGGTCCCTTCGATCCTCTGGATAGTGACGGCAAACGCCTCATTCTCATTAATCAATTCCTTCATTGATTGCAAATAACCTTCCATTAGAACATATTTGGCAATCATCATTCCCCCCGCCAAGGAGGCTAAAATCGTCATATAAATATGCGCCGATGCCCTTAACTGGCCGGGAAAGATGGCCGGGTACCAGGCATGGATCAGCCAGCACAGCGCTCCGGCAACTGCCGAGATGTAAGCCAGCCTGTCTGTAAAAGACGAATTTAAAATACGAAAAAACAGGTTCATACGCTTAAATAATTCACCTCATCCGGTCAGCCCCCGGGATCTTTTCCCATCGGAGTTTTTTTTGTGATATCTTCTATTTTACTCCGCATCTGCGTGAAAAATCTCGTTGCGTAAAATTTGGCATTTCTGAAAATGTTTTCATTACCGAGATCAAATACTTCGATCTTGCCCTCTCTGTATAAAACAGAGGCGCTGGCGCCATCATGATGGATGAAAACACCATCGGGCTGGAGTTTAAACCTCACGGTCCTGACCGTTAGCCCCGTCGCGACATCGATCAGGGACATCGTCTTGTCCTCTCTCAAGAACAATCCCCATTTCCCGTCAGGAGCCAAATCAAAAGCGTATATCCCCCGCGTGTTGAAGGGGATGAACTCTCTTTTTCCATATGGAGAACGTAACGTATGGAGTCCGTTGCCGGACATCCAGGCATAGAGGCTATTGTTGATCTTCTTTAAATCAACGACACCAACATTATCCAGACCGGCAGCCTGTTTTTTGTTCTTCCAGTCATACAATGAAAGGGTGTCGGATTGAATAACATATCGGTCTTCCTGAAAAAAGACGCCTCTCGCTCCGGCGCTGTTTCTGGGAAAAATTGAAACAGCTTGGTTTTCCGTCAGATCCCATACCTTGATTTGACTCATCCCGGTGAACACAAGATACCGGCCGCTCTGATCAAAGTCCATATAGATAACAGGTTCCTCATTGTCTATATGGAAGGTCTGCTTTCCCGTCACGACATTGAAGATCCTGACACTTCCCTTGCCATCCGAGGTCAGACCGCATCCGGCGATGGTCTCTTTTCCCGGTACGAAGCGAACCTGTAAAAGCTGGAATTCGGGACCGGCGTTAATATCTAAAACCGGTATCACATCGGGCAACTGCCATAACTTGATTCGCCCCTCTTCTCCCGTGGCCGTGAGATTTTTACGGTCACTGAAATCTATGGCCCCTGCCTGGTGCAATCCGGCCAGCACATGTGAGGGATTACCGGCAATTGCAGGTATTTCGCCTGCTGGTTTTTTGCTTATCGTTGTCCTTGCATACCCGGAGAAAGGATAGGCAAAGGGCAGATCAGGGATTGTCGCTAAAGACACGACAGCTACCAGGACGATAACAAATAAGATATACTTGGCAATTTCATTCATCTGGGGTCAGATTTTATTATTCAATCCCAATGTCCTAAAAATATCAGCACGACCCATACTACAAACAACACCTGCTGCGCATGGATCATACGAAGTAGCTTTTGCTCCCCTGGTATTAGGCGATAGTGCATCACGATCCCTTCTATGGTCAAGAAAAACGTAACGATATAAGTCCCGACAAGAAAAATATTCAGCTCCTCTGAATAGTGGCAGTGGATAATCATCGCGACAAAAGCAACCAGGTTCATCCAGATGTGCACCTTCAGGTATTTCCTGAAAAATGCCACCACCATTTTAGGTAATGGTTTAAATTCCCTTGAAATTAATCGGGCAGGATAATAGGCATTGGCCACAGCAAAAAGAATTGCCGATACATACGCGAAAAAGGAGCTTACTTCTTCCAAATTTCGACTCTGATCCCAAAAAAGTATAACGAAGAAAAGCCCTATGATATAGGGAATAAAATTCTTTTTATCTATCATGTTTCGCCTTTTCTACAGAACATCCATCAGTAGCCTCAATGCCAGGAAAAACAGGCACACGGCGATAACTTTTTTTATGATATAGGGCTTCGTCTTGAGGGAGAGCCGCGCCCCGAAACTGGCGCCAATAATCGTACCTATACCCAGGACAACGGCATAATTAAGATCTACATAGCCGAGTCCGACAAAAACAACAAACCCGAGAAAACTCGTGATGGCCAAGATGCAATGCGATGTGGCCGTCGCTATATGTACCGGTATTCCCAGCGCGGAATACATAAGGGGCACATGAATTATACCCCCTCCGATCCCGAACAGGCCAGAAAATATGCCGATTAATGTGCTGGCGGAAAAACCTACGGACATGTCCGGGGCATAAGAATACTCCTCACCCGTGGCATCCTTGAGATACCTCGTTGTGGGCGCTTGGGCGACTTTCGTCCTGACGACGGAAAATTCCTTTCCGATAAACAGGTAATAGGACAAGATGATGAGTAACACACTGAAAATTACAGAAAAGCTGCTGACACTGAAAAACTGCGACAGCAACGCCCCGATAAAGACGCCGGGGCTGGCGGCGACAGCAAACTTGATGGCTATTTCATAATCAATCCGTTTCTGGGCAACATAGGAAAAGGTGCCTGATATCGCGTTCAGCATGACGACGGCCATGGAGGTGCCGATGGCATGCTGGGGTGAAAACCCGTAGAAAATCATAAGCACCGGCACATGTATGAAACCGCCGCCGGCCCCGATCAGGGTACCGATAATCCCGATCAGAACACCGGTATTAAAAACGATGATCGCCCCCAGTAAGCCCATCGTCAGATGTGGTGGGATCACGGGTTGCGCTGCCATGGCACTTCCTGCCGTCAGGAACATCATCCATACGAGTAGCGCCGTCAGAATTATTTTATTCAAGATGCTGCACTTTCTTCATTTGACGTCAGGGACCTTTTTTGCGGATTTCTCCGATTCAAATGTCTTTACCGGATCGAACCCCATCACAAATCCAAAGATGACTCCCGGAAACATCCTTAGACGCGAATTGTAGAAATTGGATACCGTGTTGTACCGAATCCTCGCAGTGGCAATCCTTGTTTCCGTATTGGACAGTTCCATCATAAGGTTCTGATAGGTCGCTGACGCTTTCAGGTCGGGATAATTCTCGGCCACGGCCTGAAATTTGGAAAGGGCGCTCTGCAGACTCAATTGAGACGGCGATGCGTCGGGAATATTTTTCAGGGAATTCAAAGCACTCCTTACATCGGCGGCATGTTGAAAGATCTTGTTTTCAAAAGCCATATAATCATTGACGGCCTTCACAAGGTTCGGAATCAGATCATTTCTGCGCTGCATCTCCGCCTCAATCTGCGTTATCTCCAGACGTGTCTTGTAGTACTCCACAGTAAAATAATTATAATAATAAACAAAAGCCGACACGAGGGCCATGAACAAGGCCGTCATCGCGATCCTCATCGCGATCGACTGACGATCCCAAACCTTGTCCTTGGTGCGTACCAAAAAGTCTTGCCACTTCACCTGGACCGGAGACGGCATGTCGGCGATAAGATTCAACTCTTTCGCATACAATTTTTTTATCGCTTCTTTATTCATCTTTTCACTTTTCCATCCACATCAAACGCGATGGCAGCGCTAAAAAAAAGAGGCGGGATCATCAACCTTTTATCGTTATAAACAAGGGATTCCCCGAACGTATAACATCGAGGAGAACTCCTTTCTTTATCTTCATCTTCACCTTGGTCGTCAGGTCAATAAATGAATTCATGTCGGTTACCTTTGAATTATTCACCCCCGTGATAATGTCGCCTGCTTTGACGCCAGCGGCCGCCAACACACCTTCCACCTCGACGACAGAGACACCCGCCTTATCGGGGGGCAAGGATCTAATATCCGCACCCTGCCATATGAATGACGTCGGCTGTTTGATCTGAGTTGTTCCCGCCATGGCCTGTGCGGCCCCACCTTGCGCCAGTATGACTTTGACCGTTCTTCTGACACCGAACCGCAAGATCACCAAGTCCATACTTGCCCCGCCTTTTGTATCCAGGATCTTCTCGAAACTGTTGCTGTCCTGAATTTTCCTGCCATCTACCCTGATAATGACATCGCCCCTCTGGAGACCTGCCGTATCAGCAGGCGTACCCGGAGTGACGCTGGTGACAAAGATGCCGCCGGGGCGCATCATATTGTTCTGCCCTGCGATTACAACATCGACATCAGAAACGGTCATGCCCAGGGAAATATTATTTGGGCCGGCAACAGGACACCACGGTCCAGGGTTTCTACGCAGACCAGCGCCTGGATACGGGAC
>Ga0194039_1000569_pt1 | contig 21870 bp, 16 predicted proteins | sample JunL228m_MetaG_FD_148679 | JGI IMG/M metagenome (GOLD analysis project Ga0194039, IMG submission 148679) | Anoxic zone freshwater microbial communities from boreal shield lake in IISD Experimental Lakes Area, Ontario, Canada - Jun2016-L227-8m | ecosystem: Environmental > Aquatic > Freshwater >... | reverse complement strand
GTATGGCCAGGTCCACGTATGCTTTATGAACACCAAAGACTTTATTCGTCTCGGCGTGCCGCTGGGTGAAGCGACCCGGCGGGCAACGGATTTCATCAGCAGATTTATTCTCGCCGGTGGCGATAAAACCCGTTTGGAAGAGGAAGTGAAGGCGATCATCGCCAATCCGTCCGCTTTTACGGGGGACAGCCTGCGAGGCGAATTGGCCAGAGCGGTGCTGAATGCTCCTCCGCCACCACGCGCCGAGCCAGTCAAATACCGCCAGTGGGGCGAGGGACTGGAGCACGAGGCTGTCATGCAGATGGAAAGGGCCTGCCTGCTGCCGGTGGCGGTGGCGGGGGCCCTGATGCCCGATGCCCACGTCGGCTACGGTCTCCCGATCGGCGGGGTGCTGGCCACCGAGAACACGGTGATTCCCTACGCTGTAGGTGTGGACATCGCCTGCCGCATGAAGATGACGGTGTTGGATATTCCCGCCCGCAACCTGGAGCATCACCAGGACCGCCTGACGCGGGCCATCGAGGCCGAGACGCGCTTTGGAATCGGGGCCTCGTTCAAGCACCGCCGCCAGCATGAGGTTTTAGACGCGGATTGGGAGGTAAGCCCGGTTACCAAGCAGAACAGAGACCGGGCTTGGTCGCAGCTCGGCACCAGCGGCAGCGGCAATCATTTCGTCGAGTTCGGGCTGTTCACCGCTCATGGGGAAATTCATGGACTCGCACCGGGAACCTATGTGGCACTGCTTTCTCACAGCGGCAGCCGCGGCACGGGCGCCGCCGTGTGCGACCACTACAGCAAGCTCGCCTTCAGCCAGTTCCCAGACCTGCCGAGCGAGTTGAAGCGCCTGGCCTGGTTGTCGTTGGATTCGGAGGAAGGCCAGGAATACTGGGCGGCGATGGAGTTGATGGGCCGTTACGCCGCTGCGAACCATGCGCTCATCCACAAGCACGTCGCCGCCAACCTTGGGGCCGAGGTGCTGCTGGACCTGGAAAACCATCACAACTTCGCATGGAAGGAGCGGCACGTCATCAACGGTGTCGAAAAGGAAGTCATCGTTCACCGTAAAGGAGCAACCCCTGCCGGCCAAGGGGTGCTGGGCATCATTCCCGGTTCGATGGCGTCCCCGGGCTTCGTCGTGAGCGGCAAAGGCAACCCGGAATCGCTGAACTCAGCCTCTCATGGCGCTGGCCGGGTGATGAGCCGAACGCAGGCGACCAGGACCTTCGACTGGAAAAAAGTGAATGCGTTCCTGCGGGAGAAGGGCGTGACGCTGATCTCCGCCGGTTTGGACGAAGTGCCGATGGCCTACAAGAACATCCACGAGGTGATGGCCGCCCAAAACGATCTGGTGACCATCCTGGGTCAATTCGATCCGAAGCTGGTCAAGATGGCACCTCATGGCGAGCGGGCGGAAGACTGACTTGGTTGCAAACATGTTTCGCCCCCCCTGGGGCCCGGCAACGCCGTAGTCTTGGAAATCGAAGCGGAGCACTCATCCAGTTGATCAACACGGACGACCGAGGGGAGCCGCAACCCAGCTCGTTGCTGGTTGCCTGATCCGGGGGTCACTCTCTCACCGCTTCCGGCTCCGGCAGGGTGAACGTGGGTCTCTTCTTCATAAATCCAAAACCTCTTCCGGCGTATGAATGCGGATGCGCGGCAAGCCGGCGCGCTCATTCACCGCGTTGATACGTTCGACCTTCCGCATATTGACCAAATGAGCCATGTTCCAGCCTTCCATCACCTGCCGCTTGTCGGGCGCGTCTTCGGCAAACAGGAAATTGGGCACCGTCGTCTCAAGGTAAGGCCTCATTGGCGCTCAGGCGATCAAGGTGTTGATCATCTCATCAGATCATCGTCGAAGCCTCGCCATCATTTCACTGTGGGGGACCGCCTCGACCTGGCCGGTTTCAATCTGCTTATCTCGTTCGAGGGCCAGAGCCACGGCCGCCCCGTCATCCATCTCCGCTGTGGCCGCAAAGGGGTCTTCCAGGCTCTCCCAAAGAGATCCGGCCAACAGCGCCCTTTCCCGTGGCGACAGGCGCAAAGCCTCAACAGCAATCTGGTCAATGCTCATAACCCCACTTTACCCGAAAATCCGTCCAATGGAAGCCCGCTTTTAGCAAGGTCAGGTCGGATTCAAGAATCCACAAATTTGTAGCCGCCGACGGCAGCCGGCGCACTTTTCCTCAATTACTGAGATCATCGCCGACTCCCGTCGGCGGCTACGATTTCTTGAATCCGCCCTGGAAGCCGGGTTTGCGGCCGGCGTCGGTTCCCGAAGCGACGCCCATGCTGATCTGCTTGTCCCCAAGATGGGGAAAGGTTGACGACATCTGGAAACACGCGCAGATCGAAATCCGCTGAAGAACCTGTGGTCGTTCATCAATCGGGAGCCTTTCGGCATTCAAACTCGGATCGACATCAAACACGCTCTTGCGCAAGCTCAACCAAGGTACGTAGATTACCACTCATGAGAACAACTCGAAGAGAATTCATCGCCCGGGGCGCTGCTGGCATGGCGGGAACCTGCCTCGTCCGCTGGATGATCACCGACATCTCCGCGGCAACCACCGACCGAGCCAGGATCGTGGTAAGGCCAAAGGCATGCGGCAAAGCATTGCGTAACCCCCTGATGGGCTTTGTGGGGTCACGCACTCTTGAACATCAGTACGCGACCCTTTCCAGGCAATATATTCGGTGGAACCAGATTGAGGACGCCGAGGCTGATGGGATCGAGCGGGTCCGCGCCTTTTGCAACAAGGAGTGGAGCGGGGTGGAGTCTCTCAACATCAAGATCATACCCCGCGTCTTCCTCCATTGGTCGAAGGACGACCAGAAGTACTGGCCTGCCGATCTTCAGGCGGGCGACTACACTAGCGATGAGTTCAAGCGTCGCGTGGTTCGGCTCGTCGCGCGCCTTGGCGAGTGTTGGGACAACGACCCGCGGGTTGCGTTTATCCAGATGGGGCTAATCGGCAAGTGGGGCGAACACCATAGTCCCGACGTCGCGCCCGAAATGCAGGAACTGCTAGGCAACGCCTTCACGAAGGCGTTCACGAATAAGAAAGTGATGGTCCGCCACCCTTGGGACTTTCAGGGCTTTGGCTTTGGCATCTACTGGGATTCGTTTGCGCACCTGGACCAGATGAAAACCCACGGGGCGGGCATCGAACGGATCAGCCCGCGCTGGAAAACCGCGCCGATCGGTGGGGAGGTCGCCTATGACTGGGGAAACTACAAAATCCAACCGGGCGACAGCCCCGACGTCACGGTTTCGGACCCCGGCCATCGCCGATTCCTGGTGGACACCATCTACCGTCTGCATGCCAACCATCTTGGCTGGGTTGCCAACTATGATCCCAAAAACGCGAAGGCCCGTGAAGGGGCCGAGGAGGTTCAATGTGCCTTCGGATACCGCTTCGTCATCGATGAGGTGACCTACCCGGCAGAGGTCCGGCCGCAAGAACCGTTTACGGTTGCCTTCACGGTCCGAAACCTTGGGTCCACGCCGCTGTATTACAACTGGCCGGTCGAGGTGAGCCTTCTCGACCCGATGACAAAAGCGGTGCTCTGGAAAGGAATTTTCAAGGACGCGGACACTTCCCACTGGCTGCCGGGAGACAATTGGGATGCTACGTTGGGCGCATACGCTTCCAAGCCCCAAGTCGTGCGTGTTGAAGGTCGCTTTACTGTCCCACCATCAGCGGGATGTGGTGAGAGGATCCTTGCGCTGGCGATCCTCGACCCAGCGGGTAATTTGCCCTGCGCGCGCTTCTCCGTCGTGAATTACTTCAATGGTGGCCGCCATCCCATCGGCTGGATCGGGGTGGGAGCAATGCCCGCTAAGGCAGAGCTGGATCCTTCGAGCTTCGACGATCCCGGCCAGGATCGGACGCTCCGTTACTCGCTGTCGCGTCAAAAGGGAAAACAGAAACTGAAGGGGGGGAAGGCGGTGGCAGGGCGGATTCAAGAAATCGTGGCCGCCGACGGGAGTCGGCGCTGATCTGAGTAATTGAGGGAAAGTGCGCCGACTGCCGTCGGCGGCTACAGATTTGTGGATTCTTGAATCCGCCCTGCCCGGCTTCGGCGCCACGACCTTTATCGTTTACAGAAAACGGCAATGAGAGCAAAGTGGCCATACTTGTAGCTGAAGATCATGAACCCAAAGACACTCTTTGTAATTACTGCAGCCGTCACAGCACTGTGCGCGGCGCGCGCGCAGGAAACGTGGCCGGCGGAGAAGAATGATATGTGGCACGGATTCAAGCGGCATAACCTGACCGTTGATGGCTGCCAGGCATGGGTCGTGGAGCCGAAGCAGGCAGCGGCGGGGAATCCGTGGACATGGTGCATGGAATTTCCCGATGCGTTCACCGAGCGCACGGGCGTGCTGCAATTGCTCGAAAAGGGATTTCATCACGTCCATATCGTTGTCGGCAACACGTTCGGCTGTCCGGCGGCGGTGAAACACTTCGACGACTTTTACAAGGTGCTGCAGGCCGGCGGCCTCGCGAAGAAGGGAACACTCATCGGCATCAGCCGCGGCGGGCTGTATAGCTACAACTTCGCCGCGGCATTTCCCGACCGTGTGGCCTGCATCTATGGCGACGCGCCGGTCTGCGATTTTAAGAGCTGGCCCGGCGGCAAGGGCAAAGGCCAGGGCAGCGCCGGAGATTGGACCGCGCTGATCAATAACTACGGCTTTAAGGACGAGGCTGAGGCGCTGGCGTACAAGAAGAACCCGACTGACGAACTCGCGCCGATTGCTGCCGCGAAGATCGCGCTCATCCATGTCGTTGGCGATGTGGACAAGGTCGTTCCAGTCGAGGACAACACGGCAATCATTGAGCGACGTTACAAGGAACTCGGCGGAAAAATGACGGTCATCCACAAACCAACGTGCGATCATCATCCGCACGGACTCGATGACCCGAAACCTGTCGTGGATTTCATCCTCAAACAAACCGCCGCCGCATCGCGGTAGAAACCCGCCAACCCGCAGCCCAAATAATTTCCTGGGCGCACCGCCGGGGTGGATTCAGGAAACCGTAGCCGCCGTGGGCGCAGCGCACAGATCGTCATTTCCGTATCATAGTGCGCGCTTGGCCCACTATGTTATCAACCTTTATTAATCGCTATCTTCCCCGCCTGCGGCGGAGTCGGGAGCGATGCCGGTCTTAAAGCCTGTGGCTTGAAGCGGAACGCACTCGTCGAGCAGAATCCTCATGCAGCGAGTTCGCTCTCAATACGCTGCCAGCCGTAGCGCAAGACCGCCGCCGCCTGCTCGCGCGTGACAGAAGGGAAGCTCTCGAGGAAATAATCGAGAGACAATCCGTCCGCCAGATAATCAAAGAGTGATTTCACCGGCATCCGTGTGCCTTCAAATACCGGGGTGCCGCCCAAAATCCCCGGGTCGCTGGCCACCAGCCCGCATGCTGCCAAGTGCGTGCCGTTTCTTACTGTCATGGCTCCAACTTATCGTGGTTCGCTTCCTTCGTCGCGAACCACGACAGGACTTGGCTCTTCCGAGTGGTGCAGTATCGCGATCTACAGGTCGGCCGCGACCAAATCGCCCACCTGGGAAGTGGTATAACCCATTTTCCCAGCCGCCAGGCTCTTAACCTTCTCGCGGGTGACCTTGATAACCGCTTTCTCGATGGCGCTGGCCGCCTTGGTCTCCCCGATGAAATCCAGCATCATCTGGCCGGCGCAAATTGCCGCCAGCGGATTGATGACGCCTTGGTTGGTGTATTTCGGAGCACTGCCGCCAATCGGTTCGAACATGCTGGTGCCTTGCGGATTGATATTGCCGCCGGCAGCGATACCCATGCCGCCCTGCAACATAGCGCCTAAATCGGTGATAATATCCCCAAACATATTGTCGGTAACGATAACGTCGAACCACTCCGGGTTCTTTACGAACCACATGGTCGTCGCATCGACATGGGCGTAGTCGCGTTTGATGTCCTTGTAATCCTTCTGGCCGACTTCGTGGAAGGCGCGCTCCCACAGATCGAACGCGTACGTCAGCACATTGGTCTTTCCGCAAAGAGTCAGCTTCTTGTCCTTGTTCCGCTTGCGGGTGTAATCGAAGGCAAAGCGCAAGCATCTCTCGACTCCGCGCCGCGTATTGACGCTCTCCTGCAAGGCCACCTCGTTCGGGGTTCCCTTGAAAACAAACCCGCCGGCGCCGGTATAAAGCCCTTCGTTGTTCTCGCGGACGACGACGAAATCGATTTGCTCCGCTTTCTTGTCCTTCAGCGGGCAGAAGCGCTCGTCATACAATTTGACGGGGCGAAGATTGATGTACTGCTCCAGCTCGAAGCGGGTGCGCAGCAGAATCCCCTTTTCGAGAATCCCAGGCTTCACGTCCGGATGGCCGATGGCGCCAAGCAGGATTGCCGGGAACTTCTTCAGCTCGGCCAGCACGCTGTCCGGCAGCGCCTCGCCGGTGCGCAAATAGCGAGCGCCGCCAAGGTCGTAATCCGTGTAGTTCAGCTTGAACTTGAATTTCTTCGCGGCCACCTCGAGAACCTTTACTGCCTCGCGAACGACTTCCGGTCCCGTGCCGTCGCCGCCGATAACTGCAATGTTGTAGCTTTTCATGATTAATCGATGCCTGCGCCTTTCGCAGAAGGCCAGGATATTAGTTGTTCCCCGCCCGGTGGCAAGGATTTCCGCGCTCGTTTTTCCGCAGAACACATCTCAGATTTTTCCAAAACAACCACCCTGGGTAATTGGAGCGCGGACATTCTTGTCCGCTCCCGGAGCTCAGTCAACCCCGAAGCGGACAGGAATGTCCGCTGAGGCATAAAGAACGTTTGTTTGAATTGAGCCGGCTCAACCAATCCGGAACTTTATGAAGCAGGCCCTTGGCCTGAGAGGGCTTCGTCATGCTCGAGAACCTCTTTCGCCGCCACCTGCCGCGTGAACACCCCCGGCCGGCACCCCAATCCCTTCTTTATCCGTGTTATCCGCGAAATCCGTGGTTTATCTAAATCCGGCAGGTCAGAAACCACGGATGTCAGGATAACACGGATGGGAACGGTCAGGGCTGTCGCGGATTGCAATCGGAGTCAGGTCGGTTGCGCGATTAGATCATAATCGGTGTGGCCGAGGACTTTGACGGGGGCAAACTGGCCAAGTGGCACCGAGCCGCTGACATAGACGCGCCCATCGATATCCGGCGCGTCGGCTTCGCCCCGCGCGACCCAATATCGGCCCTTAAGTTGGACGAGGTGCTGATCCTGACCTCGGTTCAGGCCGTGTTCCCACGAGCTGATGCGGGCGCTCTTGAGTTCCTTGGCGCTGGCCCCTTGCTCGACGAGCACCTTGATCGTGCGACCGACAAACGATTCTGCCACCTGCACCGCAATCTCGTGCTGAGCCGCCATTGCCAGATCGCGACGCTGTTGCTTGATCTTGTCCGGGATCTGACCTGCCATCCTGCCGGCGCGGGTCTCAGCCTCTTGCGAATAGGCAAACACCCCCAACCGCTCAAACCGGGTGGCGCGCATGAAATCCAGCAGAGCCTCAAACTGCGCCGCGGTTTCACCTGGAAAACCGACAATAAACGTCGTTCGCAGGACAATGCCCGGAACGCCGGCACGAATGCGTCGAAGCAGGTCCGTGATGTATTGCTGCGAGGTTTCACGCCGCATCCGTTCAAGCATGTTCTCGTGGATGTGCTGGAGGGGGATATCGACGTAGCGCGCCACTTTCGGACATTCAGCAATGGTTTGAATCAGTTCGTCGGTCCAGTGCGCCGGATGCGTGTATAGGAGGCGAATCCAGAAGTCGCCGGGCACGGCATTGAGCTGGCGCAATAGTGTGCAAATTGTCGGGGTGTCGGACGGAAGTGATCTCACCGCTGCGCCGAATTTCCCGGGTGCCGAAATCGCCTGATGGCGGTTCGGCCGCAAGTCCAGGCCGTAATAGGTCGAGTCCTGCGAGATGAGGTTGATCTCTTTCACCCCGTCGGCCACCAGCGCGCTGGCTTCCGCCAGGATGTCCCCTGGCTGACGGCTGCGATGAGAGCCTCTCATCCGGGGGATGATGCAGAAGCTGCATGGGTGGTTGCACCCTTCGGCGATTTTCACGTAAGCGAAATGGCGCGGAGTGAGACGGAAACGCGGCGTCGCGTAGTCCGGGATATAGCGGGGGCGAAGGGTAACGTCGATGAGCGGGGAAGTTGTGGCGGAGGGTATGCTTGATGCGTGATGGGCGCCTGGCCCAACGACTGTTTTCGTGTTGCCGAACTTCTCCGTGCCCCGGATCGCAGCACCCTCTTCCGATGATGTGGCCCCCCGCCCCGCGTCGAGTTGTGCTAATCGCCCTCTGACCTCCGCCCTCTGCCTTCCGCCCTCTGCCTTGAGCCTTGCCGCCCGCCGCGACATGGCTTCCTTGACGATGTGAGTGATTTGCGTGAGTTGGTCGATGCCGATGAACGCATCCACCTCCGGCAGCAGTTTTGGCAAGTCATCGCGAAACCGCTGCGGCAGACAACCGGAGACGATGATGCCCTGTCCTCGGTTCGTGGCCTCGCGCAGTTCCGCCGATTCTAGAATGGTATCCACACTCTCCTCCTGCGCCGAGTCGATGAACGAACAGGTGTTCACAATCACCACGTCCGCCTGGCGGGCGTCGTTCGTGATTTCCATCCCTTCTTTCAGGAGCGTGCCGATCATGATCTCGGCATCAACGAGGTTTTTCGCGCACCCGAGCGAAATTAAGCCAACGCGCACCGGGCGCTCTGTCGAATCTGGTTTCATCAAAGATCGATCACCCTACGTCATCGGAATCACGGGAGCAACTGCCGGATCGTTCAGCCAACACTCGCTTCGCGAACCGCGTCCGAATCTTCCCCGTCGGGCTTGGCTGGCTGGACCGACGCTCGCCGCTGGCCAACGAAACTGCCGGCTGAGGCGCGATGATTTCGTTCGACACCAATTTGTTCCTTTGTTCGCGCAGGGTCGGCGGCGAGTCACAGCCCTTCGATCGCCAGCAGGGCCATCAGAATCTCCACGCGAACCTGATCGGCAATCGAACGATCCTTCGGCTCTGTCCATTTGATATCGTTCGCCTGCTTCACGCAGGCCGTGACTCGGCCGGCGGCGGAGGCAAGCAGGGCCTCTGCTGTCGAGACGGCTCCGCCTTTTACGCCTTTCTTCTGAAGTTCCACAACCCGATCGTGCAGCATCCGAAGGTACTCATAATCCTGCATGCCCTCTCGGATGGCTTCCATGTGCTTGCCATGGGTGACGGTCTTGGCATCGAGGAACAAGGGGGTGAAAGCGCCGGATGTTGAGATGTACTCGTTCCATGATGATGCGCCGGACGAATCGCCGAACGCCCAGAAACACGACCCCTTGGCGCCATACTCCCAGCAGAACCACTGTTGCATTCGTTGGCAGGCGTATGGATCCAGCAACCTGCCCGGCCCGCTGCAGGTATAAAACCAAAGCTCCCTGCCCGCCTCGCGCTGGTGGGCATAGAAATCGGCGAACGGTTTTCCCTGGGAAACCCACATGGGAAGTTGCGGACACAGGATGGTCGATGCCGCGAACATCTCTGGATTCGCCTGCTGCGGGTCGAGCCAATTCGGATCCTCCCAAACGATCACTTTCGGCTGCGCCTCTCTGATGACCTTGCCATATTCGGCAATCAGCTTGTCCTGCTGGGCCGAGCTCGGTTCATCGACCAGGAGAAGCCCGAGCTGCTCCGGCTTGACGCTCCATTTGGCTATTTGACCGGTCCACCAGGTGATCCAGGATGCCACAGCCTTCCTGAAAGGCGGCGTGCCCATTCCGAAACCCGCGAACTGCTCTCCCACACAGGAAAAGACAAAGTAATGCCGCGCGTTGGGCCAGCGCTCGATCCACGTCTTGAAGCTCTTCGCATCCGGCGGCTCGATCATGCTGCCGTCTTTGTCATACTTCCCATTCGGCATCACGCTGCTGCTTGCCCAAGGCGTGTCCACGAGGTAGTCCTGCAAGTGCCGGATGAGTGCAGTCCGATTCTCCTCCGTCACATCAAACATGCCGTTCGCGTCGGTGTAGTCCCATCCGCCCAGGTGCAACGTCGGCTGGTCCGGCAGAGCAATCGGACAGACTTTGAGGCGGACTGGAACACGGAGCGCTCCTGGCTCGGCAACGACTTGGCCTTCGTACTCGCCCGCCGGGATGTCCTTGGACTTAAATATCAGCCAAACCTGCCTGGTCATTCCTGACTCGATCTGGAACAGGTAGCTGGCACCGTCACTCTTCGCCTCCGGCAGCGCAGCCGCCACCGGCACACCGCTTTTTGTGTCTGTAAACGGCACGTCGCGGACGCTGATGCACTCCGGATTCCGTCCTCCGGGCAAGCCTGCAATTGAAAGGTGGAGTGTGGTTGGCGAAGGGCCAGCATTGCTGATGTTGAACGCCGCGCTCCGCCGCTCGTTCTTCATCATGACGACGGCAATCCTGGCCCCGCCAGACAGCGGCGGTTCCGTGGCGCTGAGCATGTCCCAGCAGTTCTTCTGCCATAGGGTGAGAGGTTTCACCCCATTAGCCCGCCACGCCGACGCCTGCACCGCAAAAATCCTTTTGTGCAGATCATTGAGCGGAAGAATCGCGCGAAAATCTTCCAGCGGCGGGGCTTGCACCCCGGGAATCATCTTCTCGATGCCGGCAAGCGCTCTCTCCAGCTCCTCGTTGCCTGCGACACTCTTGACCGTCTCGCGCACGGCCATCAGGTCGCTTTTCAGCCGCTGGCGAACGTGCATCGTCATAACGGCTTCTTTGTGAAGTTCCATTGTATCCTCGCCCTTCCGTCCGGTCTGCGGTTGCCTCATAAAGGCATCGGCACCTCGGTAAACCTCGATCTCATCAACAAAAGTGTACGGGCCGCGCTTCTCAATAGTTAACTTCACATACCGGCCGTGGCTTGCGAGTTGGTCGGTCCAGTAACGGTGTACGGCGTAGTGCCCCTCGGCGGGTGGCTCCCCATGCTGTCCACTAAGGGCGACGAGGTCGCCCGCAACGTGGTAGGTCCTGCCGTCGTCGCTGACCATTACCAGGATCAACTCGGGCCAGGAAACCTCGGCCGCGCCGGCCGCCGTGTTGTACGAAACACCACAGATCGGCTGGACCGCACCGAGATCGATCGTGACGGTTACACGCTGGCCGCCCCAGCCCACGGTGCTCTTCTCATACCAGAAAAGTCCCTTCGTGTAAGCTCCATCAGTCAGTTGTGTTGCGTCCCCCGCGTCCGTGCAAAGTCCGTAGTTGGGCGGTGCGCCCAACGCGTATGGCTTCCCCAATGCAATATTGACGAGCCCCTCCGCCAGCTTCGAGTCGCCATCGACTGCAGCAGCCATGCTGGCAGAAATGGCAAGCGCCAACGTTTCGAGAAGGAACGATTTCAACATGCTCTTTATCCCACGCTGAATCGACGTCCGCGAATGGGCCAATGAAGTTCTGGAAGTATGAACAAAAGCCTGCTTTATAGCTCTCCACGAGTTTTCAACCGCTTTTTCAGCCGTGATGCTCATGCGGCCCCAATATCGGCGTTTACGCGCGTTCTGGCAAGTTGCGATGGCTTGCCTTTATCCTCGGCTTGAACAAGGCCGTTATCATCTGGACGCTGCCCGGCGCGGAACTGGTTGAAACGGAATGGCTGTTCGTGGTGCATCCGGGCAAAGATTCTTACGTAATGAACGACCAGACGGAGGCCGTGGCCATCACCAATCTCCGGGCGCGGCTGTCGCAAGCGGACGTGGGATGCGGACAATGAAGCTGCGGGGTTTTATTCGCGATCAGTTTAAGCGCCGGCTGGATGCCGGCGGCTGCCTCGTCATCTACGCCGGCGATTGGCGTTGCTGCGAGTGTGCGTCAGACCTCGCCAGTGACGTCTGCGCTTTCATCACCGCAGCCTACTGATGTTCCCCGTGCGGATGCCGGTGCCGCAGGATATGCGGTCTTTCCAAACCGTGCGCCAACATCAGTTCCTCGTCGTTAAGCAATTCCACCACCGGCCCATCGGCCACCACAGACCCGCGGTCGAGGATGATCGCGCGGGAGCACAACTCGACGACCAACTCCAGGTCGTGCGTGGCGATCAGTTTGGTCGCCGCGATCTGCCGCAGCAGCGCTTTGAACTCCCGCCGGCCGCGCGGGTCAAGGTCGCTCGTCGGTTCGTCCAATACCAGCACGGTCGGCTCGCAGGCCAGCACCCCCGCCAGGCAGGCGCGGCGTTTTTCACCGTGGCTCAAGTGATGCGTTGCGCGGCGGCCATGTTCGGCCAGGCCCACCTGCGCCAGTGCCCGCTCGACGCGTGCCTTCGTTTCCGCCTCGCTGAGACCCGATTGCTGGGGGCCAAACGCCACATCCTCCTCCACAGTAGGGCAGAACAGTTGGTCATCCGGATCCTGGAACACCAGGCCCACTTGCCGGCGAATGGTCTCGATGTTGTCCGCCGTGACCGGCTGGCCAAGGATTTGCACCGCTCCGTTATAGTCAAGCTTCTCCGGCAGGATGCCGTTGAGGTGCAGCAGCAAGGTGGACTTCCCGGAACCGTTCGGGCCAAGCAGCCCGACGCACTCGCCCGGCGCAATGCCGAAACTCACCCCGCGCAACGCCTCGGTGCCGTCGTGGTAACGGTAGCTGAGATTGGTGATTTGGATGGCAGCGTTCATTTCCAGCCCCGGGCGCACATGGCGTCGTAGATGCGCTCCGCCCGCTCGGACGCGCGCACGAAGAGCTGGCCCACGACGGTGGACAACGTCTGCCATCGAGCGCGGCGGCGGCGCGTGAAGGTGCGGCTGGCACGCGCGCGGCGCATCCGCTCCGCTTCCTCTGCCAGGACGAACAGGTAGCGGTGCATAAGCGCAATCGTGGTGATGAGGAGGTCCGGCACGCGAATCCGTCTGAGAACCCGCAGTATCTTGCTGAACGGCGTTGTGTTCGCCACCACGGTCACCGTGAGGAGACAAATGGTGCTCTTCACCGCCACAACCACCCAGCTTCCGCGCGCCGCAGGCTGCACCGCGTTAACCAGCGCCACGCTCAGCACCAACGGCGACAGCCAGGCCAGCCGCTTCAACAGAAAGAGCGGGGGAATCCGGCTCAGAACGACCGTCACGGCCAGCAACAAAGCCGCTCCGACGAACCAACCCACCCACCAGGGCCTGGCAACCACAGTGCCCACAATAATCACCAGTGCCGCACCAAGCTTGAGAGCTGCAGGCAACCGGAACATCGGGCTTTCCAGCCGGCTGTGATGATGGCCTACCCAATGGTCAATCATGGCTTGTTAGACCTCCCATGAGCTTCGGGTTCAGGCACCAGCGACCGGGCCAGCACGAGCGCCAACACAAAAACGACCACCACCCCTGCGGCTCCGGCCATGGCAGTGGCCCCGGCAGCCCAATGCACCCCCGGCACCCGGTAGCCCGAAGCCGGGGCGGCCAGCACCGGTTCAGTCGCTTTGTGCTCAAACCCAAGCTTCGCCGCCACCGATTCGAGACCATCCGGCCACGGGCACGCGAACGGGACCACGAAGACCGCCACTCCCAGCGCCGCCAGCAAACCGTAGCGCGCGAACTCACCCCAAACCCCGGGCTGACCCGGTCCGCTGCTCTCATTGACCAGGTCGGGACGCATGCGCTGGATCGCGAGAAAAGCCAGCGCGCTGATCAGCCCCTCCCCGATTCCAATCAGGATATGCACCGTCGCCATCGCCGTGAAACCCGCCGGCCAGGCCACTGTGCCTGACCACGCGAGCTGCCCCGCGCAACTGATCGACCCCAGCACCGTCGAGCACCAAGCCGAGAACGCAATCGCCGCCACCCGGCCCCGCATGCCCGGCAACCCAGCGCAGACCAGGCGATAAATGCCGTACCCTCCGGCGGCGCCGAGAATGGCCATGTTAAAAATGTTCGCGCCCAGCGCCAGAACCCCTCCGTCCGCGAACAGGAAACATTGCACGATCAACACTGTCGTCAGCACCACGATGGCCGCGCTTGGGCCGAGCAACGCCGCCACGAGCACGCCCCCCACCAAGTGCCCCGAAGTTCCGCCAGCCACCGGGAAATTGACCATCTGCGCCGCAAACAGGAACGCCGCCGCCAGACCCAGCAGCGGCACGCGCCGCGGCGGCAGCCTGCGCCGGACCTGCCGCAGCGCCAGCCCAACGCCGAGCGCTGACAGCACCACGGTCGTCGCCGCCGTCTTCCCGTCAATAAACCCATCTGGTATATGCATGATGAATCGCCGACCTATTCTCTCAGTACCTGGCCGGTGATTCAACTCCTGACGCCCATGTCAGGAGTTGTGGAATCGCTCAATCATAGAACGGCCAGTTTCTGCGCTGAGGTTTCCCAAGAGACTCCTGCTCGAAGTTGCCTTTGGTTCCTTCATCCAGTATGCGCTTGAGGGTTTCGAGTTCGGTTTGCATCGACGCGGAGCCAATCAACGACTGAAGGAGCCGCTTCTCTTTTGGCTCGAGGCGCCCGCAGGAAGCAGAGGGGCGCCATTTCATGTGCAAAGACCGAAATGGCCGGCCGGAGCGCTCGCGCAAGTCGCGGAGAATATCGAAACCCTCGGGATCGCTGTCCCCAAAATGCCAGAATTCCAAAGTGCTCGGGAGCTTCTCAAGGAAGGCCAACGTCGCGGACCCGGGATAACTGGTACAAACCAGAAGTTCGCCAGACTCCAGCTTTGCCAACTCGTGGAAGCTGGTTTCGTTTTCCACGGTTAGGCATCGGAGCGCACTCGTTTCGATTGTTGAGGCATGGGTTATGTCCGTATCCGACAAACGCACCGGACCCCGAAGCATGCCAAAGTTCAGCGAGTCATGATCGAGCAACAGGCGCAGAGGGCCATGAACAAGAACAAATCTCGGCCACTGCGAAATGCCGGCATCCTCAAGGCATTGGAGCTTCCCGTCTGTGACACGATTCAGGATTGCACCAAGTTTTCCAGTATGCCGACCGTCAGAGCCTTCTGCGGCCAGGTCTCCCAGGCGCTTTGAATTGCCCGTTAAAACACAACTCGCAAACCGCAAGAGCGATTCTTCGCCTTTTTGATGCCATAAAAGCAAGAGAGGAACGAGGGCCAGTAATTGAGCATTACCCTCCAAATCATCCCGGGAGAAAGGAGCAATCGCGCTTCCTCGCAATGCGGACTCTGCGAAATCACGGCAGAACTTTTGCCATGACCCGCGCCAGCTTTCAGGAACCTCTGCCCGGGTCGCCTCGGAAAACTGCCTGGCCAGAATTTCCCGCCGGCTCGTGGGGGATGGAGTTTCGAGCAAGGCGAAGAGTTTCGCCTCATTGGCGGGAGCAAACCGCACTTGATGAATGATATCTGAGTCACGACGTGGACCTTCCAGGTGGAGGAGCGAGCCATCCAACTCGCGGAGTTGGCGAATGGCGGTGCCACGATCATCCCCGTCCTGGCAACCGGCAGCGCTTAACAGTTTCTTGAGATCCACGAGGAAATCACGCTGGCCAGCACCCGTTCTCCCTGCCTTCGACTCAGCATAGAGCCGGGCCAAACTCTGGAGAACTGGAGATTGAAGTTTCAAAACTCAGGCGTGCTCGTTCATCCATTCACGTCCTTCGTCCGAGTTCCGAAGAATGTTGACCGGGACATTTCGGATATGAGTTCGGTTACCGCGCCGTTCCTCGTGCCGCGACACCACGATCAGTTGGTCGCACAAACTGAATGCGGCCGGCACATTGCCAGTGCTCATCGAGAAAGACCCTTGGAGGTCGAGCGCTTTTATGGCTTCGATGCAGTCCTTGATGCGTCCTGTATCCATTTTGGAGAAGGCTTCATCAATTGGCACAAGCGCGAGTGACGGGTCGTTCCACCGCCGTTCGTGCCGTTTATAGGCGCGCAAGTAACTTGCCAGAATGGCGACGAAATACGGCGACTGGTTTTCACCGCCGCTCATCTTGCCGCTCTGCTTGTCCACGCTCACAGGTTTTGACTCTGCATCGCGCGAGTCCCACACGAGAAGGTCATAATCGAAATACTGGCGATAGTCCAAAAGATGTGATGCTTCGGCACTGTCCTGTTCGCTCGTCAACACGTTCAAGAAGTGGTCTAACGCGCCTTGGAGTGGGCCCTGTACGGCCTGGTAGAACAATCCGTCGTCCTGAAATTGCGCATTCAGATCGATGAGCTGACGATAAAGCCGAAAGTCCGGATTCTGTCGGCGCTCAATCTGGTACCGGTCGTTACCGATGGGTTGCTTTAAATGGTCGTTGAGCAATACAATTGTCTCGTTCACTCGCCTCAATGCCTGGTCCATCCGCTGGAGGACGTTGCTGCGGAAGAGTTGCTCCCACCGTTTACGTTCGGCCTCGGCCTTGGCTTTGTAATCGGGAATGTTCGCTTCCGCGATTTGGCCGAGCAATCTGGCCCACGGTTCGTTGGAAGGGTTTTCGGGGGAGAGATCCTCGAACTTGCGATAGGCCAAAGCCAGTTCATGCCGCGCCGCCTTCAGTTTCTCCCAGCCCACTTCCGCGTGTTTGTCGGCCTCGCGTTCCTGGCGGCCGAACTCGCTGGCCGCTACATCGAGTTTTGGAAACGCCGTCGTGATTTCTATTCGCCATTCGTTGAGGCGAACTGCATGGGCCGATATATCTCCGATGTCCTGTTTAACCCTTTCAAAGGCCCTCGATACCGAAGTTTCGCGCTCTTTCGCCGCTTGCAACTCACGCTCCAGCCGATTGATCTCGCCTCGTTTTTGGCTTTGAAGCAACCCGCGCTGCTCCTTCTCCCAGCCCTCTAATTCTGAGTTGAGAGCAGTGAGTTGCTTCTCCTTTTCCTCGAAACTTCCCCGGTCAATGGAATTCAGACGGGCAAGCGCTTGCTTTAGCTGCGTATCCACTTCCGACAGGCGCTGAGCGTCCCGCAGATCGCCAACGAGCGAGGAATGGGCGGGGATAAAATCAGACGCCCGGTCGATTATGTCCTGAATCGCGTTGACAACGGGCGCAAGTTGGCGTTCCTGGACCTCGATATCGGCCAGCAGCCCACGCTTGAGAACAAGTTGTTTTTCCAATCCACGCAAACCTGCGAATGGCATCCCGTCATAATATCGCCGACGCTCGACAAACGCGCCCCGAGTCATGAAGCCGTCCTTTTGAATCGCAAAATCATGGCGGGACAAGTCCTCATTACCCTGGACGCACATCAATTCGCCAAAGAGATTGCTCACGACGGCCCGGGCAATTGGATGCTCAGCCTCCAACTTCTCGGCAAGTGACCCTGGCTTTACCGGCCGCGCAAGGCGCAGTGCCTTGCCTGGATGAATCAGTGATTCCTGCGGCGACTCCACCTTGAGTCCCTGGTAAATGTTGAGGGCCGCCGGGTAATTGTCGTCGCTCACAACAATGGCAAATTTGCGAGTGAATGCGACCTCGATGGCAGCGCGCCAGTCCTCGTCTGTCACCTCGCAGAGTTTGCACAGCGGCTGAGCAGGCGGAGTTTTGCCTTCCGATGGCAAGTTCTGATTTAAGGCGTTGAGCACGGTTGTGGGGAAGGGCAGTTGACCGTTTGCCAGCAAGGTGATTTCATCCCGCAATCTGCCCTTCTGTTCGCGAATCTCTCTCAGTTTGCGCTCCGTTGGACTTACTGCCCGGCTGAGGGCAGCCTTCAACTCGTCTGCTCGAGCGGCAATCCCTTCCAGAGCTGGCTCGGTCTGGTCCTTTGAGCAGCTTTCGAGCTTCTTGATGGCTGCCTCCATAGCTGCCGTTTCTACCGGTTCGGTTAAAGGCGTGGTTTTCACCTCTTTGAGCCATTGGCGAGCCTTCTGGACGCGGTTTCTAAGGGCTGAATCTACCGTGTTCCCAATGTCCTTTAGCCGGCTGCTTTCAGCGACCAGACGTTTCTTCTCCTCTTGCAGGTGCAGGTAAAGGTCACCACCTGGCAGGGCCTTCAAAGCGGCCTCTTCGCTCTTAATGCGGCTTTTGCGTTCAACAATGTGCCCGTCCAACTCGCCGATTCGCGCCTCTTCCTTTGCAAATGCAGCCCGCTCGACGCCCATCGTTTCTGCCTGTTGACGAACGCAAGCGGCAGCGTGTTCGTGGGCAAGTTCGGAAGCCAGCCAGCGGGCGACCACTCGGTCACGCGCGGCCGCCGTGTGGTCCCGGTGCAAATCCCTGATCGTTTCAAGACGAGTCTGCTGATCGAACAATGCGCGGAGGTCGTTCTCGTAAGCCTTGAAATTGCGGTAGCTGGCTACTACATCGGCCACGTTCAATTTGTCGTCCGGCAGGATGAAACGGCGGCAGAATTCGTCAAAGCTCTTCAGATTGGTGAAAGACATCGCCTGTGGCAGGAGGGAACTGAGCACCGTCCGGTTGAAATTCAGGTGCTGGTCGTTCGCCATGTCCCTCAGGTATTGCTCCTGCGTTTCGAATAGCTTCCCGTCCCGAGCCTTTTCTACCAGGTGCTTAAACTCTGCAGCCTCCAGCGGGCGGCGGTCGGAGGCCAGAAAATCGGCTTTGGTCAGCGGGCCATAAACGACGAAAGGTTTGATGTGGCCTTGATTCTCCGCTGTATTTCGAAACTCAATTCGTATCCCCCAGGTTTCAATCCGCTCCTCCTCCGTTGCTTTGCGCGGCCAGGAGAATTCCAGCGCAACATAGGTGATCGCCGCTGATCGAAGGTACTGCTGGACCCCATTCTCCTCCCGCTTGGTATCGAGCAAACAGTAACTCTTGACCGTGCGGTCTGACTGGCCACCGGTGGCGGACCGATTGAAATGACGGTGTGCCGCATCCGTCCCGACAAGAACCGTCATGATCAGGTCCATCAGAACGGATTTCCCCGAACCGGTGACGCCGGCAAGAAGAAGATTGCCCTCGACTGGCAATGAATCGTTGTAGCCATACCAATTGATGGCATGAATGCGGGTCAGCTTGATCGCGCGGCTCACGGCTGGCCTCCCTCCACATCACCGCCGTTTTCTTCATCGTTCGAGAGGGCTGATTGCGGATGCTTGTGCAAATCGGCCGTTCGCGTCCACTCGGCAATTTCGTTGAACTGGATCACACGCGGCAGGGTCTTGAGCACTTCAATTCGTGATTGTTCGAAAGGCTGGGTCGATTCAAACCGAATCAAATTAAAGCGCTGGGCCTGCCGCAGAATCTCCAGCATACGGCCGGCGCTGGGCTGGCTCTTGAGGTCAGGAAGCAACTTTTCTTTGAGCAGTTGATTGAGTTGTTCCACTGATAACATTACCTGTGCCGCGCCGTAATCCCGGACCTGGGTGTCATATTCATACCACAAGGCGAGCAGTACGATTGTGATGTCCTGTCGCAGGTTGAGGGTCAGGACCGGATGCTCAGGCACTGCCTGGATGAGGCGGCTCTCGTGTTCCATGGACACTGCGAGCCCTGCGAGTGCCGCCGTTTCGCGCAGCCAGTCAAAGTTTTGCCGGGACCATGCGTAGAGATCGCTCTCGCCTGATTCGATGCCGAGGATGGATCCATGCGCCAGCAGAGCCTGCAACGCCTCACCCAGCCGGGCACGGTCCACATCGGTCAGGCGCAGCAGCGGTGCCGGAGTTGGCGTGTTGATGTCGATGTTCATTTCTTAATTACGAAAAACCGGTCGAAGGCGTAAGTCAGCTTGTGATCCTTCTCAGGAGGTCCGGAATCGTCGTGAGCCGACGGCACTTCAATGCGATAACGCGATTCCGATGATTCGGCATGGAGCAGCATCGCCACCAAGTCGTCCATGTCATCCTCGTTCCGAATCGGCAGATCCCGGCTGGCAACTCGATCGCCCTTACCGCCGGGCAGTTGAGCGACAAATCGGTTGGCGCGAGCGACGGTCAGCGAGTTGCGCATCGCGCCGCCAAGTTGGGCTTTCGTATAGTCGCGCATCGCTTCACTGACTTCATCGTCCACGGGGGCATTGTCCTCCATCGTCCACCGTCGGGGTGGTTCATAAAGCGAATCTCTACCGGCGAGAAGTTTGGCGTCGGGCAATAGAAGTGACGGCAAATCCTTCAGTTCCTCGAGATTCACCAGACGCTGGCCAGGAAATGACCGGTTGATCTTCTCAAAGAATTCTTTGATCTGGCCGCGGCGTTCCCCAACCACCTCCTGCAAATACCGTGAGCGTGCAAGCGAACGGCGCGTGAACTCTGCTGTCCTGTGATCAATCTCATCTGCCAGCGGCTGAACAAAGTCCAGCTTGTCTTCGAGTTCTCGCAGATGGTTGCACACACAGGCCATTGCAGGAGCGGCTTCTGAATTCTCCCGGCGCATGACTTCCGCCTGCATCTTGTGCAACAGGTCGGTGGCGCCGAGCATTTTGCGAATTCGTTCCCGGGCGGCATCGAGCCGGGCCGGGAGCTGCGCACGGACCAACCCGGCGTAGCACTCGTGACCGACTTGCTCCGCGTATTGATCAAAAATGACCGCATAACTTTCACCCAACGTGCGAGCCTCCAGTTGGCGACGAATGAATCGCTCGATGCTTTTTCCCATGCCCCGAAGCTCGCGCAATCCGTCCGTTGCACCCTTAAGGCAATTCTCCAAATGGGTGAACGGCTCTTTGGCAAAGGCGTCCACATTGGCAAGGGTTGCACACACTCCCACGAAGGGATCGGTGAAGACTGCCGCGTCAGGGCGGGCGATGCGCCGAAGCGCATCCAGCAAGATCGCCCCATGGGCATCAAATCGGACGCGGCGCTGCCAATCGGGCAGTTGAACATCCTCAACCCAGCCAACATCCTTGCGCGCAAGATAATCGAGAACTCGGCGGGCGCGCTCTTTCGGCGGTAGCGCTACGAAGTCACCCGCCTCTTCAGCCCCCATTTCTTCATGGTCTGGCAGAAAGTCCGGATGCTGTTCCAAAACATCCACAATGATGGCCAATGCCTCCTCGCGGCTCATGCCGTCGTGCCGCTGGGTTGATTCCAGTTCCAATTCATCCAGCACATCGACATACGTCCTCGCATTCCGTCCTGCGAGAACGCGGAATAACCCCGGGCACACTTCCCGGAAAAGTTCACTCGCCAATGAGCTCATCTCCCGAGGAATGTAGAAAACAACCGGGAAGATGAACAGCTTAACGCATTCTATGTTTGTCGATAGGGAATACCACGTCAGGCTGTGAATCGCGCGGACCAGGGGCCAACGCTGCTGCCAATCTCCTGACTGGGGCCTTCTGAAGAACAATGTTCGCGATCAGATTCCTCCCTTCGACAAAACAAGCCGAACGGCTTTATCTTCCGCCTCGTTCGCATCCATGAACGCATTGGTAGCTTGCAAATCCGCTCTGGCTAAAGCGAAATCCTCCCACCGAATGGAGGCGGCGTATCTCTGGGCAAAATCGAGCACTTGAACCAGGGGAGTGATCTTGCCGGACTGAGATGGAGAAATACGAATCAAAAAAGGCGAGATTCGTTTTGGCTGAATCAACCATGCTTTTCGATGGTCTGGTGACCGGGCCTCGGGCTTGCAACTCCGCAAAAAGCGACTGGAACAGAGCCAACCGGTCCGGGTCATACGGCAGGCCTCTCTTCCGTGCCTGCCCCACGGCGGTTTCGAGCCTGGCTTCCCGCGTGCCCAGGAATGTGCCAATCAGCTCGTCGAGTGAACGGAATTCTTCCGCCATGCTGAGCTTCTGGCTGACATCGCGCGCATCATCCCTCAACCGGTTCAGCGCCGCCTCACCCCCTTGACGCAGCAAACCGTCGAGACGCTCTTCCAGTTCCGCCTTCGATAATGTCCGCGCAACCTCCGCACCGCGCTTGCGCGACCTCCGCATATTCTCCAGCCAGGCGCGCGGCGCGGAGCATAACCGGATATCTCCCAGGAAGGGGAAATCATTGTCCAAAGGCGGACGGCCTTTGCGC
>Ga0194039_1000567_pt1 | contig 21909 bp, 21 predicted proteins | sample JunL228m_MetaG_FD_148679 | JGI IMG/M metagenome (GOLD analysis project Ga0194039, IMG submission 148679) | Anoxic zone freshwater microbial communities from boreal shield lake in IISD Experimental Lakes Area, Ontario, Canada - Jun2016-L227-8m | ecosystem: Environmental > Aquatic > Freshwater >... | reverse complement strand
CCGGAATAATGTCCCTATGGACGCATCGATTCTTAACCAGTTTCTTAAGGCAGGATATGTCTATGACAACCAATTATTCCCTACAGAACGGGGAACTCCTCAAGGTGGCATCATATCGCCACTCCTAGCCAATATGACTCTGGATGGAATTGAGGTACTTCTCTCTGAAAAGTACCCGAAAATGAAGGTACACCTGATCCGTTATGCTGACGATTTTATTGTCACTGCTCCAGACAAAGATACTGCAGAAGAAATCAAAGAAACCATACGTAGCTTCCTGACTGAAAGAGGGTTAGTTTTCTCAGAGAGCAAAACGGCTATCACAGAAATGAATGACGGCTTCAACTTTCTGGGCTGGAATTTCCGGAAATACCACGGTAAACTTCTGATTAAACCCTCTAAAAGTTCAGTTGACAATATCGTCGAGAAATTACGGAATATCATCCATCAGGCGGCTGCATGGTCCCAAGAACGTCTCATTGAGAAACTCAATCCGGTAATTATCGGATGGTCTCGATATCACCGTCATGTGTCATCCTATGCAACGTTCCATAGGTTGGATGCTATTCTTTGGAACATGCTCTGGAGATGGGCTAAACGAAGACATTCCCAGAAAGGGAATATATGGATTGCGCAGAAGTATTGGCATTCCGAAAGGCGCAGAAACTGGATATTTATGACAGATATGAACCGTATGTGTCTGTTTTCAGATACAAAGATACGGAGGCATTCGATTCCAAAATTGGGTTTAAACCCATTTCTGGACTGGGAATATTTCATCGAACGACAACGTCGTATGAAAGATTCCTGCTCACCGAAGCAGATTAATAGTAACTCCTTGTTGCCGCCCGATATCGGGTTGTGACGTGCTTGAGCCGTGTGCGATTAACGTCGCACGCACGGTTCTTAGAAGGGGAGGTCAGGGTAACTTGTCCTCCCTATTCGACTAATTAAACAAGATAATGCATGTTATGGGAAAACGGGGGCCCAAACCAAAATTTACTGACATTTCATATCCCAATAATCAATGTGCATATTATGGAATGGTCAATGCCGGGAATATTGTCGGTAATGGAACATATCAGACGAAAAGCCGGCGTGTCAGGAAGTACATCTGTCGTGAATGTGATGCCGTCTTTTCAGATCGAAATAACACCGTGTTTTACGATATTCGGAGTGAAGAAAGAATGGTTGTTGATACCTGCCGGCTCCTTGTGAAGGGGTTGAGTATCCGGAGCGCAGCTGATTTTCTGCATGTAAAAGAGGAAACAGTTAGTGGCTGGCTCTCTCGTGCCGCTGAGCATTGCCAGGAAATTAATGATGTCTTGATGAAGAATCTGAAGGTCTCGCAGGTCGAACTCGATGAATTCTGGACGTTCGTTCAAAAACAACAACTCCACCTATGGAGATCGAGAAAGACAAGAGCACCTGGGTCTGAGTAAGTTTTACCCCAAATATCGGTTGATTCTCGACATTTCAGTAGGATTAAGAACCCGACAAGAAGCAGACACTTTGATTGCAAAAACTGCCAGTCATAGCTCGAATATCCCGTTCTTTGTGAGTGACAGACTTTCATTGTATACCGGTGCTCTTCTGGAAACATTTGGACACAAAATCACATGTCCATGGTCTGAAGAGAGAGGACGACCGAAGAACCCCGTCGTTATCCCCGACGAGAATCTCAAATATGCCCAAGTGGTAAAAGTGCGGGAGGGCAATCATCTCATGCAAGTGATTCACCGGGCGGTGTTCGGACAAAATATTGATCCGCACACAATCTCAACAAGTCTTATAGAACGTCAGAATCTGACATATCGACAGGAGAACAACCGGGTCTCCAGAAAAACTATCGGATTCTCGAAGAAAATTGAATGGTTGAGTCATCAGATGACTCTCTATTGTACCTACTTTAACTTCTGCCGTTTACATCGTGGACTAACTATCGATAACGGATGTGATGTACGGGATAAACAATCTCCGGCACTCGCTGCGGGGATTATCGATCACGTCTGGTCAGTACATGAATTATTTTCAAAGAAGATTTTTAAAACATCAACTAATTAAAGAGTCACTACCAGATTTCGCCACCCTCAAAAAAAGGTTCACCGGACCTCCTCAATAACAATTCCCCTTGCTGTCCTGGAAGCAAATTTCACTTTGTGAGTGCGAGAGCCACGCTCACCATTACTCAAATTCCCCCGTTGATGCTCGACATTTTGTGAAAAAAATTACACAACATACCTGTACTTGGTTTCAGCATCGAGGATGCATTGACTGGGGTGGTGCCCCGGATCGTTCATGGCAGATCGGTCAATATCACGGATTCAAGGAAAAAACACGGGTTTTAATATTGTCCGATATCCGGTTTTTGTCCAGAAAGATACCAAGAGATGGACTTCCGCCACATCTTTACACTTTCATTCCGCCATTGACAATGCTCGACAACGATTCGGATTGGAGTGGATGTCAAAGGAATATCTCACTCAGTATTCATAAAATAACTGAAAATGATATCATTATAATAGCGATGCAGTTTACAATTAAGATCATACGAAGTAAGTGAAATAAATGATATCAATAATGGACAAAAACGGAAGCAACGGTGTTTCAGTAGTTCTCGGCACCTATAATCGTAAGCACTTTCTCAAACTGACTATTGAGAGCATCAGACAAGAACTTATAAATGCACCGTTTCCTCACGAAATCATTGTAATCGACGGTGGATCAACAGATGGAACAATACAATGGTTAACCCAACAAAAAGATATTATCTCGATCATTCAGCATAACCATGGGAAATGGGATGGAAAGAAAATAGAACGAAAATCCTGGGGATATTATATGAATCTTGGATTTAAATGTGCCCAGGGAAAATACATCTGTATGTTAAGTGACGATTGTCTCGTTGTGCCGAACGCAATAATAAATGGTTATATTTTGTTTGAAGAACAATTACAGAACAATCAGAACATCGGTGCTATAGCATATTTCTGGAGAAACTGGCCTGTGGATGAAAAATATTACATCGGGTTCACATTGGGGAATAAAATGTTCGTGAACCATGGAATGTACCTTAATCAGGCAATCATGGATGTCAAGTATATCGATGAAAATAACTATACATTTTATTATGCTGATGGGGATCTGTGCCTGAAATTATGGCAAAACGGATATTCCGTCATAGATTCCCCTGATTCTTACATTGAACACTATGCTCATGCCAACAGGGTTGTGCAAAAGGGTGATTCAATTAATCACAAAAAAAATTGGGAAAATTATCTGAAAAAATGGGAAGGGATTTTTTATCATCAGGAGAAACCTATCAAGGGTTCCTCAAAAGAGAAATCGTTTGTCGATCCCACAAAAACATGGGAAAAGTTTCAACAACCGGAGATTCAGACTATCCCCCACCAGTTATTCCGTTTTCTTTCCAAGTTAGTGGACAAAATCAAACATGTTTGATTACATCAAATCAAAATTGGGGAAAAATTTCGTAATCGCAGGGGCTTACAATAGATCCAAACATGCTACTATTTCTGAACGACAATTCCGGTTGGTGCTCAATCACTTTTTTACGGTATTCCTTTTAAAAATCCAACGATATTTACTGCAATCGTATGACATGTATTCCGTTCTTCAGTATAGAACAATTGAAACGAATTATGTAGATGTTTCTGGTTCAGTAAGAAGTGATCTGATGTTTTATCCAGAATGGATAAAATACCAAAATATCCATGAAATCTGGTATTAGGAGCCTCTTTGATATGTTAGCTGAATGTTTCTGGATGTTGCAATATCATCTGCGTCTATTGTGTTACAAATTATTTTATTTATGGAAAAGTTTGGGTGCATGGAGACGATACTGGAAGAGTTATTATGGATACAAAAATCTTACTCCGCTATCTATGCAACCACGATTGGAACATTTGTTTCCATGTTTGGGTGATGATACAAGTGAAACTTCCATCGAACCTATATACTTCTACCAGGATTCGTGGGCGTTTGAAAAAATTGTTCAGCAACAACCCGAATCACATATAGATGTGGGATCCCACCACAAGTTTGTGGCACTACTCTCCAAAGTTGTTCCACTCACGATGGTTGATATACGCCCTTTGTCCCTGCCATTAGATTCCATAAAATTCCTTGAAGGCTCCATTCTGGACTTGCCATTTGAGGATGGGAGTGTATCCTCGCTTTCAAGCCTCTGCGTTGTTGAGCATATTGGTCTCGGTCGCTATGGTGATCCTCTCGATCCCTACGGGACAGAAAAAGCGATTAAGGAACTCAAGAGATGTGTTGCGCCAGGAGGGGATCTTTACATATCGCTTCCGATAGATGATCAAAATCGTACCTATTTCAATGCTCATAGGGCATTCAATGAGGAGTACATGAAGGAATTATTTAAACCATTTGTTGTAGAAGAGAAATGCTATATTTTTGGTAACCGGTTTACCAAGAAACGTGAGGCTGGTTTCGGAACTGGGTGCTATCATTTACGACATATTCGGAGGTAGATGCCATGGGAATAGTTCGTTTGGAGCTACAGTTCAATACTAAATGGTGGCAGGAACAAAACGAGTTGCCGTACAAGAAAGGGCTTCATCCGAAGAAGCAGGTTACTCGCATATTTGTGCAGGATATTGGCAGCAAACTTCTTCACCCTGTCAGCATATGGAGAAATTAGGATTATGATCAAGCTTCACCCGATCCCGGAAACTAGGTTCCATTGCCCGCACGATAATCAACAATTACAGGTAATCGGCTGGTATATTCCTGGCATGCGCAACCTAGCAGACCTTCGATGCCCGGAGTGTGGACGTGAGTATTATGGGGATTTACAGTCAGGTCATGGGTTATATTACCCGCAATTGTTGGATAAAGATACAGGGCAAGTGCAAGACTCTTTTATTGTCGAGTGGTTTGCCAGATGGCTCCAAAGATCCTATGCAAATCGAAGTGATAAACCGCTGGACTTTCATGAAGAGAAAATTCGTCCTATTCAGCGACCTTTGTTACTGAACTGTCTGGATATTCTATATGGTCATTCTTTGCTTAAATTGTTAAACGCACAATATTATATCGATCGCTGTCCTGATTTGGATCTGATTGTGCTCGTACCAAAAATTTTCCGCTGGATGGTGCCTGATGGTGTGGCAGCTATCTGGACAGTGGATCTGCCATTCAAGCGTGGTATTGAATGGAATGATTGGTTGGGGGCTGAATTACACCAGAGACTTGAATCCTATACTGAATGTTGGTTGAGTGTTGCCTATTCTCATCCTCACCCAAAATCCTTCTCAATCGAACGTTTCACACGTGTGCATCCATTTCCGATAGAGGAATGGTACAATCATTTCGAAAAACCGACTGTTACGTTTATATGGCGGGAAGACCGGCATTGGATTACAGATGACGTCTGGTTACCATATCATCAATTATTGCGCAAAATCTGGCCGACTAATATACTCCAAAGACGAAAAATAGTTTCTTTAGCAACTCGTTTACGCCGTATCTTCCCGCGCCTTGACTTTGCAGTTGTTGGTCTTGGTAGAACTGGTGGGATGCCTGGCTGGATTAAGGACTTGAGGACGACAAAGATTGATGATGCGGTTGAAAAAATATGGTGTGAACGGTATGCCACCAGTCATGTTGTGATTGGGGTTCATGGCTCCAACATGTTATTACCAAGTGCACATGCGGGGGCAACAATTGAATTAATTCCACCGGATCGTTGGGGTAATATGATACAGGACTTATTACTGCCTGATCTCAATGGTCGTGAAACACTGTTCCGATACCGGATTATCCCCCTTTCATCATCAGTATCTGAACTCGGAATTATTGCTCAATCTCTGCTTCTAGATTATGGGTTTATGATGCTCAATATGGACAATAAAAATTTATCACACGATTCAAATATATTCCTTTCTTTAAAAAATCGATGGATGTCATTATATCGTTTCATTAATAAAGGTGATGAATGAAGATGATTTTCACTGGGAAAAAATGTATATCGGTTATTGGATGGAAAGCTACCTGAAATGGTAGAATATGGTTTATAAATTTTTCAAATAGGATAATAAAAATGGCTTGTACAATCCCCATCATCCTCTTCACCTACGCCCGCCCGGACCATCTACGGCGCACGTTAGAGTGCCTGAAAGCAAACAACGTCCCGCTAATCTACATTTTCAGTGATGGCGCAAAGACTCATGATAAAGAACCCGCCGTCAAAGAAGTTAGAAAAATTATTCACGAGATTGACTGGTGCGAAACAATTATTACAGAACGTGAGAAAAATCTCGGATTGGGAAAATCCATCCTGACCGGGGTCACGGATGTCATCAGGAACGAGGAGATGGTCATTGTTTTCGAAGACGATCTGATCTGCGTACCCGGAACCTATGATTTTTTTTGCGCAGCCTTGGAATACTACCGCGATGACACTCGGGTGATGAGTGTAACCGGGTGGACGCATCCTCTTGTGACCCCAAAGGATATCACCGATCAGCCGTATTTCGATGGGCGGGCTGAATGTTGGAGTTGGGGTACATGGGCGCGAGCTTGGGAAGGTATGCTGGATCACGATGCCCTGTCATTGATGAAGATGTGTGAAGATAAAGGGATTGACATCTACCGGTATGGCGCCGATCTGACGCATATGGCAAAAGCGGAATTGAAACAGAATATCTGGGCTGTGCGTTTTCTATACTGGCATATATTCAATCACGGATTGTGCCTGCGCCCCCCATGGAGTATGGTGGAGGTTATTGGCTGGGATTCAGAGGCAACAAATGCTTCTACGGCGGGTAAATGGGCTGCCTTTCCTCTTAATCCCTGTCCGCCTATACCTACGAGATGGCCCGAACCTGTGGAACATCCAGAGTGCCCGGATTTATGTCAGAAATCTTTAGGTGCCCGGCATGCAAAATTTTTAAGTCCTTTTCGTAGTGTCGGTTTGAAATGCCTGAGAACCGTTTCAAAGTGGCGGAGAAGATTCTAAATGGATTCCCGAAATATAGAAAAAATCCTGTCACTCCCGATTTTGCTCGAAGGTTGTAGAATTATTCAAATCCAGGGAGGAAGTGTGGGCTTCAGTGGAGACTATAACTCTTGGGAATCAGCAGTCGCAGCCAGCACGGGCTATGACTTAAAATTAATACTCGAAAAAACTAATGCTACCCTGTTGAAAGTAAAAAATGGTGAGGCTATATATGAACGTGATTCTGTCCTTTTCAATGAAGTACAGTATGCCTCGCCACTTCTTTCCGGATTAATGTGGATTGCTGTACAGATAACCAAAAAGAAATTTAGGTATATTGCAAAATTTATTAATTCAGATTATTTCCCCAGAACAATAAAAATAGACTATCGTCGACCGATCCTCTTCAGTGAAAAGTATGTTTGATGATGTGTCATAAAAGTAAGGATACTGCATGAAACAAAGATTAAATTCACTAATCCAGCAACAGGGATTTAACCCTGGCCTTCTGGGCATCTTCATCAACCCGTTCTATTTCGCGCGTAAAGGATTGCATCAGCATATCGCTACATTTGCCCCACACCTCAAAGGGCGAATGTTAGACGTAGGTTGTGGCTCAAAACCGTATCGATCTCTCTTTCCCGCATCTGAATATATTGGAATGGAGATATCCGGCGGAAACCCGAATGCGGATTGCTATTATGATGGAAAGCATTTTCCTTTTCAGGAGGGTGAATTCGATTCGGTGCTGACCAGCGAAGTATTGGAACATGTCTTCAATCCCGAAGTTTTTTTATCTGAAGTAAATCGAGTGTTAAAGGGAGGGGGCGTTGTGCTCCTGACGGTCCCGTTCGTCTGGGATGAGCATGAACAACCCTACGATTACGCACGGTATTCATCCTTTGGCTTGCGACATCTTCTTGAACAGAGCGGCTTTGAAATCATCGAGCATCGCAAGAGTATGAATGATATCCGAGTGATCTTCCAGATGATGAATGCATATACCTATAAAAAAACAATACGTGGGAATTTTTACCTGAACACAATAGTAACACTCATCTTGATGGCGCCTTTTAACATATTAGGAGAGATACTCGGATGGGTATTGCCAGAAAATAATGATTTGTACCTTGATAACATCGTTCTTGCACGAAAAGACCGACAAGTAAAACACCAAGAAAAAGGAGTGTAATATATGAGCACGTTCTCTGAAAAACACGTCCTCATCAATGGCGGACTCGGTTTTATCGGTTCCAACTTAGCCCGGCGACTATTGGAACTTGGTGCCGAAGTCACGCTGGTTGACAGCCTTATCCCCGAATATGGCGGCAATCTCTTCAACATCGCCGGCATAGAAAACCGGCTGCGTGTGAACATTTCCGATGTGCGTGACGAGCACAGCATGCGCTATCTGGTACAGGAACAGGATTATATCTTCAATCTCGCCGGGCAGACCAGTCACCTCGATTCAATGCAGGATCCGTTCACTGATCTGGAGATCAATTCCCGTGCCCAGCTCTCTATTCTGGAGATGTGTCGTAAATATAATCCCACGGTTAAAATTGTTTTTGCCAGCACTCGTCAGATCTATGGTAAACCGGATTACCTGCCGGTCGATGAAAAACATCCCATCCGCCCGGTCGATGTCAATGGTATCAACAAGCTGGCTGGTGAATGGTATCATATCCTGTATAACAATGTATACGGCATCCGTGCCTGTGCGTTGCGCCTAACCAACACGTATGGTCCGGGCATGCGGATCAAAGATACACGACAGACATTTTTAGGCATCTGGATCAAACTACTCCTTGAAGGCAAACCCTTTGAAATCTGGGAGGGACAGCAACTACGGGATTTCAACTACGTGGATGATGCAGTAGACGCGTTTCTTGTGGCAGCGGAATGTGAAAAGGCAGACGGGCAGATATTCAACCTTGGTGGAGAGGAGGCAATAAGTCTGCACGATCTGGGAAACCTGCTCATCGAAATTTATGGCAAAGGGGAATTCATCATAAAAATGTTCCCTGTCGAAAGCAAACGCATCGATATTAGCGATTATTATTCAGATTTCCGTAAGATAAAAAAAGAACTTGGCTGGATACCAAAGATCTCATTGCGTGAAGGATTATCACGCACCATTGAATATTACACAAAATATCACAAGTACTATAGATAATAAATTGTTATTCAGGGCATTTCAACCATTTTAAAATTTTTATAAAATAAATTAAGAATTTCTGCTCTGTAGAAACGCCCGTTCATGTGCGTTTCTACAGAGCAAGAATTTCATTATCTTGCATATTGACACATCAGTTGCAACGTTAAGATTCGTATTTATATATGTGAGGTAAACAAAATGTATAATCTCGGAAAAAATAACTCACTACTGGAACCGTGGCTGTTTATGGAATCCTTACTAACAAAAACACTTCAAAAAATATATTCCATGTCTATCCCTGTGCGTATCTCGACTAGTCTATCCGACAATCAATCCTATCCCCAAGTATGTATCCAAGCCTGCCATGATTATAGGGTCTTCAATAATTTCAGAAGAAACCCCATCTATAATAAAATATTAGAGCATGTTTCAGAAAAACAAGGTGCGGAATATCTTAAAATAATATCTAATGACCCGGATATATTATCTGCTATAACTAATTTCAAACCGAATGATAATTATGGCAACCCCAGAATGTACGAATATCCGAATATAGGAATGATTTCACCATCGACTCTTCGGTATATTAAGGTTCTTACAGATATCAAAAAACACTTTCAAACTGCAGATAATCTGAATATATGTGAAATAGGTGTTGGATATGGCGGACTGTGTCGAGTTATCAATGCTTACTCAAAACCCGCTACATATTGCCTAGTTGACATCCAGCCAGCTCTTGATCTCACAAAAAATTTTTGGATAACTACATCCTAGAGTCAGTATTAACATATAAGACGATGAATGAATTGGGCCAGAAGGATTATGATTTAGTGTTAAGCAATTATGCATTTACAGAACTGCCCCGAACTATTCAAGATGTCTATTTGAGCAAGGTTATTTTGAACTCAAAAAGAGGTTACATAACATATAATGAAATTACACCAAAGGAATTCAACTCTTACAAATCAGATGAATTAGTTGCATTGATTCCCGGTTCCAAAGTTCTAAAAGAAGAGCCCCTCACGAATCCAAAGAACTGCATAATAGTATGGGGAACTAACAGTGGTCAATAATACTCTTGCAACTTTTAGGTAGTCATAATTTTAGATAGGAATCTTATTTTTAAAATGAACGATAATGGATTATTGTGAAAGGCGTTATACTTAGCGGGGGTTTGGGTACTCGGCTCCGTCCCCTCACCCATACCGGTGCCAAACAACTCATCCCGATTGCCAACAAACCGGTACTCGAATATTGTATTGAGGATCTCAAGGAAACGGGGATCACTGAGATTGCAATCATTGTGGGTTATACCCCAGACCGAATCCAGTCGGTTAAAGATATCATCGGTGACGGATCCCGGTGGAAGATCCAGATAACCTACATCGAACAGGATGCCCCACGGGGAATTGCCCATGGAGTATATTGTGCAAAAGACTTCATCGGCAATGACGATTTTGTAGTATACCTTGGGGATAATATTCTCAAAGATTCAATATCTTCCATTATCCGGAATTTTCAAGACCAAAGACTTGATGCAGGAATGCTCCTGTCAGAAGAAAAGGACCCCCGCCCCTACGGTGTAGCCATAATGGATAAAGACACCATCATTGGCATCGTAGAAAAACCTCATAACCCGCCATCCAACTTTGTCGTTATAGGTGTATATTATTTTTCTCCCCGTGTTTTTCCCGTGATCGAACAATTAAAAATTTCCAAACGTGGCGAGCTCGAAATCAGCGACACCCTGCATAACATGATCACCTCTTCGAATTGTCGAACAGGTGCCGCCCAGATCAGGGGTTGGTGGGATGACACTGGCACAAGCGATGCAATCCTGCGCGCTAATCAACTGATGCTCACCGATATTTCAGAAAACCTGAATGGCACCATAGAAGAAGGAGTTACACTTCTTGGGACTATAGATATTGGTGAGGAAACGGTCATCAGGTCCGGCAGTGTTATCCGAGGACCCGTAATCATTGGCAGGAACTGTACCATCGGTCCCACTTATATCGGACCCTATTCCTCAATCGGCGACAACTGTACCATCCACGGTGGAGAGATTGAGTCATCTATCCTTGTCGGAGACACAATCATTGATATCGAACCGGAGAAACGGATCACGGATAGCCTGATTGGAAGACATACACATATTTACTCTGCCAGAAAACGACTACCTCATGCATACAAACTAACGGTTGGTGAGAACTCTGAGGTACATCTATGAAAATCCTCGTAACCGGGGGAGCAGGATTTATTGGCACGAACTTTATCCGGTACTGGCTCCAGAACCACCCGACAGATGAGATAACCGTTTTAGATAAACTCACCTATGCCGGGCGACGCGAGAACCTGCAGGAACTCCTCGACCAGATACAATTTATTCAGGGCGACATCTGTGACAAAAAAGTTGTATCCAAAGCAATGGCAGGATGTGACCGTGTATTTCATTTTGCAGCCGAATCCCATGTTGACCGGTCTATCGAAAATGCCGGAAACTTCGTGAGGACTAATATCATCGGAACATACACGCTCCTGGAAGCCACAAAAGAAGAGAACATCGATCGTTTCATCCATATTTCTACCGATGAAGTCTATGGGTCAACACTTACCCGGTCATTCTCTGAACGAGATCCCCTTGCACCATCATCCTCATATTCTGCAACAAAAGCAGGATCCGATCTCCTTGCCCTCTCATATCATACTACCCACGACTTGCCGGTCGTTGTCACACGAAGTTCAAACAATTTTGGTCCATACCAATATCCTGAAAAGATGATCCCTCTGATGATCTTAAATGCACTGGAGAACAAACCACTTCCCGTCTACGGCGATGGGAAAAACATCCGTGACTGGTTGTATGTCGATGATAACTGTGCGGGTATTGATACCGTAGCACAGAAAGGAACCTGCGGGGAGATCTATAACCTTGGTGCCAAGAATGAATTTGAAAACATTGAAATCATACGAAGAATCGTAAAAACTCTGGGTAAACCGGAAGATCTCATCACATTCGTCAGGGACCGCCCCGGGCATGATCGAAGGTACTCGCTCCAAACTGATAAGGTTGCAGAATTGGGATGGAACCCAAAGGTCACGTTTGAAGATGGATTGCAGAAAACCATTTCTTGGTATTGTGATCATAAAGACTGGTGGAAACCCCTTAGAAATTGACGGGAATTGTCATGACAGAACACGTGATAACGCCCAGTTTCAAAAAAAATGCACTGCTCCTCTCCTACCAGGATCATAAAGAGGAAATCGATGCCGCGATTATGCGAGTACTTGAAAGTGGACGATACATCCTCGGAGAGGAAGTACGATCCTTTGAGGAAGAATTCGCCCGGTATATCGGTGTCAATTACGGGATTGGAGTTGGAAGTGGTACAGATGCCATCAACCTTGCACTAAAAGCCTGCGGCATCGGACCGGGAGATGAAGTGATCACCGTATCCCTCACGGCTGTCGCCACCGTTGCGGCAATTGAGCTCAGCGGGGCAACACCGGTTCTTGTCGATATCACTCCTGATACGTATACACTTGATCCTGATCTGGTTGAGGAAGTTATCACATCACAAACAAAAGCCGTCCTACCAGTTCATCTGTATGGTCATCCGGCAGATATGGACCGGATTGTACCTCTCGCGCTTGAGCATGATCTCTATGTGATCGAAGATTGCGCACAATCGCATGGTGCGCTCCTTCAAGGCAGAAAGACCGGGTCACTGGGAGATATTGCTGCATTCAGTTTCTACCCCACTAAAAATCTCGGGGCAATAGGAGATGGGGGGATGGTGGTGACAGATGATGTCGACCTCGCCGAAAAAGTACGCCTGCTCCGGCAGTACGGCTGGAAAAAGCGGAATATGAGTAACATTCCCGGAATGAACTCGCGGCTCGATGAGATTCAGGCAGCAATTTTACGGGTAAAACTTCAGTATCTTGATCAAGATAACAGGATCCGACGCAGACTGGCGAGGGTCTATGATAAATATTTACTATCAGACTCAATTACTACTCCGATAACATCCAAGGGTTGTGTGCACGCATATCATCAATATGTAATCCAGACTTATCGAAGGGATGCGATGCGACAGTATCTTGCGGATTATGGTATTGATACGCTCATACATTATCCAATTCCAATTCATCTTCAGGATGCATACTGTGGAAGGATCAAGACATCAGGACATCTCATTATGACAGAAGAGATTTGCAGACGAATCGTCAGCCTTCCGCTACATCCTTCCTTATATGAGGAGGATCTCCTTGAGATCTGTGGTAAGATCAACAGGTGCCAAGTTTTATGACCGAATATTTTTTCTGCACCTACTTCGATCGCAATTACTGTGAGAAAGGACTTGCACTTTATGAATCTCTAAAAAAACATGTCAGTTCATTCAGATTGTTTATACTATGTCTGGATGATGACACATTTCATGTACTGAAACGGCTCCTTTGTCCAGAGATAATATTAATACGTCTTGAAGATCTTGAATCAAGGGATTTGAACCTTAAGGCAATTCGAAATACACGTAGTTTGATCGAATATTACTTCACTTGCACACCTGCTTTCATTCTCTATATAATCTCATTAAATCCATATATTGACATTATCACGTATCTCGACGCGGATCTTTATTTATTTTCATCAATTGATCCAGCGTACAAAGAAATGGGAAATAATTCTATATTAATTATCGAACATAGATTTCCTCCAGAATTGCAGCATATCATAAAATTTGGTCGTTTTAATGTCGGATATTTGTCATTTAGAAATGATCTTATTGGATTACAATGCCTGCATTGGTGGCGAGAACGTTGTATTGAATGGTGTTATGATATACTCGATGGTGAACGGTATGCTGATCAGAAATACCTCGACCACTGGCCGGAAATGTACCCAAATGTATGTATTCTACAAAATAAGGGTATTGGGACAGCACCTTGGAATTTGGCGAGGTATCTGGTCCGAAAAGAAAAAATAAACCGGTATTTCATTGATGAAAATCCTCTTATTCTCTATCATTTTCATGGGATTTATGAAGTGGGCCATCTAGGGCCATTAATTTTATTTGATATATACCTTCGAAAAAGCCGGGTTAGATATCGCCAGAAGGCAGATGTCATTCAGTCAATATATAAAGACTATCTTTTTCAGATTCTTGAAAACCGGAACCAGATTGCGACAATTTCTGATGATAAAGTACTTCAAGGGAATTCAATTCGATCCAACCGAAAGTCTGCTAATAGTCTAATTCAGATCCTCATTAGGATAAGGAGCATTATTTTACTTGTGTTCCTGTGGATACCTGCAATTCTTTTAATTAAAGACGGGATTATTATTCGGAAAAAAACCCGATAATTAATATTTAAAAATTTCATTTTTTTCATTAGAATACAGTTTATTATTCAAATTCAATCGGTTTTCAAAGAATTGTTTATCGTTTTTTGAATATTGTAAATTTCCAAGATAAAAATTCAATATGCTTTTTTGGAATAATTCTTCTTTTCTATAGATGATAATTGCATCGCCATACCTCTGTATAGCAGAGGGTGTAGCATCAAAAGAAAACCATTTGATTCCCAACTCCTGTGTTTTACTGAAATATTTTTCTGTTTCAAAATATCTGGCGGCAATATCATCTACAATGAGGTTTTCACCAGTTCGTGCATAATTTTCAATATATCTGAAGGAATCCAATTCAGATGTTTTAAAATACGGGTTCCAATAATCAGGCCATAAATCGGGATTATCTCTTGCAATCAGCCCAGTAGTGATAGACGAAAAACAAAATATATAGATAAGTGCAATTGTTATAAAATAGATTTTTTTATTTCGTGTGGGATTATTTTTATTACTTAATATTATGTATACCCCGTATGCCATCACAAAAGCCATAAAAGGTGAAACCAATAATGCGATTCTATAAAATCCGAGAAGTCGCATATATTGCCACACACTATTTAACGGGCTGGGAATATAAAAAAAGATCAAAGAAAGAGAAAAAATGGAAAATATCAAGCCAAATTTAGATTTTTTATTCTTTAATAGAGATCCGATGCCAATTAATGCAAAAAATAAAAATATGGGCACATTAAAACTATTTAATACCCAGTTTAATGAATCAATAAGCCAAAATGGTACTAATGAATCTGATGTTACTGAAGAAACTGAAGAAACGGCATTGGAAGGAGTAATATCCGCCCAAAACGCTTGATTTGTCCTTGATAGTATTAGTATTTTTAAAAAATCCCACGCGGAATAAAACCAATATGTGATAAAAATACAAATAAAGTAAAAATAAAAATATATGGGTTGCTTGTTTGAATATATTACTAAATACTGAATAATAATAAAAATTATCAGTAAAAAGAAAATTTGAAGAATGGAAACCTGATGAACCAGTAGGATGAATAAAGCAATAATATTTGCTAAAATTAAATATTGAATATTTTTTTTATTTTCAGATAATCTTAGTAATAAATAAAATAGGATGATAAATCCAATAAATGCTATGGTTCTGGTTACAAAATATGCCCCATAAAATATAACTTCGGCAGAACCAATGAACAATAAGCACGTCAGTAAAGAAACCTGACGGTTTTTTATTTTATTGTTGAATATTAAATATAAAAATGGTATCGTAAGTAAAAAAATTAAGCCGTTTATGAGAAAATAACTTAATCTAATATTCAGATTGATAATGTGAGTCCCTGTTGCAATCAAAATATGAAATAATGGAAAATTTGCATATGTTAATTCATAATCAGGGGGAATTAACGTCCCATAATTATAAATATAATCTGAAAATGCAATATGACCGAAAATATCTGTCATTCCAAAATAATAAGGATATTTCAATGTGACACCATATATTATATTGATCATCAACAATGAAATTTCCAAAAGAATTGTAGTCGTAGAACAATTATTAGAAGTAATTTGAAGGAAAATTAATATAAATAAACCACACACAAGAAGAAAATAAATTATCGGTCGATATGGATATACATACAATATTATAATCGATACTGTAAAACCAAGAGTGTACAGTATAAGGAAAATTTTTGGATGTTGTTGTGTAACCCGACTTAAATTTATTGAAAAAATGCCATCGTCATTCCACTGAAATTTGGGGATTACAAGTATTGTAATAATAATTGGTATTGTTATTACCATACTTGTAACGAGAAGTGAAGGTTGAATCGTCTTTAGAGAGAATGCTAATAAATATCCAAGAATCAGCCCCAAAATTAAAAAATTTCTATAATGGGTTGATAGTATTTCAATCAAGATATTGTATTTAGGCATTTGATAAAATAATGATCTTTAAATTTATTAGTATTCCGAGCCGGTAGCACACACTTTTCAAATCTCTTCGGAAGAACTGACGGAAAAATAGAAATTAAATAGGGTTATATTTATTACCCATATCGTGAGAGCAATGATTATCGTAAAAATACATGGGGGTTTGGGAAATCAATTATTTCAATATGCTACAGGTCGTGCCTTGTCATATTCCTTACATTTACCCTTAAAACTCGATATTTCATTTTTTATGAACTCGCATAACCGTAAATTTTTACTTCGGAATTATAATATTTCTCCACAATATGCTACTCCAGAAGAGATTAGAAAAGTCAAAATGAGGGATTATCCCTTTCCAATCCAAAAATTGATCTCTATTTTTCGAAAAATGAAGAGCGAAAATACTCTTTATATAAAAGAGGGGAGCAGATCGCTGGATGTTGATCAATTAGGTGGATACCATCAAATTTACCTAAAGGGGTATTGGCAAAGCGAAAAATATTTTCGGGATATTGAGCCAGTTATTCGCTCAGAATTCATATTAACATCAAAACCGGATTCAATAAATCAACAATATTTAGTGGGTATTTTATCTTCCAACTCTGTCAGCATTCATATACGCCGGGGGGATTATATATCAGATTTGCGCGTCAATAAGAAGTTTGTCGTATGCAGTCTTGATTATTATCAAAAAGCTATTGACGTAATATCGGAAAAAGTTACAAATCCACAATTTTATATTTTTTCTGACGATCCTGAATGGGTCTCTAAAAATTTCCATATCCAGCATCCCACAATTTTAATTTCTCATAATACAAATCAAGAACATGAAGATTTGCGTCTTATGAGTTCTTGTAAGCATCATATAATCGCGAATAGTTCATTTAGTTGGTGGGGTGCCTGGCTAGGAACTAATATTGACAAAGTAACCATAGCACCGTATAAATGGTTGAATAATCCTTCGAAAGATATGAGAGATCTTATCCCGGATAGATGGATAAGGATAAATGAATAACCAATAATAGGATTCCAGCATAAAAAAGGTATAAATATTTGGAATGGTTTATTGTGACTGCCTCATTAATTAACTCTCCAGAAATATCGGTTATAATGCCAGTATACAACGGAGAAATTTTTATTAGAGATGCAATAGAGAGCATCCTCAATCAAACGTATAGAAATTTTGAATTTATAATTATAAATGATGGCTCTTTTGATAAAACACAAGAAATTATTGAATCCTATCCAGACTCAAGAATCATTTGTCTTGAAAATAAAAAAAATATTGGTGTAGCTAACTCTCGTAATAGAGGATTAAGTATCGCAAGAGGGAGTTATATTGCCATAATGGATGCTGATGATATAAGCATACCTGACAGATTTTCAAAACAACTTGTCTTTTTAAAAGGCCATCCTGAAGTAGGGGTGTGTGGGGGGGGGATGAAAGTTATCGATCGAGATGGTCGGAAAATAAAAACGCGTACACCCCCAACTCTTCATCAAGTAATTCATTGGGCACTCATGTTTAATTGTTGTATTGCACAACCAACGGTAATGTGTAAGAAAGCAATTATCCAGGACATTGGGGGCTACAACTCAGAGTTCATCCCTGCTGATGATTATGATCTCTGGACAAGAATAATCGGGCATCATAAAATTGCCAATCTGTCTGAATTCCTCTTGGAATACAGAATGCACGGAAAAAATATCTCAAAGATTTATCACGAAGAGATCGTATCTAATTCATTTAAATGCAGCACCCAACTCATTCGTGCTACACTAGGGAATCAATTCAACACAGAATTACAATCTTTTTTTAAAAAGTGGAGCTATGGGCAGCAAATGTCAGTTGAGGAAATTGTGAGAATGGAAAAATTTATTGAAAGACTTTCAACTGTGTATCAAGAAATCTTCCCACTTAATACCAAAGAGAAAAAAGAACTATTCCACTACCAAGGATTCTTATTGCTGGATCTTGCATTTCATATAAAAAATGTTTCTCGATTGAAAGCATTTGAATACGTGTTGAAAGCCATTCGATTAGATCCCTCTTTACTGGTTCAATTTCCAGGCAAAATCAGATTTGCAAGACTCTATAACAATTTTTGATATTCAAAAAAAATGAAATGAAATTATTATATCTAGCAAATATTTTTATACACACCCACTATCTCCCTCGATATATTCTCCCACGTAAACCGCTCCGCATACGCGAGGATCTTCTCCCTGTCCCACTCCCGATCCAGTGCTATCAGGATCTTCTCAGCCAGATCCCCGGAGTCGGCAGGCTCGACTAGCAGTCCGTACTCATCCGATGTGATAATCTCCTCGCTCCCACCATTTCTTGTCGCGACAACGGGCTTTCCACATGCCATCGCTTCAATCTGAACTACACCAAAGCTCTCTCTCATACTTGGAAGAACAAAGATATCACTAGCATTCATCCAAAGGGGAATCTCGTAGTGCGGCCTTCTTCCGGCGAGTGAGATGTAATCTTTAAGCCCCAGTGATCGAATCTGCCGCATAAGGGCATCTTTCTCCGTTCCTATTCCCACGATGACGCAGAGAATATCCTTTCTTTGCCCTACGATCTCTTTGAACGCCTCAACCAGATATTTCTGCCCCTTCACCGGCACAAGATTTCCTACAGTTAATAGGATCTTTTTGTCTAATGGTAGGCAAAGCACCCTGCGACACTCTGACATCTCTCTTGGCTTGAAGAGGTCTCTCCTGAACCCATTGGGGATAACATGAACCGGGGTATTCACATCCAGTTTCCTGATACAATCGAAATTGCTCTGGCTAACGGTGATGATTCGATCAGCCGTGTTCAGGACGTACTCGATATTCTTTCTCCAGAACACATCTTTAAATGGGAGACTGTAGATGTCATAACCATGTGCCGTGACCACAAATGGCACACCGTAACGTTCCTTCAGTCTAGCGCCAACGTAACCAGATGACCATGTAAAGTGAGCGTGGATCAAGTCAAATGCAATTTTATGATCTCCAATCTGTTTTTCGACAGAAAAAAGATGTTTTTCACCAAGGGTTTTATATCCACGTTCTGTAGGTAAATACCAGACCTTCGTTGGATAAATCTGTAAATTATCTGGAATTTTGTTCTTGTCTATTTTCGCTTTAGTAGAATACTGCTCAAGATATAAGAAAGGAAAAATCTTTCCGATATCTGCAAAAGGATTAATCCTCACGAGAACATTTAAAGAACAAAATTCAGATGCAAGCACATCCGTCGAATCCTTCTGGAAACTATTGTAAGAATGGCAGATCACAAGAAAATTATTCTTTTTATTCTTATTTGAGAACATATGCACCATACTTCAATAGGAGTTACGCAGTTGTGTATTTTTAATACCTGTATTTGGCAGACTTTGATAATAATTTGTTCCTTCTCCAGATTTAGGATCCCCTTAAATTGACAAAATGGATAATAATCTTCCGTTTGAAAATCTACAGTTGCAATGAGAACCAAACGGAGCAAATACAAACATGTATTCACGCATCCATATTTTCTGCTTCATCAAAGAAATATCTCAGCCACATCTCAAGATTTATCCATTTCCATATAGTGTCGCCAATATTGATATCTCCTTGAAGGTGTCGGGTATACATTTTTTCTATTCTCTTCCAATTCCAATATGGTCGGGTCTTAAAGATCTCTGAATAGATGATGTCTTTACAGAATTCAATAATTTTGTCGTCCCGGAAAAAATCATCCACAGGTGCTTCAAACCCAATTTTATCCTTTCGATCCCTTATAACTGGCGGCAAAATATCTGCTACTGCTTCCTTAAATATGACCTTTGTCATCCCGTTTTTTAATTTGGACTCTGATGGAAGGAACATAGTAGCCTCAACAAGATTTACATCAAGAAACGGGAGCCTGCTCTCGATGCTCCATCGCATTGAATTTTTATCCTCCCATCTTAACATATGAGGAATTGCGGTTGAGAAAAGCGTTAGTGAAAGGCTCTCCTGAAGAGTCATCCTTTTCCACCGGGGATCCATTTTACCATTGCATTTCTCTTTTAGATAATTGTGATTAACCCATGAATTACTAAAAGACTTCCAAAAAAAATACTTGAGGAATTCCGGCAACAGGAGAAATGCAAACATTTTATGTGGATAGAAATTCTTAAAATTTTTCTGGTAACAGAGCATCTCTCTTCCGAGAGTGATTAGTTTACATTTAATAAGTAATTCATAAAAATAAAAAGCAAAATAATATTCATAACCCGAAAAAATCTCATCTGCCCCTTGACCATCAAGGAGGACTTTTGCTTTATTCTGACGGGCAAGTTTCATCAAACGATACTGTGCATATGGGCTCATTCCGGTTACGGGTTCTTCCTGGGCTTTGATGAAATCCTCGAATTCATCGAAAAACTCATCATTCGAAATTTGTGTAAAATATTGATGCACATTCGCTTGATTTCCCACTTCCGTTATGTATTTAGTTTCATCAAATCGCATTCCCGGTGCAATAAAGGAGAATGTATCGAATGAATTTTTTAATATTGTATTCATGGTGCATACAATAGCAGATGAATCTAAACCTCCACTTAAACAGCTTCCTATCGGTACATCGGCAATCATTCTTAATCGGACGCTCTCAATAAAATAATCACGGATAGCATTTGTATCCACATCTTTCCGATAGGTATGATAATACCATTTATGCATGCTGTGCGTTTTCTTTGTGAGATCGTAAATTAGTAGAGTGTCTTGCGGTATTTTATTGATATTCGTGAAGAATGTGTAGGTGTCATGGTCTTCTAAATTATATGCGAGATACTCCATGATTGCAGACTCATTTGGAGATGTCGAAACGTTATGGCAGAGAATTGCTGATATCATTGAAGAAAAGATAATTTTTTTATCATCTATATAATAATAAAGTGGCTTAATACCAAATTGATCACGGCATAGAATTATTGAATTATTTCTTTTATCATATATGCAAAAAGCCCACATGCCATTGAATTGTTTAATACAATCAAGTCCATATTCCTCATATGCATGGATTATTACTTCAGTATCGGTATTGCTTTTAAAATGATATCCTTTTTCAATAAGATCTTTTCGTAATTGTTGAAAGTTGTATATTTCCCCACTGAAGGTGATCAAGATGGATTGATCTTCATTAGACATTGGCTGGTGACCCTTATCTGAAAGGTCAATAATCATAAGTCTGGTATGCCCTAAAGAAATTAATGGGTCACAGTATACTCCTTTATCATCTGGACCCCGGTTCTTAGAGATCTGATTCATACATGTAACCAAGGAGTTATCCGACCACGAAAATCCGTTAATACCGCACATAACTTTTCCTTATTTCCTATTGAATGACGAGGTTACCCTATTAAATATAATGTAAAAATATATAATCTAATGTCTCTAAATGCAGCAAATATTCGTATAAGTTAATTC
>Ga0194039_1000563_pt1 | contig 21981 bp, 16 predicted proteins | sample JunL228m_MetaG_FD_148679 | JGI IMG/M metagenome (GOLD analysis project Ga0194039, IMG submission 148679) | Anoxic zone freshwater microbial communities from boreal shield lake in IISD Experimental Lakes Area, Ontario, Canada - Jun2016-L227-8m | ecosystem: Environmental > Aquatic > Freshwater >... | reverse complement strand
TCCCCCCAGATAACGATGCTGTTGTTCCCCCGGAGGGCACAGGAGAACTGGTCCCCCGAAACGACTGATTGGTAACCATTACCCGGAGGTGCGTCACACTGGTTCGCATTGTTCATCCCCCAGCCGATGACGGTACCGTCAGTTTTCAGGGCCAGGGCAGAACTTCCCCCTGCGGAAACTGCTGAAAAATCATTACCTGCGGGAACGTCGCATTCGCCGAACTGGTCGAGACCCCATGCAACGATACTGCCGTTTGCACGGAGAGCAAGGGAAAAGACGTCCCCTGAACTGACGGCGATATAATCGTTCCCTGCCGGGACGTTGCACTGGCCGTACTGGTTGTCGCCCCATGCAACAAGAGTCCCGTTATTCCTCAACGCCACACCGAACCCTGACCATCCAACGGCGATTGCCTGGTAGTCGTTTCCTGGCGGTACATTATTCTGGCCGTTCCCGTTATCCCCCCAGGCGACAAGGCTGCCATCCTGCTTAAGTGCCATGCTGTTCATACCACCGGCAGCAATGGCCGTGTAGGTATTCCCGGCCGGGACATTGCACTGGCCATTCATATTGTCCCCCCAGGCGACAAGGTTACCATTCTCATGCAGGGCAATGGTATGGTACCTCCCGGCAGCGACGGATGTGAAATCATCACCCGTCGGGATATTCGTGCGCTGGCCAAAACTGTTATCCCCCCAGACAAAGAGGGCTCCGGTCTGTTGTCCGGCTGATACGATGCCGGAAAGAAAGAGGCAAAAGATTATTACCAGTAAAACTATTCCTTGCGTTTTCATATTGTTACCTCAATTTGCCGTTGAATACCCCTGCAGTGTTTCATAAATCACTTCTCACTATTAGTCAGTCCGCGTCTATAGGTATTTAAGCATTTGTCAGCGTCCGGGCCAGGTGATTTTTTTGTCCGATCTGAGTATTCCCGCGTTCAATGACAAAAGAGAGGACTGATTTCGTAATGTAGATTAACTGATTAACCCGGATATTTACGTCGGATATCCCACAACGTCCATTCATGGGCCAACCCTTACCATCCTATATATCTTTTAACTCCGCCCATGCCCGTTTAAATCGCCCGCATTTGGCTCCGATTGGATTTCATGCTGAATAAGGTTATTTAAAACGATATTTGCCGTATTCAGCCTATAATTGTCCTAATTCACATGCGTACACTTTTCCTATTCCATAGTTATCACCAGTTTCACCCTCAAATAGCCATTTTTCTGGTTTCTCCCATCCAGCATCGACAACACAGATCGTAACAGAACCGTGTAATAAAAAGAGAAATTGTACTATTCAACACGCTGCCGATCATACCGGGGAGAATGAAAAATATTCACCTTTGACTGCGTATTATCCGAATGAGACTCCAATGATGCGGTGAATTTTTTTCAGGTCAATTCAGGTAATGGAGCATTATAATGGAACCGGGATTGCGTTTCGTAATTACTAACCCGAAACCCGGGTTACCGGGAACATATTGCAGCCGTTTCGCCAAACTGGATCACATGACCTTTCATCGCTGTGATGAGATCCTGTTTGTTTGAGCCGGCTGCGAGATTCAGCATCTCATCAAGCCCATATACCTTGAATTGGTATCGTATCATCTGGCCGTGCGGAGGACACGGACCCGTATACCCGATGGTCCCATAATCCGTGATGCCCTGGAACGCTGGGATGGGGGAAGAGACCATGCTTTCGGGTGGGATTCCAGGTGGAATCTGTTGCACAGGGGGGATGTTCCAGATGATCCACGAGGTGAAAGAACAACAGGATTTTTCATACGGGTTGAAGATCATAACTGCGACTGATGATGCATTCAACCCCTTGAGGGTAAGCCGGGGTGATAGATTGCCACCATCGCATGTATGAGTCGGTGGGAATTCAAGAAAATCCAATGAGACAACAAGTCGGTCCATGACTATAACATCAGACCTGGGGTAATAAACCTTTCTTGCAGGTCACTCTTTTTATTTAACCTGATATCTTCTGCACGTATTGCAATTTTACCGCGTAAATGACTTTTCTACATGATAGGGTGTGAACCCGAAACAAATCCCCGCCCGTGTAACATCTATTTTTTTTGGGACTGCAAAACCCCTAAAAAATCTATACGTTATGGTGATGATTTTTTTAAATACTATCAGAAATCAAAAAATATGAATGATAGTTTTCAATGAAGAATTTAGTCAATTCTGATTTTAATCATGTCATCTTCAACTAAAACCTCATATGTCTTGAGATCATGCGTTTTTATCATATCTATAATTCCGCCACTCTTTGTCGTAGACATCATCGCATGCGATACTCCACTAAATTGACCTTCATGAAGGGTCTCTCCCGTGGGAATGTCGAAACTTGCATGATGGAGTGCACATTCGACAACATTGCCTTTAATGTTCCCATTGATAAGGGGCCGTTCACATGTCCACATCGGTTATCAGTAGCATAGATTTTATCTTTCACATTTATTAATCGAATTTAGTAGCCCTGTACCTCAACGTACTTCATGGAGTCCTGAGGAACTTCCGATATTTTTGCAGCATCAACGAAAGGCATGATATTGCACGAAAGAATATTCATCAGGCAAAGGATATTGTTTTTTAATAGTGCAGGATTCAGTTCGACAGTAGCGATCGGGAGGTACCGGGAGTCTTTCCGGGGCTAAATTTCCCTGGTTCCTTTTCCAATTCTCCTACTTACCGTCTACGTCCCGTAAAGGGGCAAATACGATCCTATGCCAGGGATCTGGCCGGGTGCTCCCGGGTTAGCTACATCAGGAAAGCGGCGGGAAGGTACCCGGGTATCAGTTCCTATTTCCTATGCCATGTTGCCGGGTCCCGGGGAACTAAACCGCAACTACATAAATCATGACCCCGTACTGAATAAAATTATGAAGCGATCTCTTATTGTTTTCATTGCCCTCGTGTTGTTGCTCGTTATCGCTGCCGGGTGCATATCTGCACCGAAAGATACAGCACCGGTTCAAACCACCGTTGCACCGACGGCAGTACGGCCACACTATATTATTGGTGTCGACGCCGATTTCCCACCGTTCACTTCAATGGATTCAGGGGGGAATATTTCAGGGTTTGATATCGACGCGGCCCGCTGGATCGCAGAACGGAAAGGGTTCGATGTAAGATTCGTTGCGGTCCCCTGGGAAAAAGCCATTTCCGAGCTGGAAGCAGGCAGGATCGATATGATCGCCTCGGGAATGACTGTTACGGAGAATCGGCAGGCGCGGGTGAATTTCTCACACCCGTACTACGCCGTGAACATGAGCATTGCCGTCCGGGCCGGGTCCAACAGTACCATGCAGGATCTGTATGACGGACGGCTCCGGATAGGGGCGCAGGTAGGGACGAACGAGGCAGACTGGGTTAATAAAACTCTCGTAGAGACCGGGAAGATGCCACCTTCAAACCTTGTCCTGTACCCGGATAGTACGACACTTACCAATAACCTTGAAAACGGGACGGTCGATGCATCTATTATCCAGGCTCCGTCCCAGAAGTGGGCGGTAACAGGGAGACAGCTCGTAATCATCGGAACGATCCCATCAGAGGAGAACATTGCAATCGCCGTCCGGAAGACCGACCCGGGGTTGCTGGCCATTATTGATGACGGGCTTTTGCAGCTGATGAAGGACCCGTACTGGCAGCAGCTGAAACAGAGATACGGCCTGGAAGAATAACCGAGACCTTTTTTTTACCTAAGTTTGCAGGTCTGATTCATAACATTCTAAAGATGCTACCTATCAGCACCAATTTTTTGTCAGGAAAACGAATTTGACAGTCCAGTAAATCATCAAGTATTCCCGGATGAAATACCCCAATTTAACCTTATAATCATTGAGTTAATGGCATCGAAGTTGGAGTAGACATACTTTTAGCCTTGCGTTCCCACGAATCCACGATGACTGTCAAATTCCATAGAGATTTTTTGATGAATTTCGTGGAAATATGCTTGAAGTAAAAACTCACTATCTCGTTAGAGTGACGAACAATTCAAAAAATTTTCGTATTAAGGTCTTTTTTTGGCACACTTACAGAGCCCCAAAAAGTGTCAAATTCTTATCCAATTTTATGCAAAAAAATCCAAATGGCAAAGTTGGGTTTTTATAAAATTCGAAATTTTATCCAGCACTATCCCTGATTACCTATTTCTGGCCTTCCAAAGCGGTGTGATCTGGCTTGCATTGCTAGTTTTCTTGTTTCGGCACATACCGATATATTTTACTATTATGATTGGCCAAAGAATCCTTTACCATGAAATGGATTGCTATTGCTATTCTTCTCGTAGGTATCATACTATGTGCAGGATGTACCTCGACAAGCTCCCCGGGACCCGTATCATCGACACCCGCAGCAACACCCCCGACCACCTCACCGATCGTCGCAGCGAAGATGATTACACCTAACATGATCGGTATATGGTCAGGGAACGCAACCGGGCTTTCCACGGTCAGAGGCTACGCCGAAAATTTTGCTATGAAGTATAACATCACTGTGCAGAAAGGCCAGGTTTTCGCAGGTATAAAGGAGTATGAACGACCGGACGGGCCGGTGCTTTCAGAAAATTTCACGGGGGCCATCACCTCTGGCGGGGATGTCTACTTGTCCGACGCCATAGCCGGCATCCAGATTGGAAAAATAAAGGACCCGGACACCCTGGAGTTCGTTTATCTTGAAGACGGGGCCGATTCAAAAACCATGATTTTCTCTCTCACTCGTAAATAGAGCTGAACCCAGAAATAGCTCCTAATTTTCTTTTTCCAATTCTGCAAGAGATGACCCCCTCACACAACGTCCACTAGTATTGATGGACAATGTTCACAGAATCAGATTGGTTAAACAGAGCTTTTTTATAATACGCATTAACATTCTTCATCAGAGGTCTTGAAATGAAAGATGCGTTGACATGTCTTCTTATATTTGCCCTGATACTCGCGGTAGCTGGAACAATTATTGCACTTGCATGGTATTTTGGCGTGGAACTCCCGGTCCAACATGCTGCACTTAAAACACCAACGAACATGGTAATTCCTAAAATGCCAATTTGATGCCCAATGTTGGATGGAATATAATTTTTTATGATTATCCGGTTTTAATAATCGATGCGCAGGGTAGGAAACCTGCCGTTGCTAAAAAGTAGTATGAAATATTATCTGTGGAACTTCTTCTGCACCTTTGCGATGGGTTTTTTTATTCATCCGTAAAAAAGGTCTTACACATGGGACAAACCCACTCATCATGAACATCCCCATCAGATACCAGCTCAGCCAACGGAATCTTGCACCTCGGGCAGTCCCGCTCCTTACTTTCTTTCACTCTGGTCCCTCGTCCCGCTCGTATGTTGGAATAATCAGGCCACTTGGCAAGGTGGTATATTCCCACATTCCCAGATCCCGTTCCCATTGGGATTGGTCTTTGCATTCGTCTCCAAATTTTGTCATTTCTATCACCTTCCCGGAATTCATAATATTTTGCAACAAGTCCATTCGGTTCCAATCGTATTTGAGGGATGTCGTACTTCGCCCACTGCCGGTTGTGACATTTTCAAAACATTCGTCCTGACAACCTGGCGCGAAATTCCCAATTTCTTCCCCGCTTCAGCATAACCGGCGTCGAGGTGCCGGGTAATGTAATTTTGGATCCTGTTCTGAATGTCTTGTTTGGTTTCCTTGACATCTGACATTTCGGGTTTGAAAACCATGACATTGTTCCTGACATTTTCCCTGGCGACGCTGACAACAGGCTTGACCGTATTGTCATTTTATGATAATCCCGAACCGTTGTCATGCTTCAGAAAAGTAAATCCCTTAATTATACGCCCGAATTATCGAAACGATATCAACAGGAGGGTATACACACCTCACCCCGATCCATAAAATCCATTCTCGTTCGTTTAAATCGCCGGCATTTGGCTCCGATTAGGTTAGATGCTGGATAAGGCTAAATTGGTCGATTTCTCTCTAATTCGACCGAAATCTAGCCTTTATTGGATTCCACCCTTTTCCAAAGTCCCATAATACCCACTGTTTATACCACGAAATGGGTCTTTTCTGACTTTTTGCGGACAGGAGGGCGATTCAATGAAAAGCCTTGATGGTGGTCATGAGGTCTCTGCAGATTACCCAATGATCCCCCATCACTACCCTGTTACGTCATTCCTGTACTGCTACATAGGAGGCCGATGAATGAGATCTCGGGATCGGCATCCCGTCTTCGACGAGTCCATGGACGTGGATTTCAGTCGCCTCATGCATGACCACCTCTGTCTCCTCCGGGGTTGCTCCTGTTGCGACACAACCGGGAAGATCAGGGGAATATGCTGAATAATTGTTCTCTGCTTTCGCGATCACAATTAGGAACCTGAGCAATTTTCCACCTTTCCATTTGAGCCCGGTTTTATAGATGCTATGAAGTGTTCCAGGTGCGAGATCATCACCGGGGTGGCCGGTTATGGTAATCCGCCCTAGCTTTTCCGGATGCATGTACTGTTGATGACTGCCTTTCATTACAACCAGGTACCAACCATCTTCTTCTATCATCTTAATTATTTCCCGGACTTTCAAGGATAAACCGATCTGTTATACGCAACACTCTCATTGACAGCGTTACTATTTAGGTTATGATTATTCTTTAGTCGCTGTTCCGGTTCCTTCACCGTAAGAATGTGGGGGTACCGGTAGACATCCTCAAGGTCGGGCACCATGGCAGCGCAACATTATCCAGCTCCACCCTTCCTATCCAAAGTCCAACCGAAGACCTGCGTCATCGAAGTCGGAGCCAGGAATTCCTATTGATCACCCGACATCAGCGACACTCGGTCGCCTGGCCCAAGTGGGGTCCGCTGTGTACCGCACCGACCTGAATTGCGAAGTAATGGTGGCAACTTACGGGATGACATACAATGTCAAAACATGACTGACAAGCAGCCAGCCGATTGCGGGTATTGCAAAAACGGTAACCACACAGCAGACGGTGAGTATGCAGAGTTCGGCCGGAGCGGTCTGTGACTGCTCATCCAGTCGATACAATTGCAAAGATTTTTTCGGGGCATGAGTGGTGCACAAACCTGTTATAATTACTGCAAATCGTTAGGCAAGTGTGATATTCATCAGTTGGGTGGAGATAAGAATGGTATTCGTATGTGAGGGATAACGATGAAAATTACAGCAACCATGGACTGGATTGGAGGAGAATTGGCAGTTCTTCTTTTACGTGGGGACGAAAAAGCAAAATTCGATTTGCCGGTGGTTTTTCTGGCGGGGATTAAAGAAGGGGTTGTTGTCAATATCGCTATTACGAAGATGTCGTAGCTACCGATGAAGCGAAGGAACGGGTGATGAGTTTAATTGAGAAGTTGAAGTGGAAGGGATAGGGAGGGTTTTGAATTAAAAGGAGACGGATATTTATTTTGGTCCCTAAATGGCTGACTTTGCCGTGTTAGCACGGTGATCCCAAGATTTTCTGAATACGGATTCTCAAGGAGGTTTATAAATTGACCTGTGGAATATTCCAAAATCTTAATGCAAAAGTGTATCTGTTCACAGACAAAAAAGGGAAGGTAATGTCAGGTCAGTCAGGTCATTTTTTATTGATGGAAGTAATCGTACCGTCCGGAATTCCAGGTGGTGTACACAATCCTGGCAAGATGGCAGGATATGGTGAATGATGCCAGACAAACTCAGGGTCCTCTATGTCGACGATGAGATAGATCTCCTGATCATTGGCAAGCTGTTCCTTGAGAAATCCGGTGAGTTCACCGTAACAACCGCGATTAGCGCATCTGAAGCAATCCGGTTGTTCGAACAGGGGAGATTTGACACCATCATCTCCGATTACCAGATGCCTGAGATGAACGGTATCCAGTTCCTGATAGAAATTCGGAAAAAATTCCGAAAACTGCCATTTATCCTGTTTACCGGCCGTGGCCGGGAAGAGGTAGTCATCGAGGCCATCAATCATGGGGTAGACTTCTACCTACAGAAAGGTGGCGATCCAAAGCCCCAGTTCGCAGAACTGATGCTGAAAATCCGGCAGGCCGTACAGCGTCACAACGCCGAGACAGACCTGGCAAAAAGCGAGGCTAATCTCCAGGCAATCATCGCAAATACCGACGATATTATTGCGTCGTACGATAATGAGATCCGCCTGCTGGTCTACAACCGGGCTGCCAGTGAGATTTACCGCAGCATTTTTGATATTGAACTGCGTCCCGGCCTTTGTACACTTGATCTCTTCCCTGAATCGATGCGGGGCTTCTGGGATACCCACAATGAACGGGCACTAGCAGGAGAATCATTTTCGATCGAGTTCAACCTGCCTCTGCCCAGCGGCCAAAAGAGGTTTTTCGAATCTTCCTACAACCCGATCTGCAAGGATGGAGTGGTGGTAGGTTTTTCGACGTTTACCCGCGACATCACAGAGCGCAAGCGGGCGGAAGACGAACTCAGCGCTTCCTATGAGCAGATCTCCGCAGCTGAGGAGGAACTGCGTGGGCAGTTCGATATGCTCCTGCAAAATGAGAAAGATCTCAGAAAAAGTGAGGCCCGGTATCGTTTAATTTCTGAAAATACCGCTGATGTTATCTGGACACTGGATTATAACACACGTAAATTTACCTATGTCAGCCCGTCAGTACAAAAATTGCGCGGCTATTCCCCTGACGAGGTGATGAGCCAGACCATGGCCGAAGCGTTGACTCCGGAGTCAATGGAAGCAGTCGCCCGGTTACTGCAGGATGGAATTTCGGGGAGAAAGTCAGGAGATACGAGCCGGCACGTTACGACAAATCTACTGGACCAGCCGTGTAAAGACGGGTCGGTGGTCTCTACCGAAGTTGTGTCAACAGTGGTTTTTGATGAGCAGGGGCACCCGGTTGAAATTATTGGGATCTCACGCGACATCACCGAGCGTAAAAATGCAGAGAAGTTACTCAAGGGTAGCGAAATAAAATACCGGACCCTGTTTGACAGTTCAAGTGATGCAATTCTCATTCATGATATCACCGGAAGAATACTGGACGTAAACCAGGTCCTTTGCGACCGATTGGGGTACAGCAGGGAAGAAATGTTGCTGATGACTCCCATGGACTTTGACAGTCCCGAGTATGCCGAACTAGTACCTGAACGGCTACGCCAGCTGCTGAATTCGAAACATCAGATCTTCGAGACCTGTAATGTGCGGAAGGATGGAACCCGCATACCCACAGAGATCAATGTCCGGATTATTGATTATGAAGGGGAGCCGGTATGTTTGAGTGTTGGACGTGATATAACCGAGCGCAAAATGGCAGAGGATGCACTACGGGAGAGCGAATCTCACATCAGCAGCATCATCCGTGTTGCACCGATTGGCATCGGTGTCGTGTCCAACCGGATCATAATGACGGTCAATAACCGGCTTTGCCAGATGACCGGGTATACTGCAGAAGAACTCATCGGTAAATCCTCCTGTGTGCTCTACCCGACGCCCGAGGAGTATGACTATGTGGGCAGAGAAAAATACGCTCAAATTGCACAGAATGGTACAGGTTCAGTCGAGACACGGTGGCAGAAGAAAGACGGGACGATTATTGATATCCTCCTCTCTTCTACACCTGTGGACCCGTCCGATCTGTCCATTGGTGTGACGTTTACAGCGCTGGACCTCACCGAGCGTAAAAATGCAGAGGAGGCGTTGCAACACCAGTCTGCAACGCTCTCCATCCTTAATGGTATCATCTCCACAGCAAACAAGGCAGATAACTTACCTGAGCTCCTCAACAGTATCCTTGAAGAATCACTGCACCTGCTCGACTTCGATGTCGGAGGGGTCTACCTGGTGGACCGTTCCACACGGACTGCACAGGTTGTCTACTCCAAAAATCTTCCCCCGGATCTCCTTGCTGAAATTCAGACATTACCCATTGATCAGAAACCTTATGATACGCTGTTTATAAAAAACGAACTGATCATCACCGAAAATTATGCACAGATCGCTCCTGGCCGATCGAAGAAGTATGGACTTTTATCGATGGCAAGCATCCCCTTACTCTCAAAAGGTGTGGCTATCGGTGCGTTAAATGTCGCCAGCAAGCGGCGGCAGGCAATATCAGAAGAGGAAAAACAGACGCTCATCTCAATCAGCCGGGAACTGGGCAGTACCATCGAGAGGATGGCTGCCGAAGAGGCAGTAAAGAAAACCGCAACAAATTTAGAGACCCTGTTCAATTCGATTGATGATCTGGTATTTGTACTGGATATGCAGGGAAACATCCTTGCGGTAAATGATACGGTCCAGAAACGCCTCTTATATACATCAGTTGAACTTACCGGTACGAATGTCTTCCTGTTGCATGTGCCTGAGCGGCGGGACGAAGCACTCCGAATTGTAGAGGGAATGATTGCCGGAACAATAGATTCCTGCCATGTGCCCGTTCTTGCGAAGGATGGGACTCGTATCGAGGTCGAGACAAAGGTTACCCGCGGGTGGTGGAATGGCAACGAGGCACTCATTGGCGTGAGCAGGGATATCACCGAGCGCAAAGTTGCCGAAGACGAACTCAGGTTTTCAGAGAAGAAGTTTGCTGCAGCATTCGAAGCAAGTCCTGATCCCATTGCTATCACCGATATGCAGACGGGTATTATTCTGGATATCAACAGTGCATTTGAAGAATGGTCTGGATACGTACTGGATGAAATATCTGGTAAAACTACCAGTGATATGAATTTCTGGGTATCCCCTGAAGAGCGGGATGCGTTTATAAGGCAGTTAAAAACACAGGGAAGTGTACACAAGAAAAACGTAACCTTCAGGACAAAAAAAGGAGAAATCAGGGATATTTTATTTTCTGCAAATATGTTTGGGACAGGAAATAAGACATACATGCTCTCACTGGCAGAGGATATCACTGAGCGCAGGCAGAAAGAAGATGCTCTTGCAAAGAGCGAGGAGACGTTCCGGTCCCTGCTCGAACGGGTGCCGTCGATTGGCGTGCAGGGATACAGTCCGGATCACACCGTAGTGTACTGGAACGAGGCAAATACCCGAATATACGGATACACCGCTGAAGAAGCAATAGGCAGGGATATCCGTGACCTCCTTGTTCCTATTCCAGCGCGTGAGGAGGTGACAAAAGCAATTGCCCGCATGGCAGAGTCCGGTATCCCGGAACCTTCCGCAGAACTTGAGCTGCTGCACAAGGACGGCTCGCTGGTGCCGGTCTTTTCGAGCCACGCGGTAGTAAAAATTCCCGGAAGGAGTACAATTCAGTTCTGTTTTGACGTAGATTTAAGCGAGCGGAAAAAGGCCGAGGAGACTATCCAAAAGAACGAGGAACGCTTTCGTACGATCATCCACTCGATGCAGTTTGGCATTTTCATCATCGATGCACAAACCCATAAAATACTTGAAGCAAACCCAAAAGCTCTTGAAATGATTGGGTGTACCAGTGAATTGGTTCTTGGTTCAGTATGCCACCACTTTATCTGTCCTGCAGAATTGGGTAGATGTCCGGTCACGGATCTATTACAAACGGTGGATTCTTCTGAACGTGTCCTTCTCAATCAGAGAGGAAAAAAGATTCCTATCGTAAAGAGTGTCATCAAAACGATGCTGGGAGGGACGGAGGTATTGATAGAGTCATTCATCGATATCACCGATCGTAAAGTTGCAGAAGACACCCTCTTACGGGTCAACCAAAAACTCAATGTTCTCTCTCAGCTGACACGGAAAGACCTAACAAACCAGACCTTTGTTTTGAGCAGCTACCTTGAGCTGGTAAAAAACCAGTTAGCCGGGCAGGACCAAGTACTCGATACCCTGGAAAAAGGGTTCGAAGCTGTCCGAACAATCCACAGGACCATTGAATATTCAAAAGATTACCAGGATATGGGTTCAAAACCCCCGAAATGGCAGAATGTGAAGATGGTATTGTTGTTCGGACTCTCCCATATCTCCATAGGAAAGATCCAGCATAGTCTTGAAACCGAAAACCTCGAGATCTTTGCCGATTCCCTGTTGGAAAAGGTGTACCAGCGGCTCTTCGAGAACTCGGTGAAACATGGCGACCATGTCACCCGGGTCCGGGTCTGGTACGCGGTCACCCCTGAAGGGGCGACTATATTCTTTGAAGATGATGGAATCGGCATTTGGCAACAGGAAAAGGAACAGATCTTTTTACGGAAGGAGGGTACCAGTGCATCGAGGGGGAGTCTTGTCTTTGTCCGGGAAATTCTAGATATCACCGGCATCACTATCCAAGAGACCGGCGAGCCTGGTATGGGAGCACGGTTCGAGATTGTTGTACCGAAAGGGATGTGGCGTTTATCCGTGAAGGGTGAATGAAATGGCTGATCCGCTCCGTGTCCTCTATGTCGATGACGAACCAGGTCTTCTTAATATCGGTAAGTTGTTCCTTGAGCGGTCTGGAGATTTTTCTGTCGCTACCAATGTGTCGGCATCTGCCGCCTTGGAACTCCTCAAAAAAGAACGGTATGATGCCATCGTCTCTGATTACCAAATGCCAGATATAGACGGGATTGAATTTCTCATGCAGCTTCGGGCATCGGAGAATACAACACCATTCATCATTTTCACAGGTAAGGGACGTGAAGAGGTGATCATAGAGGCACTCAACAACGGTGCTGATTTTTATCTCCAGAAAGGCGGCGATCCAAAAGCCCAGTTCGCTGAGCTTTCGAACAAGATCCGTTACGCAGTATCGCGGAGGAAGGTTGAAGAAGATCTCTCCGAATCGCAGAAGAGGACCGCTGATATTATTGAATTCCTCCCTGACGCAACTTTTGCGATCAATACGAAAGGTGAGGTGATCGCCTGGAACAAAGCAATTGAGGAGATGACCGGGGTCCCTGCAATCGATATGCTAGGAAAGGGGGACTACGAATATGCGATCCCCTTTTATGAGATACGCCGGCCGATCCTAATCGATCTCGTATCCATTCCAGATGAAGAGCTTACACGGGGTGAATACGCAATCGTCAAAAAAGAAGGCGATCTCCTTATTGCAGAGACAACGCTTCCCCGCCCACTTGGGAGATATTCTGTTCTGCACGGGAAAGCATCTCTTCTCTATAATAAACAGGGAGAGGCAATAGGTGCCATTGAATCCATAAGGGATATCACGGAACAAAAACAAGCGGAAATCGAACTCATCCGGAAAAACGATGAACTCTATGCCTCTTATGAGCAGATTGCTGCCGCAGAAGAAGAGATGCGGGCACAGCTGAACGAACTGAAACAGACCCAGCAGAACATCCAGGAAAGTGAAGAAAAATATCGAACGCTCATCGAACATTGCATGGATGCAGTCTTCATCGCACAAGATGGTTGTATTGCGGCTGTAAATCCGGCTTTTAGTTCTATGACCGGTTATACGGAAGAAGAACTTATTGGCCAACCTCTTACTATGCCAATAGCACCTGAAGACCAGGAGATGGTGCTCTCCCGACATAAGAGAAGGCTTGCCGGGTATGAAGAACCAAATACCTATGAATTCTCAATGGTTCACAAGGACAAACAGACCCGCTTGCGGGTTGTTATGAGTGTTGGAGCTGGAAAATACCAGGGTCGGTCTGCGACCATAGGCACAATTCATGATGTCACGATGGAACGTAACCGAGAAGATTTGCTCCGGGAAAGCGAGATGCGGTTCCATCAACTCTCGGATGCTGCGGATGACGGACTTGTGATGCACAAACATGGTAGCATACAGGAAGTGAATACAAGTGCCTGCAACCTGTTTGGATATTCCCATGATGAACTTATCGGGATGGACGTCCTGGACCTTACCGCCCCGGGTTCAGAGGATATTGTCCGGGAAAAGATACAGACGTTATCTGAAGCACCTTACGAGATGGAAGGGCTGAAAAAGGGCGGAACCAGATTTTTTGGGACATTTCATTCTCGTAATATTACGTTTAAAAATCAACAAGTCCGGCTTACCTCGGTAAGAGATATTACTGAGTCCCGGAGGTCAGAAGAGGCGCTGAAACACCAGTCTGAAACGCTTTCCATCCTCAATGGTATCATCATTACGGCAAACAAGGCAGATACCCTCCCCGGACTTCTCAGCAGTATCCTGGAAGAGTCTTTACGATTAATGGACTTTGATGCTGGTGGGATCTACCTCGTAAACCACACCACACGGACAGCGGATGTTGTCCAATCAAAAAATCTCCCTCCAGAATTCCTGGTGAAAATCCAGACTGTCCTCATTGATAAGAGTCCCTATGACAGGGTGTTCATCCGAAAGGAACCAATTTTCACAGAGAATTATGCAAAGATCAATCCTGGCCTATCGAAGAAATTTGGATTCCAATCTGCTGCTATTGTTCCCTTACTTTCAAAAGGTGTAGCCGTAGGGGCACTGAATATCGCCAGCACAAAGCGGTATATCATCTCCGAAGAAGAAAAACAGACATTAATTTCTATCGGCCGGGAACTTGGTAGCACAATAGAGAGGATGGCATCCGAGGAGGACGCAAAAAAAGCATCCAAAAATTTAGAGACCCTGTTCAACTCGATCGATGAGATGGTCTTTGTGCTGGATATGCAGGGCAACATAATTTCGGTAAATGATACTGTTCTAAAACGCCTGTTATACTCTTCAGAGGAGCTTTCCGGCATGAATGTACTATTATTGCACGTACCTGAGCGACGTTGCGAAGCACTACAGATTGTACAGGGGATGATTGCCGGGACTATTGATTCCTGTCCGGTACCCGTTGTTTCAAAAGATGGGACACGCATCGAGGTCGAAACAAAAATTAATCGAGCGTTGTGGAACAACCAGGAAGTGCTTATCGGGGTGACCAGGGATGTCACCGAGCGTAAGTGTGCGGAGGAAGCATTGCGGGAGAGCGAAGACAAACTCCAGCTGGCACTATTCGGATCAGCAACGGGGATGTGGGAACTGAATATTCCTTCTATGATAGGAGCAATCGATGATCGGGCTGCAGATATACTCGGTTACAAGAAAATTGCTATCGGGTCCCGGAGTATAGACTGGGATGAACTGTCCCATCCTGATGACGTACCCCTTATCCAAAAAAGGCTCGAGGATTATCTGGATGGGCGGACAACTATTTTTGAATCCGAACATCGCATGCGACATGTTTCAGGCGAATGGGTGTGGGTAGTTGGTAGAGGGAAAATAACACAATATTCAGAAGACAGATCCTCCCTCCGAATATCAGGGACCCTTCACAATATCACAAATCGGAAGCGGACGGAACTGGAACTCGTAACTGCCCAGCAAAGACTGAAGGAAGCGCATCAACTTGCACATATCGGGACCTTTGACTGGAATTTGGAAACGGATACGGTGACCTGGTCAGAACAATTGTTCAATATTGCCGGAAGAGATCCGCTATCAGGTGCACCTGCATATGGTGATCTTCCATCGTTATACTCTGATACCAGTTGGGACCTGTTAAACGGCGCTGTTACGAGATCGCTTTCAACAGGAGATCCATTTAACCTCGAGCTGGAAATGATCCGCTCTGATGGTAGCAAACGATGGACAAATAATTTTGGGGGTGTGAAACACGACGAGAAGGGAAAGCTTATCAGGTTTTTCGGTACTGTACAGGACATAAATGAACGAAAACGAGTTGAGGAAGCACTGGAGAAGGCCCAGGAAAAATATACCAAGGCATTCCTCGCCAGTCCCGATGCGATCACCATCACAGATATGGAGACTGGACGGTTCGTTGAGGTGAACGATACGACATCCCGGATATATGGGTATTCACGGGATGAGATGATTGGAAAGAGTGCCGTTGAGCTCGGTATCTGGCTTAGAAACGAGGACCGGGAAGACTTTATTGGCAAGGTGAAAATAAACGGGCGTGTGGAACGGTACGAGGCGATAGGGCGCCAAAAATCTGGAAAAATGTTCAATGGATCGATTTCTGCAGATATCATCAAAATTGGCGACAGTTTGCATCTCATCAGCGTCATCCGTGACATTACCGAGCGTAAAATAGCTGATGAAGCATTGCGGGAGAGTGAAGCACGAGTCCGGAAGATCCTGGAACAAGCCCCCTTGCCCTTGTGCTATGTGAACAAGGACGGGGTGATTACCTTCAGGAACGAGCGTTTTGTTCAGATTTTTGGATACACCGCTGAAGATTTTCCCACCCTAACCGAGTGGTGGCAGCAAGCGTATCCCGATGCGCATTACCGGCAGTGGGTGACCACCACATGGGATGCAGCGCTAAAACGTGCGATCGAGAATGGCATAGATATCAGGCCTGTCGAATACAGAGTGACCTGTAAAAGTGGGGAAGAACGTATCATTGAAATCACCGGGATCATCTTGGGCGATGACTTTCTGGCGACTTTTATTGATCTGACCGAACGCAAGCAGACAGAAGAGAAGTTGCAGGAAACCAACGAATATCTCAACAGCCTGATTGACTACGCCAATGCACCGATCATTGTATGGGATCCCGAATATGTGATAACCCGTTTCAACCATGCATTCGAGGACCTGGCCTTCATGCCTGAACAGGAAGTAATCGGGCAGCGTCTTGATATCCTGTTCCCCAAAGAAAGCAGGGGTGCATCACTCCATCAGATCCAAAAGACCCTTGAAGGCGAACAGTGGGAGAGTGTCGAGATTCCGATCCTTGTCAAAGATGGCAGTGTCCGGACGGTACTCTGGAATTCAGCGAACATTGTTTATCCTGATGGCCGAATTCTATCCACAATTGCCCAGGGTGTAGACATTACAGATCGTAAGAAGGCAGAGGAAGCTTTAGGGGAGAGTGAGGAACAATTCCGGATATCCATTGAGAAAGCGCCAGAGGCAATCCTGCTTTTTGATATAAACCAGGACCGGTATATCGAGGCAAATGTCGAGGCAGAGCGAATTTTCGGGTGCAGCCGCCAGCAGCTTCTTGATTCCGGCCCCCAGCAATTCTATAAACCCGATCAACCCGATCTGCAACCAATAAGAGAAACGGTAGATGAACATCGCAGGCGGGTTATTGCAGGAGAGGCTATCGTTTTCGAACGATATATTAGGACTACCCGGGAGGAAGATCTTGTCATGGAAGTGCGCCTCGTCCTATTGCAGTCTACCAAGCGAAAGCTCATCCGGAGTAGTTTTATTGACATCACCGAACGCAAGCGTGCCGAAGAGGCGCTTTCGCTGGCTATTAAAAAACTTAATCTCCTCTCCGGCATCACACGGCATGATATCAATAATCAGCTGACCGTGTTAATGGGATTCCTTAGTATTCTCGAAGAGAAATATCAGGATCGCTCACTCAGCGAGTATTTCCAGAAGGTCAGCAAAGCTGCACAACGGATCTCATCCATGATCCGATTCACCAAGGAATACGAGGAAATCGGTGTCCATGCACCCAAATGGCAGGACTGCCACACAATAGTAGACTCGGTGTCAAAACAAGCAGCGCTCGGAAAGGTCGAGGTAAAGAACGATCTCCCTGTCGGTGCGGAAGTGTTCGCCGACCCGCTAATTTTAAAGGTGTTTTACAACTTGATGGATAATGCTGTCAGGTATGGGGGGAAGATCACAACCATATGGTTCTCAGTAGAGGGACGAGGTGATGTGAAGGTCCTCGTTTGCGAGGACGACGGTGATGGTGTCGCTGCGAATGAGAAGGAGAAGATCTTCGAGCGTGGGTTTGGGAAGAACACCGGCCTTGGCTTAGCCCTTGCCCGGGAGATCCTCGATATCACCGGCATCACGATTACCGAGACTGGAGAGCCGGGGAAGGGAGCACGGTTCGAGATGACGGTGCCGAAAGGTATGTGGCGGATGAAAAACACCACGTAAATTAAATTGGAATGAGCGAAGGAGGGTCGGATCAATGCGGTTGACAACCTTCCCGAGCCGGGGTAAGGCCCAAATGCGGAAAAGGCATTACATGCCATGGATTAATATGGATATCATAATTATTTGGCATTACAAAGGCGGTTGCAGTTCAAAGATATTATCATGGTAACACTACCGATACGGGTTGAACTGTTGACTATCCGGGATATTTTATTTTTAATCAGAAAAAGGTGGGTGACAAAAAGAATATTACGGATCCTGTGCGAGGGGTGGATCCAATTTTTCAATTCGTTACGGGTGGATAGGAAAAGACCAAACCCAATGTCACACCAACCATTCTGATATGGTTCAGACCCAGGTTGAACTGGCAGCGGAGGGAATCGTGACCCGCCAGGTGAGGGATGTGGCGATGGCAGAGCATGTGCCACCTGATGTACTCATGGGGGGGGTCTCCCGGGGAAGCGTCGTGATAATGACGAGAGGGGATGTATCGGTAGGTATAGGTGAAGGTCTCCGGACTAAGGTCAACGTCAATCTCGGGACTTCTTCGGCGACGTGTAATCCACAGGAAGAAGTGAAAAAGGCCATTATTGCAGGAAAATACGGTGCAGATACCATCAGTGACCTGTCCATGGGTGGCAGCATCACGAACATACGAAAAGTGATTTTTGAAAACTCCTGCCTCCCGATCACCACGGTTCCCATTTACCAGGCATGTGCAGAACAGGGAATAAAAAATTTAACCAAGGACCATATCCTTGATGCTGTCCGGATGCAGGCCGGGGAAGGCGTAAGCTCCTTTGTATTTCATTGCGTCTCAAAAGAGATGCTGGCACTACTCAAAACGAAACGGAGAATTCTGGGAGTCGTTTCCAAGGGTGGTTCGATCACCTGCGCATACATGCTCAAAAACCAGGTTGAAAACCCATTTATCGAAAATTTTGATGAACTGCTGTCAATAATGAAACAACACGATATCGTCCTGTCCTTAGGGAATACGATGCGGAGCGGATGCATCCATGACACCCGTGACAAGGCCCAGATAGCCGAGATGAAAAAAAATGCAGAACTTGCGTCATATGCCCATGCATCGGGAGTCCAGGTAATAATCGAAGGGACCGGGGGTCATGTCAGGGCAGACCGGATCGCAGGGTATGTCAAATACCAAAAACGCCTGTCCCCGTTTCCGCTCTTTGTCGCGGGTCCCCTCCCGACAGATCTCGCGATGGGTCATGATCATATTGCCGGATGCGTGGGCGCAAGTATCGCAAGCGGTGCAGGCGCTGATTATCTCTGTTATATCACCCCTGCTGAACACCTGGGCCTTCCGAACCCGGAACAGGTCAGGGATGGGCTGATTGCATTCAGGATTGCAGCCCATATCGGGGATAGTATCAAGTACGGCCTTTCAATTGAGGACGCCGAACTTGCTTCAAAGAGGGCGGAACTTGATTTTGAGGGGCAACTCTGCCATGCAATTGACCCGGAGAGGGCTGAAGAAATTGCGCCGCGAAGCGGGCCCTGTACGATGTGTGGAGAGTTTTGCGCCATTAAAATAATGAAAGATTATCATTCATAATGCCAAAGTCTGCTACCCGCCCTTTCATGTCCCCATACAACGGACCGATGCACCGGTATTCCTCGCACGGGTGAGAATGGTGGTACCACCCCCGAGCGGTCCCATATGTTCCTGGACTGCTTCATTTACCTGGTGCAGGTTGGAATCCCCTATCGCAAAAAGCGTCGGGCCGAACGAACTCATTCCTGCACAGGCAGCACCCGCATTACGCATTACCCTGAGCAGGGCGGGGATATCCCTGTGCTGGAGGCCCAGTTCTACCCGTTTAAATCCGAGGTCCTGGACCCGGTTGACCGCACGTGCGAAAAGGTCAAGATCATGCTCCACGATCCCAGGGACCATATGCATAAGGAGTTCGTGGCAGATCTCCCGAACTTCTTCAATGGGAACCTGACAATTACGCGAAAAAATATCCCGTTCCTGTATACCGCTTGCACCGGGTGGCAGGTTGGGAATCGCGAGGAGGATATTCCAGTCTGCAGGAAAATCATGGTGGACTATTACATGCGCAGGCCGGACTCCCCTGGATGCCCTGGAAGGGGAAAACAATGTTTTTTCCATCCCCGGGCCGAAATTATGTCCCCCGTCGATTAAAAATCCTCCAGACTCAAATGCACCTGTTCCAATCCCTGATGTCCCACCACGTCCTGCAAGGATAGCAAGCTCACGGGGTGTATGTGGTCTCTTATATAACTCGCATATTGCCCGTGCCGTTGCAAGTGCAACCTGCGTTCCGCTACCCAGGCCGGCATGCTGCCTGAAGTGGTCCCGGACCGTGAACTCTATACCGCCATGGATGTTAAGCTGGTCGAGGACACTTCCGGCAACTGAATGGACGGTATCACGGCACCATTCATCACCCCCTTTTACAGTTATTCCGCTGGAGAAGCGCGCTTCCAGGAGTAAACGGGGTTCTTCAAGTGCAATTCCAATTCCCCCGTCCACCCTTCCGCTCATACCATTCATGTCTATGAGACCTAAATGAAGGCGGGATGGTGCCTCAATAATTACCCGGCGTTCATCGAGGAATGTATGATACGGAAATTGTTCCTGGATCACAATAAGTGGCTGTCCTCCATGAATGATCTGGTATTCTCTTGAAAGAAGTGGCTCATTCCGAAACATTTTGAATATCTCTGCTGCTTCTCCTGAAGCTGGCCTTGCATCTGCAGAGAGAATTTCGCGGCGGGCTTCTATATGATGCAGATTGATTATTTTTCCGATGGGGATATCCGCCTTGAGAAGATCGTTACGGAACTCAAGGGGCAGACGGTCGATCGGGGTATATGAAATCGCGTATATCAGTACTTCTCCGGAACCCTCATTTTTTATTTCCACCACCCGGTAATTGACGCAACTTCCCGCGGGTATTGCCAGTTTTTGTGCAATTGCGGGAGTTGCAGAAATAATTTCCTGTAATCTGGTCGTTATTACAATCTGTTTCCCGGTGATTGCCTCCAGTAACCGGGTTACGGAGCCATCAGTCCCAAGAAGGATTTTTTGCAACAGTGAGAGATGTCCGATCTCTTCTTCAATCTGTTGCAGCCGAAGAGGGATATTCATCAGAAATGATATGCTCCTTTCCCGGTATTAAGCAGCATGACGGTTCTGGCTGATGGCCCATGACCGTTTTTGCGAGTACATAGTTAATATTCCCTGGATGTTGTGCGTGAGGATAACCGGAATCGTTATGAGTTTACCAAGGCTCATTTACAGACGATATTCGTCTTCTCGATTTTACATGAATTTACTTGCAGGAAAAAGGGTGGAAGAGCTGCTCAATGTTACGCCGGGAGTGGCGGTTCGAGATCTCGGTGCCGAAGTGGGCGTGGCGCCAGTCAGAAAGAATACTGCAATCCATGACTGACACAACGAAGGAAAATAAGGCTGATGACCCGGAGGTATGCATCCATTAGGGGCTGGATACGGGATGCCGGGTGCTCATATTTACCACCTACAGGTGCATAGTAACATAACATTGCAGGCTGCAACTCCCATCTACATCAGAGAAGATCTAAAAGACCGGCTGAACTCCTTAAAACGACATCCAAAGGAATCCTATAACGATATTTTCGAACGGCTGGTCAATCTTGCAGTTGATGAAGAGTCATTGAGTGAAGATGCTGGTCAAAGGTCTCAAAGAAGCTCTTGATGAAATACAGCATGGGAATTTGATCCCTGAATTTGAGATCATGAAGAAATATGGGGTTGAATGAGTCCATATGCCATCAAGTGTACCCCCGTGCGGATCGTGACCTTGAAAAACTTCCAAAAGAAATCGCACATGAAGTTGTTTTGGCTATCCACGAGATGAAAAAAGCCCCCTACCATTTCATCAAAAAAAAATTAAAGCATCGAACTTCCGGCATCCGATGTACTCACTCCGAGTCCGTAAGGAGATACGAGTCCTGCTGCCAATCCATGACGATATTGTCGTCATCCAGTTGCTCGAAGTTGAACACCGGAAACAGTAAGAGGTCAGGCTTCAGAAGCACTATTTTTCCATAGTTTTCACAACCTATATTTATTGCAGTTTTTCACCCTATTTGGGAAATCAATCAATAATAGGA
>Ga0194039_1000562_pt1 | contig 22005 bp, 23 predicted proteins | sample JunL228m_MetaG_FD_148679 | JGI IMG/M metagenome (GOLD analysis project Ga0194039, IMG submission 148679) | Anoxic zone freshwater microbial communities from boreal shield lake in IISD Experimental Lakes Area, Ontario, Canada - Jun2016-L227-8m | ecosystem: Environmental > Aquatic > Freshwater >... | reverse complement strand
GATCCATGCAATTCGTACAGGTTCACGATCTGTTTTATCTCTGGCATTTGTTTCACCACGTTATGCCTCTCGATTGAGTCATTGAGGGTAACTACTTTTGAACTAAGGGGGGGTCAAAAACAGAGCGGCGTTCTTTATAAAGGGGGGGTCAAATTTAGACCGGCGAAAACATTTTTGCGTATCATGGAATTATAACCTCATTAAATTGGTAGTGTAAAGATCAAATTGTAGATTCGGCTACCCTGATTCAAACATTCCCATATAGCTAATAATTGACATATAAATCAATCGAAATAATTCGGAAAAATCTCAAGATCATTGAGGGGGCTTTTGCACAAGTGCGACGACCACTATTGGAATAAAATAAAAACCCTTTGAAAAAGCATCCATCATCCTTCCATCCATCATGTGCAAATGCGTATGATGAAATATCCCTGCCTGCATCTGAATCCAATACTTCCCCCTTGAGCTGTGGCAATCGTTTCTGGATCCCCTTCCATTTGGTGCTCTCATGAAACCGATCTACTGCATAGAATAATGGGTCATCATAATAACAGACTTTTACTAATTCAGTTAGGTCTGGTTGTAGTCGGAGACATTCTATTGCTTTTTTCCCGAATCAGGACATTATCGTTCATCTTCAGGAATCTCCCGTATTATATGAGCTGTGTTTCCTCCAACAATTGTATAAGGCGGAACATCTTTTGTAACAACACTACCTGCACCAACAATTGCTCCTTCACCAATGGTAACTCCTTTTAGAATTATTGATTTTGCACCAATCCATGCATCATCATTAATTTTAATGGACTTTTCATTCAAATAAATATTTTTTGGGAAACCACTAGTAAATAATTCAACAGATTGAAGATGTCTTAATCTATGATTAATTGGATGAACCCAGTTATCAAATATATTTACATCATGAGCAATTAACACCCGGTCACCGATTTCTATGCTTTTGGCAGACCAAATTCGAGCATTGTCTCCCACATAGCAATCTTTTCCGATTTTTATTTTTCCCCCATGGCCAAATACAAGTAAGGTTCCCGCAATATGTGTATTTGAACCAATAACTATTGCAAAAGGATCTCTTAAATTATTATGAACACTTGCTCCCTCATGAAATTTTACAGAATTATCGAATATGCAACTTTTTTTATACTGTATTCTTCTCAAAGAATTAAAAAAATGAGTGAAAATAATCATTTTTTCATCTCCAAGCAAATGATTCCCCTTGAAAATGCCACAAAATCCGAGTCATACGCATTTTGTTGATGAATATCGAAACAGGTTGCATCTCTTGATAGTTCTCTATACGATTTTTCCCAACCATTAGGTTGATATCCAAAATTATTTTCAGTTCCTAAAGAAGGATTAAATGTAGTGATTATTTCGTCAATCGTCTGACGATAAAATACCTGGAGCCCTCGCCGATTTTGTTTCTTTCCGAATGGAAAAGTTAGATATAAAATACCTCCAGGTTTAAGAATTCTAAAAAATTCTTTTATCTCAGTTAAATAAGAATTAGGATTCGTTTCTTTTTTAGAGAGGTCTTGTGTGTATAATAAAGTATTATCTAATCCGATATGTTCAGCTGTTGAAATACACACAACATAATCAAAAAAATTATCTTTATAACAACAATTTTTCAAATCCTCAAAAATGTATGATATTCCTCTTCTCCAATAACAATTTCCTTCAGGGGCTAATATCGGCATAAATATTTTTTTCGATTGAAGTGATAATTGATTGAGGATTAATTCAAAATTTAATGTTGATCCCGCATCTAATAAATCACATTTATCAGTGGTTAATCTTGAAAATAACCACGGGCATTCAATTATTCGTTCATCAATTCTGAAACCATAATTAGGGATCAATTTTCCGTTATAAAAAAAACCTTCTACTAAATACTTTTTGATAGTCTTCCATTTGTAGAAATTATAACCAAAAGACCATGTTTTTTTTCCATTAATATTGAAGATATGGATACGTATTTCATTTATTAATGACTGAATTAACGACACTTGTAATCACATCTACTTTAGTCTTAATATTCGCAATATTGTTTGAATAATATTACCATAAGTTTGTTGCAAATATTTTTTAACGTGATCAAAATTTCCCTCATCAACCGCAATTTGTTCAGGAAATTCAATGACATGACCCACTGGATAAGTAATAAATTCTATTTTTTTGGAAGAGTCAAGAAGCTCCTTTGAATATCCACAATGTGTCCCCGTCCCATCATATCCATTATTACAGACAAGTGTTATCCCTGGAAAAAGAACCAAACCCCCTACAGAAAAAACTGCATAATACCAGAGAATTCCCCAGGAGTCATTTTTCCCGGAAAATCGATCAATGAGCATATTATAATGTGATAAACAGCCGTCATAATCAAATCGTTTTCTCATATTTTTATCTGAAAATAATTTTTGATATCCAGTTGCATTCCAATCAAATATTTTCCATGCACGGTCCCATGTTGCCCATCCCCAGCAACTTATAAATGGCAGGAAAAAAGCATCATGAAGTATGGAATGTTCTATGGGATATATAAATCCCGAGATCTGATAGACATTCACCTCATCCTGATATCTATCCAATGCCTGGAGCATATAATCAATAAATGAAGGACTTACCAACAAATCATCTTCAATAACGATGACCCGGCCAAACCTGTTGCAGAGATCTGTAACACCGGATACAATTGAATGTGCCAACCCGATGTTTTTTTCCTGGATTATGATATCAGCATTCAACTCCTTCGCAAACGACTGAACAACCTGTTGTGAGGCAATGACGTTATCGATATGATCAGAGCATTTTGGCCCATCACAATAGATGAAAAGCTTGCACTCCTCAAATCGTTTGCATCGGGAGAGTGATTCAAGAGCTTGCCTGGTGTGGTGAGGACGATTATAGGTAAAAAGTGCTATGGGTGTTTTGGAGATCTGATTCGTTGCCATTTTTTACCATCCTGATTTTACAATTTGCGTCATTTTCCTGCACCATAGTTCCAGTACCAGCACTTTGAACGATGCCGGCGTAATTACCCCTCGCGGGAATGGATTTTTTGCCATTTTTTTGCTATTTCAGGTTTTATTACCAAAAAATCCACTAGCAATACCTAATTATGCAATGTCCCTTATTGTTGAAATAATGCCTCATACCACTCTTTGACTGGTGGGGCAAATCCTCTTTTTATGCGATCGTAGGGGAGGATGATGAGGGGGATAGTATAAACCATCTTTATTCATCCCCCTTATAAACGAAATGATATAATGATAACCATCCATTTTTCAATGATAGAAATATACTTGAATCATGGGATAAATTTTTATTGTCCATATTGAGCATCATAAACCCATAATGCTTCAACAGAGATTGAACAATAATCCCGAGTTCAGATGCTGAAGTTGAAAGAGGGATAATTCGGTATCGGAACAGTGTTTCACGACCTTTGAGATCGGGCAGTAATAAATCCTGTATCATATTTCCCCAACGATCCAGTGGGATTAATTCAATCGTCGCCCCTGCATGTGCGCTTGGTAATAACATATTGGAGCCATGAACACCAATCACAACATGACTTGAGGCGTACCGCTCACACCATGCCTTTTCAACCACATCATCAATCTTTGGCGTCCTCAAATCATTAATCAAGCCAGGCATTCCACCAGATCTACCAAGACCAACAACTGCAAAGTCAAGGCGGGGGAAGATACGGTGTAACCGGGTTGCTAAAGACACAACTTTTCGTCTTTGGAGAAAATTGTTAAGCCAACTTTTACGCAATAATTGATGATATGGCAACCAAATGTCATCGCTAACCCAATGCCGGTCTTCCCGCCATATAAATGTAACAGTTGGTTTTTCGAAACGTTCGTACCATTCCTCAATCGGAAATGGATGCACATGTGTGAAACGTTCGATTGAGAAAAATTTTGGGTGAGGATGAGAATAAGCTACGCTTAACCAACATTCGGTATAGGATTCAAGTCTACGGTGTAATTCAGCTCCTAACCAATCATTCCATTCAATACCACGCTTAATTGGCAGATCCACAGTCCAGATAACGGCAACGCCTTCAGGTACCATCCACCTGAGAATTTTGGGTACAAGCACAATCAGATCCAAGTCAGAACGATGATCGATATAGTATTGTGCGTTCAACAACTTGAGCAGGGAATGACCATACAGAGTGTCCAGACAGTTCAGTAACAAGGGTCGCTTAATAGGACGGAATTTCTCTTCACAAAAGTCCAGCGGCGTATTACTACGATTTGCAAAAGAGTCATGAAGCCAACTGGCAAACCACTTGGGAATAGCAGGGTCGTGCACCACCCCTGTAGATTTATCCAACAATTGCGGGTAATATAATCCATGACCTGCCTGCAAATCCCCATAATATTCACGGCCGCACTCCGGACAACGAAGGTCTGCCAGGTTGCGCATGCCAGGGATATACCAGCCTGTTACCTGTAATTGTTGATTGTCATGTGGACAATGGAACTCCGCTTCCGGGATCGGGTGAAGTTTGATCATATTTTTATTTTCTCCAGATGCCAATAGCCTGAAGAAATTTGCTGACAATATCCTGCACACATAAGCGAGCGCCCTGCTTCATCAATCGGAGCCCTTTCTTGTATGGCAACTCACCTTGTTCCCGCCACCATTTGGTATTCAACGATTGTAAATACCTGGCAAGTGTTGACCTTGCAAAGATTGGCACGGCAATAATGACATCTTCTGAAACTACAATATAATATCGTTCGTCTCCAGACTGCAGGATATTTAGAATATGGTCTATTGTGGGCCACTGATCAATTTGATTGGGACGTGGAGGAGGGGATAAAAAAAGACGGGCATCATCGATAAGGATACAATGCGGTGTTCCGGATTTAATGAGTGTTTCAAGTTCCTGAATAATTGGACATTGACTATTTTCACCGTACGAGTCTCCACTACACCAATGGGCATCAAGCCAGAAAATTGCGGTTTTATCTAACTTTGGCAGAATTTGTTTTAAATTCTCACTCGAATTGCCGAACCGAAAATCAATATTTTCGATATGTTTGTTCTTTTCCACAACTCTATCGTACAAAATTCTGGAATTCTCAATGGTTAAGACGTTTTGGAAATGATTCGAAGCCCAGATCGCAGTGCCACCTTCAAATGTACCTGTTTCTATGAAGGTTGATACATTGAAAGTCTCTTTCATAAGCAGTACTACTTCTTCCGGGGGTCCCATACGCACTATTCCCATGATCTTTACCTCCGAACCTGTCGTAAATGATAACACCCGATGCCGAAACCAGCCTCGCGGGTATCCGTAAATCTTTTACCGAAAATGTAGCGTTTCTCTTCAACAATAAGAGGATCAAATAATTTCATAATGTATTCCTCATTGAATGCCCTGTAAGCATTGAAATAGGTACAATTTTTATCATTGATCGGAAGCGATACGTAGAGATCTCCCCCCGGTGCAATAACTCGCTTGAGTACCTCAATCGATTTTTCTGTCCCATAGGGATCAATAGGATCGCCATAACGACCGAGACCTATATGTTCAACAACGCATAAACTTGAAAGCGAGGACACACTTCCATCCTCAAATGGCAAATCCAGAATAGAGCCTTCAAGAAATTTCAGGGAATCCAATGGTAGAGACAAAGGGCGTATGTCAACCATTGTGACCGGCACAACCTTGGAGAGGAGTGCCACGAATTTGTGTTGGGATCCCACATCTACATGTGATTGAGGGTGTTGTTGGACAATCTTTTCGAACGCCCATGTGTCCTGATAGAAATAAATTGGTTCGATGGGGGTTTCACCGGTATCGTCGCCCAAACAGGGATATAGATGTTCCAATTGTGGTTGCAAGGATAGTGGGGCGAGATTCTTGTACCCATGATAACTCTTCCAGTATCGTCTCCAGTCTTCCAAATTTTTTCGAAGTGCAAATAATTTCTGAAAAAACAGGCGCAGATGATATCGCAACATCCAGAAACATTCAGCTAACATATCAAAGAAGCTCCGCAACATGGATTGAGAATTGTGCATCACGACCATTATTTGCAGATTTGACAAGAAACATAATTGCCTGAAGACGCTCTTGAATGATTCTCATTAAATGGATTAAAAAACCTTTTATTCTCATGGATTCACTTCATTTCATTTGTGTATAGATTTTAGCATCATCTTCAATATAAGGAGGCCTTTTCATGGGAATTCTGTTCGTCTTTTTGAATCATGCCTTTTTCAGGACCCGGATTAATGAATGATTGTGTCTATGAAAGATACCGATCGTCTTATAGATACTCATTTTGTTTATCATGACAACGTATACAGACCAATATGCTGTTAATACGGCGATATGTTACACCATGCCATTGAAAAATTCAATTAACATTGGTTTTTATTAGGCAATAACCTCACGTATTTTTTTACCTTTAAAGATTAATAGATTATACCTAACAATGGGAATTAATGTGATTATCCAATCAGATATAGATTTATTAAAATGGACTACGCTCCAAAAAATTGCCAATCCTTTATTTGGGGATGGACTATTTTGGATAGGTTCCTTTCCATTAAATTGAGAAGAGAGGACTGGATTACATGTCATTCAATGTTCTAATAACCTATTGTGGTGATGAAGAATGGATAAAAATTTTACAAAATTTAGAAGAAAAATGTGACTGGAAAATCAGATATATGGTCGGATGGCACGAAATAGAGGAAAAGGTTCGAAATTCATTTCCGGGAGTACTATATGAAGATATAGGTGCTTTCCTTGCCGGGCGGGAATGCTTTGGTAAAGAGATCGCAGAATCAGATGAAATTTCAGCACTACCTGAAAAACCCTTTGAATTTGATCTGCTGGAGAAATTATCAAAATATGAGTTTATGGCAAAATACATTATAAACCGGAATTATGAAAAAGGGAGTGACAGGACGAATGAAATATATTTTGATTTGATCAATTACTGGCTTAAAATTCTAGATTTTACCAAACCATCTTTGATTATTGTACCATGGTCACCCTACACTTCAAGAGAATATGTGCTCTATGCACTATCCCAGATATTGGATATCAAATTTTTAACATTTCGTCAAACAAGTGTATTTTACCTAAACATACCAGTTAGTAATATTGATAGCCCTTTTCTCGATGATGTTGTTTTTCAATATGAGCATATGAAAACCATTCAACCATTACCTTCAAAATTGACAGACATTAAAATCCAGAAGCATGCAATGCAAAGAATTGAAGAGATAATGAACTTAAACTCGAAGAATATTTTAACTGATTATGAAAAAAATTTAAAATCTAGCACACGTTTAAATAAATTGGTCCTTATAAGCGATCATTCTCTGAATACTCTAAACTATATTAAAGAGGAAGGAAAAGTTAAATTTTCAAATATTTTAACAAATAAGTTCGGCATTAAAAAAAGCATCGAATTCCTATTTCATACACCCAAAATTCTCATTATAACTATTAGGGACGAACTTAAAAGTCATATCAATACACTAAGAGGGGTTAAGAAATTAAAAGCTCTTAAAAGGGTATATGATTCCCATTGTGTAGAACCTGATTATAATCGTCCCTATATTTTTTTCCCACTCCATTATCAGCCAGAACAGACAACCGCCCCTTTTGGAAATTATGCGGTGTATCAGTATCTACCTATTGAAATGATTGCCCGGTCCCTCCCTGATAACTGGATGCTATACGTTAAAGAGCACCATACTATGTTTACAATTCATGGATCTGTGAAAATGAGGACTAAGGAATACTTTGAGAGAATTTCGAAAATTCCCAATGTCGCACTTATTCCAATTGAAACACAATCAGCAGTTTTAATAGATAATTCTAAAGCGATTGCAACGATTACAGGATCCGCAGGGTATGAAGGAGTTCTTCGAGGAAAACCAGTTCTTACATTTGGATCTGCATGGTACAATGGGTGTGAAGGGGTATTCCATATACAAAATCATAACGAGTGTAAAGAAGTTATTGAAAAAATCAGACTCGGTATAAAAGTTAATTCTGACCAGATGTTATTGTTTGTTCAAGCTACCGAAGCTATTGGCGCAAAGGTAAATTTTTCTCGTTCTATGAAAAATTTTGGTGATGAAAGCATTACGATAGAAGAGACAATAAGTAATATGACAGAATGTATTTCAAATTGGTGGGAAAAGAAGTGGTGTTAATAACCAATAATTCCTATTCCGGACCCCTCGTACAAAGAGACAATAATTTAGACCAGAACCTTAATGCGGATAACATGCAATAAACATCGGGATTCTTTATGAATGAATTTGACGGAAAAACAATATTACTTACTGGTGGTACAGGTTCGTTTGGGAAAAAATTTTCTGAAATAATTTTAAGGGATTACAATCCAACCAGCCTCAGAATATATTCGAGAGGGGAATTCAATCAATATGAAATGGAAAAGCAATTCAGTGATGATCGTCTTCGTTTTTTAATTGGTGATGTCAGGGACCGAAACCGTTTATACAGAGCCATGAATGATGTAGATATCGTTGTGCATGCGGCTGCCTTAAAACAAGTTCCAGCCTGTGAATACAACCCTATTGAAGCAGTTCACACAAATATTGAAGGTTCGACGAATATTATTGATTCTTCAATTGATAATGGAATTCAAAAAGTAATGGCAATTAGTACCGATAAGGCAGTACATCCTGTAAATCTTTATGGTGCCACAAAAATGGTTGCAGAAAAATTATTTGTTCAGGGAAATGCCTATGCAGGGAATAAAAATACCAGATTCAGTTGTGTTAGATATGGAAATGTAATTGGTAGTCGTGGAAGTGTGATCCCTTTATTTAAAGAACAAAAAGGGTCAGGCTGTGTGACTATAACCGATGAAAGAATGACAAGATTCTGGCTTACGCTGGATCAAGGAGTCCAATTCGTCATCAAAAGTTTGGACGTAATGAAAGGCGGTGAAATTTTTATTCCGAAAATTCCGAGTATGAAACTAATTGACCTTGTTGATGCAATTGCACCTGGCGTTGAGAAAAAAGTCATTGGCATCCGTCCTGGTGAAAAACTTCATGAAATTCTACTCACTGAAGATGAAGCACGACATAGTAAGGAATTTAAGGATTTTTATATTATCGAACCTGAGCACCCATTCTGGCGTCCTGATCTTATAACTGGGGGCAAAGAGTTGCCTAATGAATTCAGGTATGCAAGCGATACAAATAATGCTTGGATGAGTATTGATGATCTGAAAAAGATTATTAAAATAGATGAACCGAATTCCAAGAAATAGGATAAGTTTTTTATGACTCATATTCCCTATGGACGTCAATGTATCGATGAGGAAGATGTTCGTGCTGTTATTGATGTCCTCCATAGTGAATGGCTGACAACCGGTCCAAAAGTTGATGAATTTGAACGGTCGATCGGTGATTATTGCGGGTGTAAATATGCCGTTGCTGTAAATAGTGGAACCAGCGCACTCGATATCGCGATTCAATCCCTTGATCTTCCGAAAGGAACGGAAGTGATCACGACCCCCTTCACGTTCGCAGCAACAAGCAATGCACTTCTCTATAACGGTCTGGTTCCAGTGTACGCTGATATATCCCGTGATACCCGCAATATTGATCCGAAGGATATCCGTAGAAAAATTACGGGAAAAACGCGAGCAATTCTATTTGTTGACTATGCCGGCCAGCCCTGTGAAATTACTGAACTACGTGAAATCTGTTGTGAATATGACCTATTCATGATCGAAGATGCCTGCCATGCATTAGGAGCGGCATTTAAAGGAAAAAAAATCGGTTCTCTATCAGATATGACCATTTTCTCGTTTCATCCGGTCAAATTGATCACATCTGGTGAAGGTGGAATGGTGACCACCAACGATTCCCGCCTGGCCGATACGTTACGGCAGCTCCGTTCTCATGGGATTGACAAGACTGCACATCATCTCTCCGAAACCGGTGCCCCTTGGGCATATGATATGATAACCCTCGGAAAAAATTACCGGATTACTGATATCCAGGCTGCACTTGGGGTGTCCCAAGCAAAAAAAATTGATCTCTTTGTACAAAAGCGAACCAGATTATCGCAACTCTACCATGAATTACTGCAAGATATTCCTCAAATAGGATTGCCCATGACACGGGAGAATGTGACCCATGCCTGGCACCTGTATACGATCCTTCTCAAAGGGAAACGGGATGCAGTTTTCACCGCTCTAAAATCTCATAATATCGGGGTTAATCTTCACTATATCCCGACGTACCATTTCAGTTATTACCTGAAATTTCATCCCCAGGATTTCTCTCGGTACCCGGTTACTGAAGAGGTGTTCCATCAGGTTCTTACGTTACCCCTTTATCCGGAATTACGGGAAGAGGATATTCAGTTCATCGCTGAAACATTGAAAAAAGAAATTCACCGGTTTTCTTAGTTGAGATGAGTATGACTGGAACAAGCACAGAACCCCAATCGCAAAAAAAGATTATCCTAATCGGTGCCGGATCCATTGGAAGACGCCATGCTGCGAACCTGGCAACCCTTGGTACAGATGTCAGTGTGTTCGATGTAGACCATACATTGCTCAAAAAGGTGTGTGTTGAGAACCATTGGAAACCCGTGTATGATCTGGATCGAGCCATCGATCAGAAACGGTTTGACGCAGCAATCATCTGCACGCCGAATCACCTGCATATTCCCTTGGCACAAAAAGCTCTTGATGCAGGACTACACATTTTTATTGAAAAACCCCTCTCAAACTCCATGGAGGGTGTTGATGATCTTATCGCAGCTAGGAAGCGGAATAGACTAATTGGCATGGCCGGGTTCAATCTTCGCTTTGAACCTGGATTGCGGTACATCAAACAGCGTCTCGATCCTGCCCGTGTTGCCTTCGCTCATGTTGAATTTGGGTCGTATCTTCCGGGATGGCGACCCGGAACGGATTATACCAAAGGGTACAGTGCGAATAAATCGATGGGGGGGGGCATCATCCTTGATGACGTCCATGAAATTGATTATGCATGCTGGCTTTTCGGATATCCCGATTCTGTTCTATCAACGTTTGGAACCTATGGCAATCTCGATCTCGATGTAGAGGACGTTGGGGATATGCATCTCCACTATCCGGACAAAATTGTAACAATCCATTCTGATTATCTCCAGAGGCGATACACCCGGATCTGCACGATCTGTTTCCGGGACGGTTACTCCACGGAATGGGTTTTCGGGGATCACGTCACCGAATACACGGAAGCCGGGGAAAACACGTACTCGTACCGCGATCGTTTTGCTGCGAATGACATGTATCTCGAAGAGATGCGCTCATTCCTATCCTGCATGGAAACCGGGACTCCCCCGGAATCGACACTGGAGAATGCCGCCCGCGTTCTTAAGATTGCCCTCGCGGCAAAAGATGGGCAGGCCGGCCCATGATCGCGGCGATCGTCCAGGCCCGAATGGGATCTACCCGGTTGCCCGGAAAAGTATTGATGGAGCTTGCAGGAAAGCCTGTCCTTTGGCACATTGTAACCCGTTTGCAGCATGCCTCGCTCTTGGACCGGATCTGTGTTGCCACTACCTGCGAGCCGGAGGATGATGAGATCGAAGTAGTGTGCCTAGGCTGGGGTATCCCGGTATGCCGGGGTTCGCGGGACGATGTGCTTTCACGCTATTATACCTGTGCGAAACAGATAGGGATGCAGGAGGGCCGGGCGAATTATATCGCCCGTATTACGGCGGACTGCCCTCTCGTGGATCCGGCAATTGTCGATCACATCGCTGAAAAAATGGTCCAAGGGAAATTCGACTATGGATCGAATGTGGACCCCCCGTCATTCCCGGATGGGCTTGACGTTGAAATATTCAGTTTTGATGCCCTCGAAACCGTTGCCCGGGAAGCATGCCTTCCATCGGACCGGGAACATGTCACCCCGTTCATCAGAAAGAGCAAAGCCTTTTTGAAATATAATTATGTTCGAACACTTGATATATCCGGACTTCGTTTAACCTTGGATACCGCTGAAGATTTCCGAATGATCACCCTGATTTACGAGGCCTTGTATCGTGAAGGTGAGATTATTTCGGTCTCCGATGTTCTCGAGTTTTTACATGCCCGGCCCAACATCCCTGCTATCAATGGCCGTTATAAACGGAACGAGGGGTACGACAAATCCCTTTCCCAGGATCGATTGAACTTGAGGTGATTATAGAATAATGAAACAAAATTCAGGATGTGAACTGTGGCGCAAAGCAAAAAAAATGATTCCCGGCGGGACACAGCTGCTCTCCAAGCAAAGCGAGCAGTTCCTGCCGGACCGGTGGCCATCGTATTATAAGAAAGCTTCCGGCGTGAACCTCTGGGACCTTGACGGGAACCGGTACACGGATATGTCTTTCATGGGAGTCGGTGCGTGCCCTCTCGGCTATGCAGATAAAGATGTAAATGCTGCCGTCAGGAAAGCAGTGACAAACGGCACGATGTCCACACTGAACTGTCCCGAAGATGTCGAGCTTGCCGAATGTCTGATCGATATGCACCCCTGGGCAAATATGGTGAGATATGCCCGGTGCGGTGGGGAAGCAATGGCAGTCGCCGTACGGATCGCACGGGCAGCCACCGGCAGGGATCGGGTTGCTTTCTGCGGGTACCATGGGTGGCATGACTGGTACCTCTCGGCCAACCTTGCTGATGATCGGAATCTCGACGGTCACCTGTTGCCCGGCCTGGCGCCATGCGGAGTCCCGCGTGGACTGAAGGGAACCGCGCTGCCCTTTCATTATAACCAGCCCGATGAGCTTTTGGCAATTACCGATGCGGGCGGGGAGCCGCTTGCGGCAATCGTCATGGAACCTATACGGGACAGCCCCCCCAGCAAAGAATTTCTCGCTGCCATAAAGAAAGTGGCGAAGAAGACCGGTGCCGTCCTGGTCATCGATGAGGTGTCAGCGGGTTTCCGGCTGAATACCGGGGGGGCACACCTGATATATGGGATAAAACCGGATATCGCGGTCTTTGCAAAAGCGATGGGTAACGGGTACCCGATGGCCGCAGTCATCGGTAAGGACACGATCATGGGAGCTGCCCAGGACAGCTTCATCTCCAGCACGTACTGGACGGAGCGGATCGGTCCGACTGCTGCCCTTGCCACCATCGCAAAGTACAAAAAATACAATGTACCTGAACACCTTGGCAGGATAGGGACGGCGGTCCAGGATGTCTGGAGATCTGCAGCGGAAGAAGCAGACCTTGAGATCGAAGTTGGCGGCATCCCCCCGCTCAGTCACTTCTCATTCCCTGTAAAAACCGCCCTGTCTGCTCAGACACTGTTTACCCAGATGATGCTGGAGCGGGGATACCTGGCGGGAAGATCCTTCTATCCTTCTTATGCCCACACGGACAGACATGTATCAGACTATTCAAGGCATGTCCAGGATGTGTTTACTGCGATCGCGGGGTCGTTACGCAACGGGACGACGAGAAAATTGGTACACGGTCCTGATGCCCGCAGCGGTTTTACCCGACTGACGTGATTTCGATAAATATGGTTTTTCTTAAGACTTTGTCAATAATCGGTGAGAGAATGGAAATTGGTGTAGATTGTCTCGAGATTAATAGATTCTCCTTTATCAGAACAAATCAAAAATTTCAACAAAAGATTTTCACTCAAAATGAAATTGATTATTGTATTATGAGGAGATCTTGCGAACAGCATTTTGCAGTAAGATTTGCTGGAAAAGAAGCGGTTAAAAAGGCTCTTTCCCAATACAAAATTGAACTCCCCATAAATAAAATTGAAATCTTAAATGATCATGAGGGAAAACCCTATGTAAAAATTTTAGATGAACGAGGATCAAACTTTCGGATTAAAATAAGTTTATCTCATTCAAAATATATCGCTATAGCATTTGCGATTGTGTGTAACGAAAAAAGAAAAAGTGAATAGATATTTTTTTTATTGAGGTTCAGAGATTATATTTTTTTCTAAGTTCATACCATTGATTATCGGTTAAGCTGTATATGATTTCATCAACTGACTTTCCATTGTAGATAAATTTTTCTTTTAGACGAGCTTCTTCAGAAAATCCCAGTCGTTTTAATGTAAATCTACTTTTAATATGATTTGCGTATACCCCTCCAATCATTTTTCTCATTTTCAATTTATCAAAACCGAATTTTAACAAAATTAAAACGGTCTCCAAACTAACCGTTGTCCCCCAATATTTTTTTTCTCCAATAAGATATCCAATATCAAAGGTTCTATGGATATAATTTACATTGTAGAGTGTTCCATTACCAATATGCTCATTAGTATCGATAAGGAAAACTCCAAAAAGAAAATGTGAGTTATCTGAATCAAATGATTTTACATAATTTATGAGATCCTCCCGATTGTGATTTTTATGTCGGATCTCTAAAAAGTCCGTTACCACTTTATCATTGACCCAATTTAAATATTTTTCACTGATATCATCAATAGTTAATTTTTTCAGATAAATGGTATTGTTCGTTAGATATGCTGTATCTTCCATCAACATCCAACCATGTTTAGTGTATGTTCATAGCTTTCAATTCACATAAGATAAGAGATACATTAAGCATATCTACGATCTGATCGTCAGAAAATTCAACCTTGAATTCTTCTTCAAGAGCTAATATTAATTTCATATGGTTCAGTGAATCCCATGATTCAATAGTGTCTGGAGATGATTTTTCATCAATCTTTTCCAGTGGGTAATCAAAAACATTGCTAATAATTAGAAATACTCGTTTCTTCAAATTTACACCTCATTTTGAAAAATTTTAATATAATCAATATGCTGGGGGATATATTTATTCAATTTCAAACAATATATCTTTTCATTATCTGTGGCTTTAATAAGTTCACATCCAATTTTTTCATAAAACAACTCTACTTGAACATTTTTTCTTGTTTCCAGATAAATAGTTCTCAAAAAATGTATGTTCCGTTTTTTTAATAGGCTTATCAGGTAATCAAAAAATGCTAATTCAATATTCCTTCCGATAATCCTGCAACTCATGAGGAATGAATCGATTGTTGAAGATCTGTCACTTTGATTGCAGCAAATTATACATAAACCTGTTAACCCATACCCACCAAATCGATCTTCAACTCCAAATGTGATTACTAGGTTGTTTTCATTATCCATGAATTTTTTGATATCCGATTCTGTATATCTTTTTGTTGTCAAATTAAACTGGTTTGTTTTTTGGGTTAATTGGGCAATCCGTTCAATTTGAGATACATCGTTTACTGTTACAGAAACAATAATCCCTAACGATCTAAGATAATCATCAGTAGTACCAAATTTCTTTCGCTGGTCTTCCCGTTGGAACTGCTGTTGGTACATTTCAATTTTAGAGAAGTCTTCAATAGAACTGGAAAGATTAAAAAAAAGGGTGGTAAGCCTTCTCATAACTTGAGGGTAATCGGATATTTTTTTTGGTACCTGAACTACTGTGATTTCGGGTAGATTCCGTCTGACATAGTTTATTTCAAAATCGGAGTCATCAATAAAAACCAAACTATCCAGTCCGATATTGAGTTCTTGAGCAATTTCTCGTAAATTGGAGACTTTGTCCTTCCAATTTAATTTCATAATTGTAAAATGCTGCTCGTTTAAAGTCATGCCCGGGTGATTTTTTAAAATATTCATTACATCATCCGGATTATTTTTACTGCACAATCCAAGTATGATTCCCCTTTTATTTAGTTCAAGGGCTATGTACTGGACTTCCTGGAAAATTGAACCCCCCTTAGTTTTTTCTGAACACTCTATACCATCAAAACCCTCTTCCCCTACAATTCCTTTCCACAACGTATTGTCACAATCAAAGATCAGAGCTTTTTTTGATCGCCCATTGGCTGACATAATAATTGGCTTGATGAATTCCACATAGGATTTTAAAAAGTCTAGTGAATAAAGAGCTTTTGAGGAATAAAAATACCGAAAATCCACACTTCTTACGACAGAATTTTGCATAAGGATCTTATCAATATCAATAATTTTCACATTTCGATGGGCCATTTTCATAACGTAATCATTTAAATCTTCACAGATTGTATCAAATGGTGCGTTTTCAATGCTCATAGAATTGAATACGGCGGATGAAAATGTATTAAAAAGCACAAGTGAGGTTTCCCCTAATGCGGAAAAGACAGAATCAATATCTGATTGAATATTTTTTACGATGTGATCGATCTCTTCTTTGCCCAGGATATTAGATTTGTAATGAAATCCTTCGGTAATATTTGCTAGTTCCCAGAAGATAATCACAAGATTTGATTTTTTATATATTACCGCTTCCTGCACAATATTATCGTAATTTCCAAAATGAACATATGCATTAATGCCTTCTCTTCTTAGGCAATATTCAAGAATATCTTTAATGGGTGTACATGTGATATTCGATAAAATTACAATTTGATACTTCTTTTCACGTATTAATTTTTTTCCGATATCTCTATTAGCAGCAATTATATCAGATAAGAGAAATGTTTTCATATTTTTATCCATGTGAAATGCAATCCTTCATATTTATTGAATAATTACACTAATTTTTTATCTGATTGAATCGTAATAAGGATATTTATTTTTATCAAAATAATGACATCATGCAAGGAATTCAAATGAGTTTAATTGGGTCACTGATCGATGAAATTATAAAATTAAATCCTCCTCAAAGAAAATTTCTGGAGTACTCAGTAAAAACACTTGATTGCGAAAATCAGGCGTTATTTACCTCTTATATTCAATTTCAAATGAATGAGGAGTTAACAATTCAGCAATTAGCAACAGCATATAATTTATTTTTGAAAAGTATTCTTAAAGAACAAATGTTTTTTCAGCGGAAGAAACACTACCGTCATTCAAGCTATAAAGATGTTAACTCTGCTATCTACCAAAACTCAGAATATATGCAGAAATATATGATCGGGTTGGGACTTTCTACATTTTTATGGCCTAATCACCGATTGATTCACAAATGGTTTATAGAAAAAATTCCCAAAGAAAAAAATGGAACGTATCTTGAAATTGGGCCTGGACATGGCTATTTTTTTTTAAGTGCTATGAAATTATCTCAGTATAATTCTTTTTTAGGGATCGATATTAGCCCTACAAGTATTGAAATGACTCGAAAAATTATATTATACAATGCTAAAAACAGTAAAAAAGACTATTTATTAATAAATGAAGACTTTTTTGAAATTTCACTAAACCAGGCATACGATGCCATTGTTATGGGCGAAGTTTTAGAACATGTCGAATGCCCTGAAAACTTTTTGATGAAAATTGAAAGTACAGCAAATTGCGATGCTTTTATTTTTATCACAACAGTAATTAATGCAGCAGCGATTGAACATATCTATCTTTTTAGGACTGTCGAAGATATTCAAAATTTAGTGAATCGGTCGGGTTTGAAGATAAAAGATATGCTAGTATTACCCTATATCGGATTATCTCTTGAAGAGTGTTTAATAAACCAATTGCCAATAAATATTGCCATTATTTTGGAGAAGCAAAAAAAATGCTAAATTACGGATTGAAATTTCATCATCTTGGATTAGCAGTAAAATCGCCAGATAAGGCACTTCTTTTTTTAAAAGGACTTGGATACATCCCGGGAGATATTATTTTGGATGAACTTCAAAAAGTCAACCTTATTTTTTGTAGTCATCCCAGTATGCCAAATATCGAGATTATTTTCAGTACTAATTTACTGGGACCATTGAATGTGATTCTGAAAAATACAACAGAAATGCTATATCACATCTGTTACGAAACACAATCTGTTGAAAGAACATTGGAATATATAAAAAATGATAGAATAAAAATTAAAAAGATATCCCCTCCAAAACCTGCAATATTGTTCCTAAACCAAAATGTATCATTTTATTATATCTCAGGATTTGGAATTATTGAGATTTTGGAGAATTATTCTTCTTGATAAACGGAACTCCTAAATTGTTATAAAGCTAAGGAATGTAGATGAATCTGCAACGGTGTTCGCATTGTACAATACCAATAACTTGGGAAACCGTATATTTTGATAAAAATGGTGTATGCAATATATGCAAAAATTGGGAAAAGAAACAGAAATCTATCGATTGGGTCGAAAGAGAAAAACTATTAATTGATTTTTTTGATGAAGTGAAAAAGAAAAAGGGGCAGTATGACTGTATCGTCCCGTTCAGCGGGGGGAAAGACAGCACGTTTACACTCTGGGCGATAGTAAAAAAATACGGCCTGAAGCCGCTCGTCGTATCGTTTGACCATTGTTTTTACCGCCCGAGGACGCTTGAGAATCGTACCCGGACTTTCCGGAAACTGGGCGTTGACGTTATCACGTTCACGCCGAACTGGCATGTCGTGAAGAAGCTGATGCTGGAGACGCTGATCCGGAAAGGCGATTTCTGCTGGCACTGCCATGCGGGTGTCTTTGCCTATCCCATGAAGATGGCCGTAAAATTGGAGATTCCACTTGTTATCTGGGGGGAGGGTGGCGGTGAATACGAGGGTTATTTCAAGTTCGCAGAACAGGAAGAGACCGATGAATGGAAATTCAACCGCCGCATTATTCTCGGGATGAGGGCAGAAGACCTCGCGGGATTCATCAATGTCGATCTGCGCGACCTTGAACCCTACATCTATCCCTCCAATGAAGAACTCCGCCGTATCGGTGTCAAGAGCCTGCCTCTTGGGAAATTTGTCCAGTGGGATGTCCGGAACCAGGTAGAGATCATCAAGAAGGAACTGGACTGGCGGGAGGATTACATCGAGAGCGGGTACCCGGAACCGACGTACGAGAAGATCGAGTGCATGTTCGAAGGTCTGCGGGATTACGTCAAGTACCTAAAGCGGGGATATTCCCGCATGACACATCTCACGTCCCTGGACATCCGCCATGGGCGGATGACCCGCGAAGAGGCGATGAAACTGATAAAAAAATACGAGCACCGGAAGCCTCAGAGCCTGAGCGTCTTTCTCGAGTACCTCGATATCACGGAAGAAGAATTCCACGAGATTGTCCTCCTGCACGTGATCCCTCCTGCAGAAAAACAGGATCCCGGGACCATCCCCGAAGGAGAAAAACTCTGGGACCAGGATATGTGGTTCCATGAACACACCAAGGGGAGCTGATGCATGAAGATCGGGATCATTAACTATGGAAGGAGCAATATCGGGTCGGTGAGGAGCGCACTCCGGTTCTATAATTTCGATACCTGCGATATCAACGAAGCCGCTGATATCGGAAAGGCGGATATCCTCGTCCTTGCCGGCGTGGGGAATTTTGCGGCATCGCACTCCAAGCTGACCACGCTCGGGTTCTGGGAAGCCCTCGACCGGGCTGTTATGGAGCAGCACAAACCGATCCTTGGGATCTGTCTGGGCATGCAGATGTTTTTTGAAAAGAGTTATGAGAACGGGGAACATGCCGGTTTCGGCTGGATTGCCGGCGAAGTGAAAAAAATCGATGACCCGAAATTGAAGATTCCCCACATCGGGTGGGATGAGGTCGTTCCCTCTCAACAGGACGATCCCCTGTTTTGCCAGATCAAATACAATTACTATTATTTCATGCACAGTTATCACTGCGTACCGAAAAACACGGGTGATATCGCTGCCACGACCGATTACTCGGGATTCCGGTTTGTGTCAGCAGTAAGGAAAGAGACCATCATGGGTGTGCAGTTCCATCCCGAGAAGAGCCAGATCGACGGCCTTCGGCTTTTGAAGAATTTCGTGGAGATGGTGTCATGACCTCAAAGAGGATCATCCCGCAGTTCCTGTTGTCCGGGACCCGCCTTGTCAAGGGAACCCGGTTTTCTGATTTCATCGATGTCGGGGATCCGGTATCGCAGGCGATGATCTACGATGCGCAGGGTGCGGACGAGATCATCCTTGTCGATATCGATGCCTCTGCTGAACACCGTATCATCGACACGCGGCTGATCGAGCGGCTGATCGAGAAGTGCCGGCTGCCCATCACTATTGGTGGTGGGATCCGGTCGGTTGAGGATGCAGTGAAATGTTTTGCTGCCGGAGCCGACAAGATCGTGATCAATACTCATGCATCCGATACCCCGGGACTCGTGGAGGAACTCTCCGATGAGTTCGGCTCGCAGTCGGTAGTTGTCTCCATCGATGTGAAGAAGAAGGGCAACGGGGAGTACTCGATCCAGGTCTTATCCGGGAAGAAGCCAGTCAGCGAATCGCTTGACACATATCTTGACCGGGTCGTTGGATACGGGGCCGGGGAGATTCTCATAACCTCGATCGATCACGAGGGGACACTTACCGGGTTCGATCTTCCCCTCTACCAGCATCTGCACGAGAACCTCCCCGTTTCCCTGATCGGGTCGGGCGGGGCCGGGCGATATGACGATATCGTATCTTTGTTCAGGGAAACCCGCTGCGATGCGTGCACTCTCGGGAAGATGTTGTTCCTGCGGGACTACGATATCGTCCGTATAAAGGCTTATTTAACCGAAAAAGGAATTCCTATCAGGGATGCATAGGAGTAAAGTCATGCATACAGAAAGGAAGAAAATTCTTATCCGCCAGTTGCTGCCCGGGGATGTCAGCGACAACTACCTGGCCTGGATGAACGATCCCGAAGTGACGCAATTCCTGGAGAGCCGGTGGAAGCCGTACCAGCGAGAGGACCTGGAATCCTTTGTATCTTCGATACGCGCAAGTGGGGATGACTTCCTGTTCGGGATTTTTTTATCGGAAACCGGGGGACACATCGGGAATATCAAGATCGGCAGTATCAACCGGTTCCACCGGTATGCAGATCTCGGGCTCGTCATTGGTGCGAAAAAGTTCTGGGGGCAGGGGATTGCAACGGAAGCGATCCGGCTTGCCACCGAGTATGCCTTCCAGGAACTGGACCTGAACAAGCTGGTTGCGCAGATATATGCACCGAATATCGGATCACGAAAGGCCTTCGAGAACGCAGGGTACCGCATCGTGGGACAGTATACGAAGCACCGGTTCTACAAAGGTCGGTTCGTGGATGCGGTTCTCGTAGAGCGATGCAGGAATGACGGGGCAGACTATGGAACCTAAGAAAGAGACGATCGGGCCAGTGGATACAATAATCCTCTTTGGCGGAGGAATGTCCGTTGTCGATTTTGCACGGGAAGCACAGAATCAGGGGCTGAAGATCTACGTCTTTGCTGCACCCCGCCACATCAGCGAAACGTTTCCAGAAGAACGCAACGAAACTCTCGGGGAAATTTTAAAATCTGCGGGCATCCCCTGCGTTTCTTCTGCTGATATCAATACCTCCCCCGATCTTAAGATGGTCATGAGCGATCGCACGCTGGGACTGGGTCTTGGCGAAGTCTACACCTTCTCAAAGGCAACGATCGATCTCTTCAGGAGACGGATCTTCGATTTTATGGTGATCCACCTCCCCCAGTACCGCGGGGGGGCCCATTTCACCTGGCAGATCCTCCGGAACGACCGGATCGGCTGCTGGAATATCCAGCAGATCAATGAGGAGATGGTTCCCGGCGTTTTCGACTCGGGTGAGATCTTAAAATCCCGGGAATATATTCTCCCACCCACAGCACGGATCCCGGATGACTATTTCGAAGCCGCCCGGAAGGAAGCGAAAAACCTGTTTCTTGAATTCCTTTTCGAGGTCCAGGCGGGTGCAGCCTTCAATCCCACGGCACTCCAGGAGCAGTTCCGTTCGTACTATCCTCGGTTATACACGCTCCGGCACGGGTTCATCAACTGGGCCTGGACTGGCGGGGAGATCGAACGGTTCATCTGTGCCTTTGACCGCCCCTACCCCGGGGCCTCCACCTTTGTTGCCGGCTTGCGCGTGTTCCTGAAATCCTGCCAACTCCAGTACACGGACGGCCCCTTCCATCCGTTCATGGCGGGAATGATCTACCGGATTGACGGGTCGACCCTGTTCGTGGCTGTGAAGG